>Ga0208904_1001100_pt1 | contig 19147 bp, 25 predicted proteins | sample AntAceMetag02UKB_FD_184774 | JGI IMG/M metagenome (GOLD analysis project Ga0208904, IMG submission 184774) | Saline lake microbial communities from Ace Lake, Antarctica - Antarctic Ace Lake Metagenome 02UKB (SPAdes) (version 2) | ecosystem: Environmental > Aquatic > Non-marine Saline and...
ATACTGAAAGATGACGGGTGGAAAAATATTGTGGGGTTTAAAGATACTTATGGGATCGACAAAAAGAACCCCCGGATCATTGTGGCGATAACAGAAATGCAACGGGAGGCCATGAAATGAAAATAGTAATTTTATTCCTAATAATCACCTCATGGATATTGAACTCGGCAGCAGACAGCATTGACCATCGCAAGGGCGGGGAGACACTATTTGAATTATGGCATCTTATCAAGTTCGCAAGCTATTCATGCGTTATAATCCCACTCATGGCTTATACAGGGTACGATCTGTGGCAGGTATTAATCACAGTTTTAATTATGTGGGTATGTTGGGTATTGACGTATCAATGGTGTAATTATTGCGAATTATGGAGATTTGACGACAAAGTAAATATTCCTTTCATTCGATGGATTTGGAAAATTAAAGAGCATAGATAATTAAAAACGGGAGCAGGAAAATGACTGAACTAAAAGCTATGGCAACAATCGTATTCATGAAAATTTTTCTTGCACTGACAGCATATATTGAATTCATGCAGTCAATATAACGGACGGGAATTATGTCAAAACCAAAATATAAGACTCATGTTCTGCCGCGCCTTCTCGAAATTGAAGCGTGGTGTCGTGACGGCGTAGTGCAGAAAGAGATTGCGAAAAATATTGATGTGGCATACTCGACATTCCGTAAATATCGCGATCATAACAAGGCACTAGCGGCAGCTTTAGAAAAAGGCAGAGAAGTTGCGGACATCATGGTGGAGAACGCTTTATTCAAGCGCAGTCAAGGATATGACTATGATGAGGTGACAAAAGAGGAATGCGATTCAGAAAAAGGAAGCTATACAAAAACCAAAACGGTCACCAAGCACGTCAATCCTGACGTGACCGCTCAAATCTTCTGGCTAAAGAACCGCAAGCCTGAAGAGTGGCGAGACATCAAGGCTCAGGAAATCACCGGCAAGGGCGGAAAGAGCATTAAGATCAATGTCTGCATAACAGAAGATGACGAATGAACCGAAATCAAACACAGTACGATGTAAACATACAATCCAAGATGTTCAACAAGGTTTATCGCCCTTATCTGAAAGACGAAACCCGTAATCAAATCTTCTTTGGCGGCTCAAGCTCCGGCAAATCAGTCTTCATCGCACAGCGGTGCATCCTTGACCTGATGAGTGGCGGCAGAAATTACCTTGTTGTCCGAAAAACTCATACAGCGATCAGAATGTCTGTGCTTAATGAACTCAAGAATGTTATTAGTGAGTGGGGACTCGATGACTTATTCAGTATTGTTCTAAATCCGGCAGTCATAACTTGCAAAAGCGGCTATCAAATACTTTTCAGTGGCCTTGATGATGTCGAGAAAATAAAGGGAATTAAACCCATTAAGGGCGTTATCACTGACATATGGATAGAAGAGGCTACAGAGTCAAGCCAAGACGATTATATCAAGCTTTCTAAACGATTAAGAGGGCTCGCACATGGCAAAAAGAAACGCATCACAATGTCATTCAACCCAATACTCCGCTCACACTGGATCTACAGACGATTTTTCAGTAACAATTTTGGAGATGACGACAAGACATTCAACTCTGATCAGACTTCCATCCTCAAGACAACCTACAAAAACAACAGATTCCTTGAGCCAGACGATGTTTATGACCTTGAAAATGAAACTGACCGATATTATAGAGAAGTTTACACCCTGGGTAATTGGGGTGTTCTCGGCAATGTCATCTTCAAGAACTGGAGAACTGAGGATTTATCAGACCGGCTCAACTTACTTGGAGTCTACAGAAACGGGCTCGACTTCGGATTCACAAATGATCCATCCGCCCTCGTTAGATGTGCAGTCCGTGAGAAGAAAATATACATTACCGGGTCACTCTATGAATACGGACTCACGAATGACATCCTTGCCGCCAAGACGCTTAATGTATCACCGCAGGCGTCGATAGAGGACTCATCAGAAGAAATCATGTGTGATGCGGCAGAGCCTAAATCTATTGCAGAATTACGGGCTCATGGAGTCAATGCATACAGCGCACAAAAAGGGCCAGGTAGTGTCAATTTCGGAATTCAGTTCTTACAGCAATATGAAATAATCATACATCATACATTGCAGCCGATTATCAATGAATTCCAATTGTATCAATGGAAAGAAAACAAAGATGGCGAAGTAATGAATATACCTATTGATAAAGACAATCATGCGATTGATGCCTTGCGGTATGGCTGTTCCGGCCTTATGTTTGAAGCAGAGCCGACAAGAGCGGTGAGCGCACGGCAGCTCGGAATCTAACAAGGAGAATATTATGGACATCAATGAAATATTAAGCCAGCCATTCGGTGAAGCGGTTACATTGCTTGAGCAGATGGCGGATACTGCAGGAGATACGACCAATGCGGATGTTGAAAAATATCAAAAACAATATGATGGGGATCACGCCATCTTGCACATACCGGACAAGACAGCCACGACCGATGAAGGCGAGAAAACCGTTGTTGTCAATAAATTACCCGTTGTCAATCAGCAGAAAATAGTCAGGCTCGCAATCGCATTCCTAATTGGGAAGCCGGTTCAGCTGATAGATGGCACATTCGAAGATGATGCAGGAGATGACACCGCCAAAGCGTATAACAGCATTGTGAAGCTTTGGAAAAAGACGAAGCTTGATTACTTCAGCAAATCCGTTGTGCGAACTGTATCGATTGAAACCCGCGCCGCTGAGCTTTGGTATGAAGAGACACTCGAAGATGGAACAAAAAAGATCGGTGTTATGCTTCTTTCTCAAAAAAACGGGGACACGTTCTTTCCTATCTTTGATCAGGTCGGCGATATGACTGCATTTGTCCGAAAATACCAGGTTGCAGACGGAGGCAAGGCCATTGAGCATATAGACGTTTACACGGCAGATTACACCTATAACGGCACGAAAGACGGCAACAACTGGGTAGTTGATGTTATTCCTGAGCTATTTGGAAAGATTCCGGTCGTGTATTATTCACAAGAGACAACTGAATGGGAGATTATCCAGCGGCTTAATGACAGGATTGAGAAACTTGAAAGCAATCACGGCGATCTTGATGACTACTTCGGAGGCCCGACTCTCATGTTAAAAGGCGATGTCGTGAAGGCTCCAGATAAAGAGACGTCAGGAAAGATTCTGCAATTCACAGGGCAAAAGGGTGCTGATGGGTCATGGTCATATGGCGATGCTAAATATTTGACATGGGATCACTCACCGGAATCAATGAAATTGGAACGTGAAACACTGCACTCTCAAATCTACTCACTGACAAGTACTCCTGATGTGACATTCGATAAAATGAAAAGTCTCGGGCCAATGTCCGGCGTCGCAATGGAGATGCTTTTCTTTGATGCCGCATTGAAGGCACTGGACAAAGAAGAGCTGTATGGCGAGATGTTTGACAGGCGAATCAATATCATGAAATCAATCCTCTCAATCGTGGACATTACACTTGCGACCGGTATGGAAAAAGTTTCCGTTGATATAGATTTCCAGTCACCATTGCCGAGCAACCTAATTGATACAATCAACACACTCTCGGTTGCAAGAGCAGGCCAGCCGCTTATCAGTCAACAGACAGCCGTTGAGAACGTACCATTCGTTACCGATCCAGAAGAAGAGAATGCCAGGCTTGAAGAAGAACAGAACCAGAATCAGAGCTTGCTTAATCTTGGCGAAAGTTTTGAATAAGGAAATTAAATGAGTATTGCCCGCCAAATAGAACTTAAATATGAGCGTCAATTCCTGCAGGTGTTGGGAGCAACACAGAGGCATGTATTAAAGACACTCGAGTTCACTGCGCGTCAATTGTCGCGAGAAGTGTGGCAGGCGTCCCGTATTGGTGATCTATCAAAGGTGGCGCGTAAAAAGAAGCTATTAGAACAGACACAAGAAACTCTCAATCACTATTTTAACAAAACAGAGCAGTTGATAACCGGAAGTGCTACAGATGTATGGGCGATTGACAATAATAAGTGGACGGCAATAATCGACGATGCGGCAAGAGGTGTTCAGGTACTTCCGGGCTTAATGGATTCAATGACTCAGCTTAACCTCGGTGCTCTTGATCAATTCCTGAAAAGGAAAGCCGGCGGATTGAACCTGAGCGATCGAATATGGGCTTTAACTGCTCAGAATCAAGACCTTATTGAGCTATATGTCGGCTCAGGCATTGCAGCAGGACGCTCAGCAGCGGATATATCAAAGGATATGCAACAACTACTTGTTGAGCCTGATAAGCTCTTCAGGCGTGTGCGCGATGAGAATGGCGACCTTGTTCTATCTGAACCGGCGAAAGAATATCATTCAGGGCAGGGTAGATACAGATCGAGCTACAAAAACGCATTGAGACTCGCAGCAACCGAGACGAACATGGCATACAGGTCAGCGGATTTTGCAAGAAGGAATCAACTTGACTTTGTATATGGCATAACGGTTCATTTGTCAGGTCAGCACCCACGATATGACATATGCGATCCATTGGCAGGCGATTATCCGAAAACATTTAAGTTCATCGGCTGGCATCCGTTATGCATTTGTTTCACGACGGCCAAGATTCCAACTAAAGCCGAGATGAGAAAATTCCTCAAGACCGGAAAGGCGGACAAGAGGCGAATCATTACAGCAATACCGAGAAGTGCAACCGCATACGCTAAGTCTCATGCACCGATTTATGCAAATTACAAGTCAGTACCTTATTGGTTCAATGACAACTTTACTAAAGAAGGTAATTTAAGAGCAAACATCTAACACGGGAGACGAGACATGACTCGACACGACATCATTAACCACATGCAAGACTTTATGAGAATCCAGTACATTGTTGACGATGCTTATATGGATTGCGGCGATGTATTCCACATGCTTTTCAACGGCTACCTGTTCAAGCAAAGACTTCCACTTGTAAGCCGCAAGCGTAATGATTACGCACTCAAGAAGCTCAAATTCAAACGATCCCCTGACAAGACAGCTATTCTATCACTAATGCGACGGAAGCCAGGGAACCTATTCCTTTCATACCTGGCAGACCGCATTGAACGCAAGATGCCCGCAGTTCCTTTCCGTCAAATAATGACTGAATATGACTCATGGCTTTTAGCATGGGCGCTCAGGCAAAAGGAACCAGAAAGCCGCACAGGATACAAAAAACTCATGAAAGAATACGGATATTCTTTGGATACGAGAGGTAGCTCATTATGATTACACAGAGGCAGAAAAAAGATGATATTATTAATGTGCTGGGATGGGGCTGGATTGACAGCTACGTATATGAGCCAGAAATAATAGAGTCCCGATGTGGCAGTGGCGGAAAAATATTCATGGGCCATGCGACTCTAACAATATCATTTAAAGCATATTATGAGTGTGATAAACTCACAGAAGACCAGCATGACGAGCTCTACGCTGCGGTGGCGTTGTTTGAAGAAGAGTGCTGCATCAAGGATAAGGGTTGCAGTGTTGCTGCAGGCGATTACGTTATGCGGTTCCATGTGTGGCGCAGAAAAAACGGCGTCAATATTCCAGACTACAAACCGAGAAATATCCTGTCATGCAGTGGAATGATAACGCACGGAGTTGGATGTACTGAATACGGATTAAGATTCAAGTGAGACAAAATATGAAAACAGCAACTATAATAATCCCTGTGTATAACGGGGTGAAATATCTTGATTTGATGCGTGTGACACTGCCACGCTTCATGAAGAAACTGAATAAGAATATTAACGTAGTTTTCCGAGATGACTATTCAACAGATAATCCTTATCTGCTCTTGAGGGAATTGACAATAGGCAAAGAACGTCTGTGGTTTGATGGAGCATTGAAAAACAAAGGCGCTCATGAGGCCAGAAAGGCCGGCACTAAAGGCTGTGACACTGATTACATCCTATTCCACGACATTGATGATCCGCTTGATGCGGGCATAATCAATCGAATGTTTGAGCGTCGGTGCGAATTACCGGACACGACACACCTGACAATTGATTCAAAGCTGATGAGTAATGGTATTGTATGGCCAACGCAGTGGACTACCGTTCCGAGAATGTATATTAAATACACGCTGCAAAGCATGGGTGGCCAGCTACCGACACGAGATACCTTTATATCGAGAGACATAGCACTGGAGGCGATGAGCAAGCTTGATGAAATCATTGTATTGACAGATAATAAGCGCATCGATGTATGTGAGGATTCTTTTCTCGGGCTGGTTATGATTGTCGAAAATCTGATTGGCGAGGTCGAGGTATTTCCTGAACCGATGCCTTACAATGACCAGAGCGGTACGAATATCTCACAGGACATTGAGAAGCGGGTACAGAATATACCGATTATGCTGGCATACTGTTATCACAATCTAAAGGCAGACGACGATTCAGGCGAATATGGCTTTGAGATGATCCCTAAGCGCATACATAGCAGATATGGCGAAGCAGCACCGAGATTTCTTGCTCAGTTCTATAAATATATTGATATTTTCGGGAGGCTTTAATGAGTTCATTTGATGAACAGCTTAAAGAAGTAATTGAACAGGCAACAGAAAATAATGTATCACAGCCAGAAATAAGTCATATTGGATGCAGGAGAGACCTGTTTGGTTCAAGAAATTATCCAAACAAATGTGAGTGTGACGAGTATACAGCCGTCAAGTCAAAGCTATATCATTATATGCTTGTCAATGATGGCATTGCGATAGGACTTGAAGGGGCGCAGACCGGTTCACCAACGGAATATACTGAAGAGCACGTCATGAAAGTCGTTCAAAAGACAAACGCAGGATATTTTGTATATTCAAGAGCAGTTATGTTATGTGGGAGAAAAGATGAAAACTAAACTTGCAATACTGTGTTTACCCGGGCTGGACAACTTTCTGCAATGGGCTGAGCATCCAACAATAACAGAGAATTTCGATGTTAAGAAGTTTATATGTCATGACAATGTTGAACTTGAGGATGCATTTAAATGGCCTGGTAAGGACGGAATAGTATGGCTTGAATGGTGCAATGAGCTTGCTGTTATTGCACTCGGAAATCCATCCGTAAAGCTTAACGCAAAAACAGTTGTCAGGCTTCATTCATATGAGGTATTCACTCCCTTTCCGTCTCAAGTCAACTGGAATGCAGTTGATAAGGTTGTATTTGTTGCATATCATGTATTGCAAATGTGCCAAAATAATTTCCCAAATATGAAATCAATAATACACAATTCAGGGATCACAATTCCGAACGGTGTTGACATGAATGTTGAGCAATGCGGCAATCCTGAAAGCTCAGACATTGCGGTTGTAGGCTCAATCAATTACAAAAAAGCGCCTGAGATGATCTTACAGATTGCAAACTTACTGCCTGAAGAAATGGTTATTCATTGGGCTGGAAACTTTCAAGATGCAAGATATGAGCTATATCTGAAACACATGGTTAAAGAAATGGGTATTGAAAATAGAGTTAAATTCTACGGGCATGTTGATGATATGAGCGATTTCTGGAAAAACAAACGGTGCTTACTGCATACGACACTTCATGAAGGCCATTGTGTGAGTGTTCTTGAGGCAATGGCGCGTGGTATACAGCCGATTGTACACAACTTCTGGGGAGCCAAGGAGCAGTATAAAGTCAGCCTAAAGGGCGGCGCATGGCTATTTGGCAGCATCAGAGAGGCGGCGAGAATGATACTTAGTAATGATGTCATGAACACAAGCTTTAAACACGATCTTGAGTCAAAAGGCTGGACGCTGGACGCTCAGGCAGATAGTATTTGCAAGATGCTGAATAGTCTATTTTAAGAAAACACTTGACAAACGCCAAAATATAGGTAATTTATGAATAATGCTAAAAATATAGAATTGATTGGCGATGGCGAGTTTATTGCAAAACTCAAACAATTGACAGGCAATATAATGATTTCATCGTCAACAACAGAAAAGCCTTTATTTGGCAACATAGAGATTCATTTCGAGCACGGGAGACGTACGATAATCAGAAAGAACGAAGTGATTAAATAGCTTTAAAATATAGATAACATCAATACAATCAGTATCGAGACAATCGGGCTGGATGTGCAAATAGCGCATCCGGCCTTTTTCTATGCCTAAAAAGGAGGATTTTAAAATAATGACACCTGAAGAAAGAACGGCTTTTATACAGTCACAATTGGACGCGGCGGCATTGTCGAGAGATAACGCTGCGGGCATAAAGGGCACAGACGAGATTCCAATTCTCAAAGAAATCTTGGCTATCTCAAAAGCTGGTACGGATCGGGCAATCGATAAGGCAATTAAAACAAATTCTGAGAAGTACGAATCGCGTATCGCAGATTTAGAGGCAAGCCAGAAAAAGCCAGTTGACGATCCAAAGCCAGCGCCAAAAATAGATGATCCGGCTCCAGCGGCAAATAAAGAAATTGCACAGCTTACCGGATTGATTACTGAATTGACTAATAAGGTGTCAGGACTCAGTGAAGCACGGGCAAATGACATCAGGCAGGTCACAGTGGCAGAAGCGGTTAAGGCCGCAAACTTACCAGAATCGGCAGCACGTTTTATCAGTGGAACTGATCCTGAAGAGATTAAGGCCGGAATCGCAGAATTGACAGCGCTGAAACAATCGGGACTTGATGACGCTCTGAAGCAATCGGGCAAACCTGGCAATCCTGCCGGGGCTGCACCTGCAAATGAGTCAATTAAGGCATATGCGGAAGGCCGCAGAGCACCCGGGGCACTTGGAACAGGCAAGGCAAGCCAACAGATCGAAGCGATGCATAAATAATTAATATCGTTAAATCTGGAGCATATTATGGGATTACAGGTTACCACTGCCGAGGGGAGCACAAAACCCCCTGTTTTTGCAATTATCCATGATGATATCGTCGGCGGAATTACACTCATCACCGCACAGATCCCCACAGATGTCACTAAAATCTATGAGGGTGCACCGGTCGTTGAATCCGCTAACACATCAGGACTCTACAACATTTCAAAACGAGCAAAATCCACAAGTACGCAAACTGCGGCAACTTCTATTACTGTCGTTGGGCCGACACTGTTTCAGGTCGGTGATTTCATCGGTAAGTATGGAGGTTCCACATCTTCAACAATCACAGTACTGACAAGAACTGCGGCAGGAACAGATACCATCGTTACAACCGATGATCTTGGCGCTCTTGCAACAGCTACGATCCTTGTTGAGCTTGCGGCAGCAGCAACGGCAGCAGTAGTGGCACAGCACCTCCCGACAGCAATGACAAGAGCATGTGTCAATGTCAGGACTTGCGACCTCACTACAATCGACAATGTACTTGTTGGCGCAGCATACAGGGCATCCGTATTTACAGACGGGCTTCCTTATCCGCTTACCGCTGGAGACAAGACCGCACTGACAGCAAGATTTAGCTTTCAGTAAAAGGTAGTTTTTGCTTAAACGAAATGGAGTAAAATAATGGAAAATAGCATTTTAATGGATGCGATTGGAAAGAAAGGATTGAATACGTATATCACCGGACGTAAATATGATACTTATTATTTCGAAGATTTTTTCCCGGCAAAGAATACCAATTCAATCAAATATGAAACATTAATCGGGGCAAACGGAGCACCCGTTGCCGCTGATGTCGTGACATATGATTCAAGCGCACCACAGAAGAAACGAAAAACAGTTAGCACATTGACCGGAGATATTCCGCCTATCCGTATCAAAAAGGGAATGAAAGACTCTGATCTTATCAATTATCACACCATGAGCCAGATGGCTGATCCCGGTGAGAATGCAATTCTTGACCTCGTCTTTGATGATGTGGATGCGGTGTTTACAGGATGCAAGGCACGACTCGAATGGATTTCATTGAGTGTGCTTTCATATCCAACGCTTTCACTCACAACTACAAACAATGCAGGCGGAATCGTAACAGAGACAGCAATTGATTTCCAGTTGCCAACAGCCAATAAGCTCGCGGCAGCCGTGAAATGGGATGCGACGGCCTCGACAACTACACCTATTACTGACTTTATTGCCGCACAGACAGCAGCAAGGGCAATCGGTGTCAGGCTTAATTATGCACTTATGACACCGACCTCATGGGGTTATTTCGCACTCTCAGCAGAAACAAAATCCTATGTCAATTACAATCGCGAAGGAACCACGACTGTTGTTCCACTGTTCGCTGATGTAAACAGAATGCTTGCAGACCGTGGACTGCCTCAGATTATTGTAATTGATACTTCTATCACAACTGAGAAACAGAACGGCGTTCAGGCCACTGCTAACCCGTGGAAAGAGGGATATGTTGAGTTTATTCCTGAGCTCGCAGTAGGTGATATGCTTTATGCGCCGATTGCAGAAGTTCTCAGGCCTCCAAAGCAGGCTTTGCAAGAAGTTCGTGAAAACATTCTTATCAGTAAGTATTCTGAAATTGATCCTGTCAAGGAGTGGACAAAGGGTGAAACAAACGCTTTCCCATCCTGGGGATCTATTAATGAGTGCTTCAATCTTTATACACTTGATACATCGTGGTCGTAAGGAGTATTTATTATGACGAATCTTGAGGCTTTGGCATCGATTGTAGGATATGAACATGATCAGTTGCTTGAAAAGGCGCTGATTGATCAGGGCGTCACGGCAGGAGCAACATATGCTGCGGCAGATGAGCAGGATATTGACATGAGTGCCGCTGACGTGTATTTGTATCTTTCAAGCCATCCAGAGCTTAAAGAGGGCTCATTCTCAGTTAAAATGACGAGTGCCGATCTATTGAACGCACGTAAAACTATATATGACAAGTATGGGCTTGAGCTTCCTGAAGTTTCCGGCGGCTCAAACCATACAATTAACGGAACGGCTCTGTGGTAATGGGATTTAAACGCTATCCATCTTTCGCAACTTTGACTATGACAACTGACGGAACCAAAGATGTCAACGGTATTTTTGGCAACGGTACGGTTTCGACTATAAGCTTTTATTGCCGTGTTGAAGAGACCAAGAGCGTCAGATATTTCGCCAATGTAAAGGGTGAGCAAGTTGAGCATAAGCATTCGGTATTCACCAAGTTGCTCAGCTCATCAATTACCGTTCCGATTGGGTCAGTATTGTCCGTTAATGATACTGAATTAATTGTTTATGATGTTCCGAATCGACAGACTAATACCGAGATGAGGTGTGACTGATGAGTCTTGCCGCAAGATTTACAATAGCAGGAATTGCGAGTCGAATCACCGCATTTGCTGATGAACGTAAAAGGAATGTCTTTCTCGGTATGTCTTGGTATGGTGAAAAATTTATTAATGAAGCCAGGCCAGGCGGCACTTTTAAAGATCGGACTGGAAATCTCAGAAGTTCTGAGGGATATACAATTGTAGAAACCGGAAAAACGAAAAAGATAAAAGCGCCTACCGCAAATAAAGACACTGGCGGAAAGGGCAAAGCCGCAGCAAGGAACTTTTCAAGGGAATATGCACAAACCGCAAATAATGACGGGTTTATCCTTGTTCTTTTTGCTGGCATGGAATATGCGGCAGCAGTTGAGAGCAGAGGGCTTGATGTCATAAGTCCTTTTATCCCAAATGAAAGAGAGTTCCAGAAAACTATTCAAGAGTGGGGCGATCTATGATAACTACCCATGATTTACTTGATAGAATCTACCCGCTGATAAATGTAACATCAGTCACAACAACTATTGATGGCGAAGTGTATCGTGAAAACCCCAAAGTGAGTACAAAGCTAAGGGATGTGATTATCAGAGCCGGAGGCATAGGGCATCAGAACGTCAATATTTTGCAGGTCGGGACATTCCATGTGAATTGTTATGCACGGAATTTGCCGGGCGGATTTGTTGATGAGAAACACCTCAGGGCGACCTCTGATGCGGTAATAGTTGTATTGACTGATTATCTCAGGGGATCAGATTATCTTGAACTGGAAATAGAAAACTACACAATTTTGCCGGACGAAAATGATGCCAACATGAGTTATGGGTCGTTACGTGTCCGGTATATCATACAAGGAGATTAAACATGGCTGGAAAGAAAAGATGGGTCGGCCTTGCAAGTATTCAGTATGGGCCAGTCGCGCTGACAACTACCGCGTACTTACCTACTACGCTGACTCAAATTACATTCATTAAGCCGGGAACGGCAAGGGCATTTGTTGAGCTCCCTGAGTCCAAAAAACTCTACACGGAAAACTCAGCTATTGCAGATTTGGATTTGCCGGTCGGTGAAAATTCTGCTCAAATCGAATTCGCAACCGTTGACATGGATCAGAATTTACTTGTTCTTGCTTTTGGAGGTTCGACATCAGGAACAGTTTATGCATTCCCGACAACGGCATCACAGATCATTCAGAGGGCGATTATCGGCACTACAAAAGCAATTGATGGAACAGCATTCCAAATTCAGATTCCAAATGCAATTGTTCGTGGAAATGTTGATTTACCGATGGCCAATAACGATCCCGATGCCGGTGAAATTGGCTTCGTGTTTGCAATGAGTCAGGCAGTTGCAACTAATGACACTACAAAGGAACCGTTCAGGTTAGTATCAATTTAATAATACATGCTGGGGCGGCCTCCCGCCTCAGTCTGCTTTTTAAGCAGGGGAGACGAGATGAATAATGATTTGAAAGATGCAATCGTTAAGAAAAAGTCACTTGAGATCATACTTGACAAAGGCGTTGATTTCATTGTGACAGTACGGAATAAGAATATATTCCACAAGATCGGCATCCTGCCGACAAAAAGAACAATAATCCTTTTTCCTATATCAATTGGGAGTATGGCAAGGATTAATCATTTTACTGAAAAATTAGACATAGACGCATATTACAAAGATGGTAAACTTTCACTCGATGAAGCTGGGCGATCTGTACTAAAAAGTGGACACTTTGACGATCTTGTGGAAGTTTCGGCACTGGCAATTCTTAACAAAGCCCGGCCGTCAAGAATAAGATTATGGATGCTGAAGCGATACATCAAAGCCAATTTCTCATCAAGAGACCTGCTTAACATGTTTTCTGTGATTCACAGACAAATGGGAACGGAAGACCTTTTTTTTTGTTTGAGCTCAATGAAGATGCTGGGAGTGATTCCAGGAAGAGTCGAAGAAAAAGAAAAGAAGGAAAATATTCCAATATCTGGACTACCGCAGGCAGTGTGATTTCACACTTCGGATTATCCTGGGCTGATGTAATATGGGATATAAGCTGGCCAAATATCGTAATGTTAATGTCGTCAATACCGCGTTTTGATACTGATACAGATGAAGAAGATGAGCCAAGCAGTGATAAAAAAGACGCACCTGATGGCGAAATACAAAACAAATCAGAGTTAATGAGGTTATTCAGTGGAGTATAAATATAAAGTAAGCATCTGTATGATAGTTAAAGACTGTGAAGCCGATCTACAGAGGTGTCTTGATTCATTCCTGCCTATTATCATGGCTAAAGATGATGATACAGGCAAATTGCTCTCAGAGCTTATTATCATTGATACAGGATCATCAGACAGAACAATTAAGGTCGCGAAAAAATATACCAGCAAGGTATCGAAAAAACTGTTTATTCCGTGGAGTTTTTCAGATGCCCGCAATTATGGTATCGCAAAAGCAAGCGGCGAAAGAATAATGATAGTTGATTCAGATGATGAGCTGCCGCAAGAGGCGTTATATCCTCTTATGATGCTGTTATTCGGGACAAAACCGATGACAGGCACGGTATTCACACTGATTAAGAGCTTCAGGTCGCGAGATAGAAAACAGAGCTCAACGCTTGCACAGCCTCGAATATTCGATAATGACGGTAAATCTATCTATACTGGAGCCGTCCACAACAAGCCGAGATGCAATGAGCCTTATGTATTCGCTGATAACGTCACATTCAATCATCACGGATACATATTCCAGGATAAGCCCGATCTTATCGAAAAGAAATTGACAGACAGAAGCTTGCCTATGCTTGAGGAAAATATCGAGAAAATACCGACCGATCTTCACACTCTGAATCATTTAATAAAATCATATTACATTATTCATGAGCATAAAAAAGTGATTAAGTATGGCGAAGTTTTTGTCAGCGAATTTAAAAAGGTAGAATATTCTGAAGGGTGGCGGGCATATCTCGAATCATTCATTCATTTATCTCAATCGTATGTTCTTCTTGGTGACATTGAAAATGCCGAGCGCATAAAATTAGAAACTGAAACCTACTCAATGGACGTGGCAGGTATCTATTTTGCACTCGGCAATTATTATGCATCGAATCAGGATCGGGCAAAAGCCAAAGAATACATTGAGCAGGGAGTCACGGCCGCAAGCAAGCCAAAAGACTTGTATGCCAGCCTGATGTCTAATAATGATGATGATGTGCTTCCGGTTATGTATAACTGGCTGGCTGCATACTATTTCTCAGAGGGTGATTTCGACAAAGCCGGAACGCTTATAAGAAAAGGCATCTTGAGTGACAGAAATAACATGCATCGATGGGATATATTCAACGAACCACATTGCATAAAACGAGTCATTAAAAATGAATTAGAGGTTGCATAATGCCAGTTCAAGGCGGAAAAAGTTTATTTTGGGATGCGAGAATAGGCACTGACAAGATGAAGAAAGACGCCGGTGTTGTCCGTAATATTATTGGGACACTCAAGCGCAATATATCAAAAGAAGATGTATTCACTGCGCTTGCGGTTTCCGCAGTTGCGGCGTTCACAGGTATGTCCAAAGCTTCTACGGCTTTCGCCATTGAATATGAGCAGAACATGAAAGAAGTAGAAACGATTTCAGAAGCAACTCAAGAGAATTTCGAGGGGATGTCTCAGTCAATTTTAGAGATGTCCTCTCGTCTCCCGCAGGCAGCTAATGAGCTCTCGAGGGCGTTCTACCAGATTGTATCAGCAGGCTTTGATGGGCAGCAGGCTTTGACTTTGCTTGATGTGGCGGCGCGTAGTGCAGTTGCAGGTGTAACCGATACAGCGACCGCAGCCGATGGACTCACGACCGTATTAAATGCATTCGGGAAGTCAGCAGACCAAGTTGAGCAGGTTGCGGATGTCATGTTCACAACGGTGAAGCTCGGTAAAACTACATTTGGCGAATTGGCAAGTTCGATATCTAATGTTGCACCGTTAGCAGCGGCAAGCGGACTGGCATTTGAAGACGTGGCATCATCTATCGCATCACTCACAAAACAGGGTGTGCCGACGGCTCAGGCTGTTACTCAGATACGATCCGCACTTATAGCAATGAATGAAAAACTTGGCCAGGGATGGACAGCAACGCTTTCATTCGTCGAGGGACTTGAACAGATGCGGGTAGTCGCTGCCGAGAACAATGAAACACTCAAGGAGGCCTTTGGCCGCGTCGAAGGATTAAGTGCTGCATTGGCGCTGACAGGTGTTAATGCTCAGGGGGCAAAAGATGATCTTGAGGCTCACATGGATGCAGTCGGGGCAATGGGCGAAGCTTATACAGTAATGGCCGATACCGTGACGAATAAGAGCAAGATTGCCCGTGACATCATCGTTACGATGTTTGAGCCACTTGGCAGCTTCCTCAAAACAGAGTTCAGTAACGCACTTGATACATTCATAACTCTCTTTGGAAAAGCAGAAACAGCTTTCCAGAAGTTTGAGAAATCACAGAATAAGCATATTGCGATATTAAAAAAAGAGAAAACGGCGCTTAAAGAATATACTGATGCATTAAAGAAAGCCAAAAAAGGCACTATTGAATATAGAGTTGCAGAAGATGAATTATCTACTTTCCTGAGAGATGAAGCAACGCAATCTTGGTTCGATGCAGCAGAGGGTGTCGACACTTATGCTGAGGCATTACGGGCGCTGGCTACCCGCGATGAAGATATTAAGGTATCACAAGAAGCTATTCTTGATGCTCAAATAGAAGAAGCAAAACGCAATTTCAGGCAGCTTGTGGCAGAGGCCGACGGCGCCAGCGATGCGGTAAAGGAAGCACAAAGATTACTGAATGAATCAAGGGAGGCAGGAGCAACCATCGCCGCAGCAGGTGGCAGTCCTATAACAAGACAGACAGTAGGCCCGCTCGGTGGAGTTGCGAAGAAAGACATAACCAGCGAATTACAAAAGATTGCTGATCTTGAAGGGGAGAGAGAAAGAAATCTCAGAGACGTTAATGCTCAGAAAAAATTAACGCTTCAACTGGCTCAAGACGAAATTACATTGCTAAAACAGAAACGCGCAGGAGTAGGCCAAAAAGCTCCCAGTACTGTAGTTTCAGCGGCAGATGGTGTTTCTGCAGGTGATGATTTTGACTTTCAGAAACCGCTTAAGCTTAATCAAACTTATTACACAAAATTATTTGCACTTGCATCAAACACACAGGAAAAAATTGCCGCGAGTAATGAATACTTTAATAATATCCGGGCAACTGCAGATCAAGTGTATTTCGGAAAGCGTCGTGATGAAGTCGAGGCTCTTATTAATCAAGAGGAGCGCAAGTCTGAGGCCCTTATTAAGTATGAAGAAGAACTCAGGAGGGATGCTTTTGCCGGACGCCAAAATCTCAGTGATGAAGAACTTGAGAAACAGAACCAATTCCTGACTGAATTAACGGATCGATACAGGCGATACGGGATTGACATCACCAAAGAAGAGCGGATAATTGCCAAAAATAAAGAGATTATAAGCAACAATGCACTCGATAAAATTATAAAGGATACTGAAGGGTTCAATGCTGAACAGCTCAGGGACTACAAAAACAGACTTAAATTAGAGCTGGATGTATTCAAAGGCACGGCAAAAGACAAAGCAAAAATTCTTAAAGAACTTGGATTAGTGCAGGAGCAAATATCAGAGTCTTTTGTATCAAATCTTGAGGGCATGAATGATGCGCTTTTCCGGTTCGCTAATTTACTTGGCATGTTCAGTGACCGCGCAGGTAGTCTCATGGCCGATGTGGCCAGAATGTATCAGGACGTTCTTACGCTGAAAGAAGCTGAAAGTACCGGCGAGGGATTGACATCAGGAATTGGGATTTTAGGGGCTGCGACCAATATCTTTAAGCAAATTTTCTCAGGTGGCGAAGATTCGACAGAGAAAATAGTGATTCAGCTTCAGAAGATGAATGCAGCAACCGAACGACAAATAGCATTATTGAGACAGCTAAATGGTGAAGATGCTCTTCAAGGAACACGCGATCTAATACAGGGGCTTAATGATGATATTAATATATGGAATCAGCAAATATTAGACTTACCGGTAACCGCAGCTGGTATTGGACAGATAGGTGTTCTTGGTGATTACATTACAGATGTTGATGCATTATTGAATAATTTCCCCATAAATAACATGTTTAATAATAGTATAATCGGATTAGATGAGGATGGGCTTAATGCACTTCTTCAGAATATTCAAGACGCCAAAGACACTCTTGCCGAGTTCGGAGACGAATATCAGGAGCTATTAACTGTAACAACCTCTGAATCAATTACAGAGGGCATTGTGCAGGGTTTCAAAGACGGCAAATCAGCACTTGAGATATTTGGCGAAAATTTTCAAGGCATAATGCGGGATGCTTTATTCAACGCATTCCAGAACAAGATACTCAGCCAGCTTGTTAATAAATTCTATGATGAATTTGCACTCAGGGCAGAAGACGGGCTCACTGAGGCAGAAATTGGGGAGTTGCGCACTCTATTTGCAATCTTATCGCGCAGCGCACAAGAGTCATATGATGAAATGGCGGCACTTGCCGAGTCCACGGGTATCGATTTAACGGGCGGTGATCGTGAAAGAACCGGTTTGACGGGCGCCATTGCAGGCATCACAGAAGACACAGCGGGGCTTCTTGCTGGACAGTTTAATGCAATGCGGATCAGTATGGTAGAGGTGGCAAATAACACGTCATATCTAATCGGCATGAGTGAAGATATTCATGCAATCAGATTCGGAGGTTCAGTTGTCGCTCCTGAAGTTGAGCCACCTGAAGATCCACAGGAAGCTAAAGACAAAGTTGACGATTTTGTCGATTTAATAACTGGTGACCGTGGCAGGCCTGATGCTGAGACTGCAAGCGATATTGATTACAGCCGGTTGAATAAGACAGCGGGGGCAATAAGTGATTCAGTGCTGACACAGATAGAGCGGATGGATACAATGATAGCTTTACAATCAGATATTGCGGACAACACATCAAATCTAATAGCGATTAAAAATGACATCCATGTGATTAGGCTGACAGGCGCATCAGATAGCTCATCACATGGCGGGATCATAGATGATTTCATTAAATCGGGCGGAGGTGCTTAAATGGTACTTGGCTATAAAATAGATGGGGTGGAGTTAAACACATGGGGAGTTCAGGTCGAACGAGTTGACGGGATTTCTAATTTCCTGAAGCGCAAGGGCGACATGGGATTTAGTTACCCTGATGAGGATGGGATTGATTCATACAATACGGATGCAGATATTAAATATGAAGCCCGCGATATACTTCTTCATTGCAGAATCGAAGCGGCCACTGCATCGCAATATTTTGTAAGGCTGAATTTTTTCAAAAAGTTAATAATGGGCCCCGGAACTCGAACGCTTGAAGTTCCTTATACATCAGAGACTTTTGAGGTCGAATATAAAGAGGGCAGCAAGATCAATAATCTTACGTCATTCAGCGCCAATACACTGGTTAATACATTTTACGTGAAATTTGTCGAGCCGACACCGGTAAGACCATCATAGAATAGAGGATATTATGGGACAATGGAGTGATTACGCTGAGGATAAGGTACTTGATCATGTTCTGAAAAACTCGGCTTATAACAGACCAACAAACTTATATCTTGCACTTTGCACGGCAACCGTGACAGATTCAAACACAGGAACCACTATCACAGAGCCGTCCGGCGGGTCATATGCCAGGGAAATAGTTGATGATTATGATGTATCAGCAGCAAGAGCAACGGCAAACAGCGTACAGATTGATTTCACGGAAGCTACTGCACCGTGGGGAACTGTTACATATTGGGCAATTTGTGATGCGCTGACAGCAGGCAATATGATTGCATACGGACAATTGACTGCACCTAAAACAATTACAACGGGTGATAATTACCGGGCGGAAATTGGCGACCTTGATTTGAATTTCGTGAGCGGCGGATCGAGTACATA
>Ga0208904_1001104_pt1 | contig 19105 bp, 18 predicted proteins | sample AntAceMetag02UKB_FD_184774 | JGI IMG/M metagenome (GOLD analysis project Ga0208904, IMG submission 184774) | Saline lake microbial communities from Ace Lake, Antarctica - Antarctic Ace Lake Metagenome 02UKB (SPAdes) (version 2) | ecosystem: Environmental > Aquatic > Non-marine Saline and...
GCGCCCCGTCTGGGCGGTACTCAACTGCCGCTCCGGCGGCCACGGCCTCCGAAGCCAGCCCGGCGACCTGGTGCGTTGCGGCCCCGCCGTTAGCAGCTAAGCCAACATGTGTGTCGGCCTTGACGTATACCGGCTGGCCGGCAACTACGTTGTCGTCTGTCTCGGCCGAGTAGTCGCCGACTATTTCTTCTAGGACATCTACCCTTCCGTCAAGGGCAATGATTGCCGTCTCAGCATCGCCGATGTGGATTCCAAACTCACCGAACGCCCTACGAACTTCCTCCGGTGAGTGCGGACCTGGGATGCGAAGTGCCATTACTCGTTTAGCCTCCGGCCGGCCGCCATCACTGTCATAACTGTAGTCTCGAACGCCCACCTCTTGTGCGACGTTCCGGTGATCTTCAGGACCGCGGCCTGCCCTCTGCACGCAGGGTTATCCCTGTCGTTGAGACCAGCGTTCCAGGTTCCCGAATCCGATGCGCTTGCAGCGACCGTACCCTGGAACGTGAGCGCCGGATGCAACGACCATGTAACGTCTCCGCTCTCGGATGCCATCACGGCATCAATGGCGGTGACCCTACCGACATGCGAGTCCTGCGCGAGCGGGATCGGACCGATCATAATGTAGGACGAAAACGCCGTTCCGCAATCGTTACCGGACAGCGAAGAGAACCTGCGTAGCTTGCCGTCGCGCCCACCCAACAGCACCCCAGCTTCTTCGACTGCCGACGCCTGATAGGAGCATGTCGCCGTGGGCTCGTGGTCAGACTGGAGAGTGATCGGCCAGAACGTCTTCGTGTCCCAGTCGAACCACCAGTGAACGCGCGTGTTCGACGACACCGGCGTCAAGAAGATGTTTACCCCGTGATCCGCTGTGTCGAATTCGAGGTTAATCTCCAACTGGTTCGTGTCTATGCTTCTGAATTCTTCGGGCAGCACTTCGCTGGACAGCGGGATGGGGTACGAATTCCCGCCCGGCTGGACTGCGTACAGTCCGCCCAACGACAGGAATATCAACTCTCCGCTAGGGCCGATCGTCCAAGCGTTCTCGTCAACGATCCCGACAGCATGGCTGAGGTTGTCAAGCTTGCCGCCGTATGCCGGATCTCCGTTCAGTCGCCAGATCGAAGTCAAGCAACCGAAGATCAGGTAGTCGTCGCTGAATGCGAACATCGCTGTCAGCGGGTCCCCGGGCACACCGGAGTCGCTCGCCGTTCCGGCCACCGCCCGTTTGCTATCGGTCTGCGAGTAGTCGAAGTCGAGCGGATCGCCAGACCTAGCCATGTACCATACGTGCGGAGCGATCTCGGCTCCAGCCAGGGCGTAGCGGTCATTAAACCGGCAGGCCAGCGGGCACCCCGTAGGCACCTGCCCGGTTGTCGCCGTGTGGATCTCGAACGTGTCGGCTATTGGGTCGTAGATCTTCGGCGCTCGCTCGATCCGGTACGAGCACGTACCGTTACCCGGGGCGGCCGTAAGCGTCAGGGCCCCGGCCGCGACGGAGTCAATCTCGTATGTGCCGGCCACAGTTGCGCCGCCAACATTCGATATTACACACACGTCTGAGTATTTGTCGATGCCGAACGTAGACCAATTGTGGTCATCCCCAGTATCGTCCAATACAGCACCAGCAACCTCGCCATCGGTCCCGGTAACGCGCAGATCGCCGTGATCCGCTATGTACAACTTCTGGCCCAACTGCGCGGCAGACAGAGCTACATCGCTGCGAACTGTGAGGTCGGACACAACCTGCGTCATCGTTCCGTATGGCCCCTCTAGCCATAGATTCCCACCAGCAGACGCAACCAACAAGGCCCGCATCGGGCTCTCTGCCGAGGTAGAGTAGTATTGAACGCGGAACGTGTTGGCGAGGCAGATACCCCCGGCAACCGTGCAGTTCATTCCAAACCCGACCCTCGATCCCGCGTGCGCGTCAACTGCCCCAGTTAGGATCTGTGTGCCGTTCCAGTACACGGTTACGGTGTCCCCGCTTACTGTCGCAGACAGCCACCCAGGCCACACCGCTGCCAGCGTATCATCGGCCGTGTCAACGACAGTCTCTGCTGCGCCGGAGTATGAGTTCAAGGTAGCCGTGTAGGCGCCAGTCGCGCCAACCTGCGTCAACTCTACCAGAACACCCTCCGTCGCGTAGGCCGGCGTAACGTCGTCGAGCCTGAGGTACAATCGGTATACCCCATGCCACTCGCCGACCCAGGGGGAGATCATCATCTCCACCTCGTATGTCTGAGCGACATCTATCGTGAGGGCGGACAAAACAACCTCACCCTCGGTGGCGTCGCTTGTGACGCTAGCGAGGCTGGGTTGAAGAATCTCAGGAACACCGCTGGCCCAACCGGCCTGCGTCCATGCAGCCGCCAGCGACAATCCAGAGAAGTTATCAGAGAATGACGTGAAGCCATCTCCCGGTGCCAGCGTCATCGGATGAAGCATACGCACAGAAGTGCCAATGTCGGTGATATGCGAATACACCAACCCCGGCCGACTCCCACCGCGCTCCCTTCCCTCAAGCGTACCTTCCGAGCGAACATTCAGCATGTCGGGGCTGCTGTACGGACGCTGTTGACGATACGCACCCTTGCGGTTTAACCCGGCGAGTGGAAACGGAGTGTGGAGTTCTCTGGGCGCCTTTGCCATCGCTGGCCTCCATTGCTTACTCTTCCTCGGAATCCGAGTCAAGAACAAAAACCTCAAGGAAGAACGGCTCCAGGGCAGCGAGGTCGGAAACCGACAGGACATCGTCCTTGCCGTCCAAGGCCTCGACTATTGTGTCGAGTGCGATTTCGACTTTCGGGAGATCCGACTCTTGCGACATGATATCGTTGAATTTCGTCACGTACTCGACGAACTCCGGCGAGCCCGGCTCGATCTTCGCTTCCGCGCCTTCCTCGGTGTTGGTGACATCGTGAATCAACGCGACGCGCTGCGTCTCGGCGATCTCGTGCTCGGCCTGCACCAGCCGCGTGTACTTGAGGATTTTGTAAGCAACCGCCGCCTTTATGTTGACGGAGGATAACTTTTTCCACGCATCAATCGATTGAAAAATCTGGCCTAAAAGCATTTCTCTTCTCCTACTTGGGTGATTAAAAAACAGAAACAGTCGAACGTTCAGCATATTCCGCTAGAGCCAACGCCCTACCGGGAGAGTCCGCAAGCAACCCGAGGGCCGTGTTGCAATTTCCACATAAAAACCCCCTGAATTCACCAGTTGCGTGATTATGATCCATCGCAAGTTTAAGGGTACACTCAATCTCCGGAACCCCACACGCATGACACTTCCCCGTATACGCAGCCGCCAATTCTTCAACGGTTGCATTGCATGGTTCATGGCCGCGCTTCTTTGCTGCTACTCGTGATCTACTCAGAATGCAAGCAAATCGATTCTTACTTTCCCATTTCCGTGAATACTCGCGTCTTTTCTCTTGATTCCCTTCCGCCCAGGCCTTGCTTTGTTTGAGATACCTTTCTCGATTGGCATCATAATTCCTGCGACCGCTCCTTGAATTGCATGCTTTGCACCGATAAGAAAACCCGTCCTTACTAACTTTCCTACGATGAAACTCCGCAAGCGGCTTCTCCTCTCCACATTTCGTGCAAGTCTTCATGTGCTTTCTCTCTTCTAAAAAGTGAAACGGAAAAACGAAAAACCTGGCGGCCCCGAAGGACCGCCAGGGTAAAACGCGGACTACGTGAAGGTAGGAACAGTGGACGCCAACAGGTAATAAGTCGACCCGCCGATGTCGATTGCGATCTTGAGGGTAGCCGTTCCGTGAGTACCAACCGTACCGCCAACAGCTACCGGAGCGGTTCCGGAAGCGGGGAGGTCCAACAGATTGGTACACTGTGCCACCTGGATTCCGGTCGTGAATATCCCGGCCAGGTCGATCCCGATCGAATTACCAGAGGTGATCGTACCACCGGTAATCAGGATTCCCCTTGAGGTCATCGTGCCACCGGTCTGCGTGATAGCGCCGGTGGTGATCGAAAGACCGGTCGAAACAATCGTGTCTGCCGTGCAGACACAAGCCGGAGTCGTTATGCTGATGCCGGTGAAGGTTGGGTCTCCACTCGTAACTGCGGTCATCGCACCGGACGCAGCGATCGAGAGACCGAGCAAGGCAGGGCTAGCGGCGTCGTTTGTTGACTGCGGAAGGATGATCGACACGCCAGTCGAACCGAGTTCGAGGGTTGCCGCAACATTCGTCCCGAGGTCAACCAGGACGCCAGTCGTCCAGCCGTAACAGCCTGAGTTAGCGTTGAGCCGAATTCCGGTCATCGTTCCGGTGATGATCGCTGCGTCGTCAACGCTGCAGTTAACCAGGAGGCCATTCAGGTGGCCAGTCGAAAGGTCGAGACCAGACTCTGCGATGACAGCGAAGCTTCCTGCGGAAGTCGTGGTAGTCGCGGAACCACCGATTTCCGTGGTTCCGGAAATCTCGACCCACCCCATCAGCCCAGCGTGATTGCCATCAGCCAAATCCTGCTTGACTCGCAGCTTACCAAAGATGCCAATGTGCGCGGTGCTACTGGTCTGATCGAATTCGATCGAATTGCGAGCGTAGATGCCGGCAGACGATCCAGTGTCGCCAGCTACGATGTCAGCGTCGGCCTGAGAGTGAACCTCAACCGCGAACGGGAACGCAGTCGTAAGCGAAACGCCTTCGCCCTGAGCGCCGATCAAAACGCCGGCGCTAACAGAATCACCGCGCATGTGCAGGCCATACTGCCACTTCGAGGTTCCGCCATGGACGTTCACCGTGTACGCAGCCAGCCAGCCGTCGCCGTCGTAGGTCCTCGTGGAATGCAGCGTTGCCTCAAAGCCCGACATATACGACCCAACGGTCGTGGCCCCGGAAGCGCCTTCCTCAAGGGCAGCACGGACACATGCCACGTTACCATTAAGCACTCGGCCGCTGGTGCCAGCAAGCTCAAGGTATCCAGTGATCGGAGCGACGACCGAGTTCGCACTATCAATCATAACGAGATCAAGCATCTTGACCTGACCGCGGAGGGCGTTGAGCGTAACCGCGTTGGTCTGCGTCTCGCAGAGAAGAACTCGCGAAAGAGTAGCTCGATAGTCGCCAGCACCGAGGGCCTCTCCACCGTCGTCAAACAGGAAGCTCACGGGACGCGCGTTCGTGGCGCTCAACTGAAGGGCCAGCGCGCACGTCGAGCTATACGTTCCCGTAATCAGGAACGGAGTCGTGTACGAATCGTCTGTCGGATCGTCAGTGCTGATCGAGATCAGCGGCCCGGTCAGGCCGTCGTCGAATTCGATCTGCGCCATCTCGCCGGCAGCGGCGATCGAGACGGGGTTGAAATCGCAGGACGTGACGCTGCCCTCGTTGACGTAGAGCGAGGTGTCGTCGGTCCCGTCAGTGTGCTGGAAGATGCACCCAGTCTGGTAGTTGTCCGTTCCGTCCACGGGGACGGTGGCCCCGCTGGAGAACAGGAGCCCGCGGTTCCGGAGAGGTTTCTGCATCTTGATAAGTGAACATACGCGATCAATCATGTCGAGTTCCTGTAAAAAAGAGTGATGGTGTACTGGTGCTTTTACCCAGCAGTTGGTTCTCTCTTCCTTATTCCTTCTTTTTCTTTTTCGGTTTCAGTGCGTTCAGCAAGCTCTGCCAGCCGGACGGAGCCTTCTTCGTAACCGAGTCGCGCCTCACGGTCGCCTTCTGCGCCGCAGTCGGAGGCGTCGGCGCCTTCGCCTTAGCCCTCGCCTTGTCTCCCGCCTTCGCGACCTTTTCCGACGCTGTCCGCTTGTCGAATGCGATCTGTGCGCTGGTTTTCCCGGAAGTCTTCTTCGCAACAGCGCGCCCGGCCTTCACCCGCTTCAGGTAGGCAACTTCGCCCTCGCCCTTTTTCCTCTTCGGTAATGCCATGGTCTGCTTTCTTGCGTTAGAGTCCCGGTGCGGTCGTAAACGACCATGTTATTTCGTCGGTAATTCCAAGCCACGGAATCCCGTCCGTGCTCTCGATGGCCCCCAAGTCAACCTTGATGTAGTACGACGTGTCCGCTGTCAGCGGCGAGGTGGTCAGCGTAAACTGCACGCTACTACCAACTATCGTGGCTGCACCTATCGCGATCGTCTCAATCAGGTTGTCGTCTGAATCGTACAAGTACAGGTTCCCGGCGCCGGCCTGGACATTCATGTCGAACAGAATGCCAATCGGATTCACATCGAGCGCGGTGTAATCCCAGAACTTCTCGCCCCATATAGGAACCGGGAAGTAGTGAAGCGCCACCGGATGTTCCTGGCCGCCGTCCTGGAAGAACCATATCGGGTTGTTCAGGATGTGCCGATACTCTAAGCTGGTATGTGTCTCGATTCCGCCCGACGACACGGCCGCGCTGAGCGCACTAACCGCAAGCCTTGCCTTCGCCCCGAGGACCCTTACCGTGTGGCCAATTCCGCCCAGCATAAGGCCAGTCTCAGTGGTTGCGTCAGCGCCGAACGCAAGGAACACTGGATCCTCGCCGTCGACAGCTTGCTCGTGAAGCTGCACAACAAGCTCGTCGCGGTACTCATCGGCAGCGATGATTTCCTTGACGGTGGCCGCTTCAATATCCCAGGCGTATGCAGTCATGGTATCCTATTAGTAGGCGTAAACGTAGGACCCGGGGCGATACTCAACATCCTCGGTCGTTTCGATGCCAACACGAGACGCAGCCTCGGCGTAGCCGTACACCGCTCCCCGCGCCTTGGCGCCAATCACGCGCACGGAACAGCCCGGGTAGATCAACTTGATCCCAGTCAGATCGACAGCGGCCTCACCAAACGCGAGGAACACCGACTCGTCGTTATGAAGCTGAATTGTGATATGGTCACGATGCTCGTCGGCAGCGATCAGCAATTCGCTGGAGCCGCCGACCAAAGCTGTGGCTGATGCGCTCATCTATAGGTCTCCGCCGTTGTAGGTTATGGGATAAGTTCCGCCTGTCCATCCGCGGCGAAACTCAACTTGCTGGGAATCTCGATGGCCCATCTGCCCGAAGTTCCGCCCGGTCCTGCCCTTGTCGCGCTCGATCGCGTCGGCAAGCAGGCGCTTGTACTGCTCGTTATGAAGCCCTTCTTCTTGGTTGATTCGTCGCTCCGCAGCCGCCAGGCACGACTCCGTGTAAAGTTCGGCAAGGTGCATTCCGCCCAGCGGGTACGGATAGTCATCGGACAGCACGCCGCTGTACGCCTCGTACTCGTAGCCCATGGACCAATCCTGATCCGGCGACGGGTACAGGAGAATCTCCTGCCGCTGCCCAGTGGCGCCGGTCGAGGTCTTGTAGCGAGTCGCACACCACTGCGGGGTACTCTCGTAGGACCTACTCGCACGAAGCTGTAGCAGCCTGCTGATCGACACAAGCTGCACTGATGTTCTGTATTCGTTGGACGGAAAATGCAGCATGCCAACCAGGCGATTGAAGTCGTCCGGAAGGTCATACGCCATCCTCGTCAAGCTGTAGGTGGACAGCGCATCCGCATCAACCGTTGTGTCATCAAGCGTAATCTGGTTCGCGCCATCATACGAAGCGACAGTATACGTTCCAGCGTCGATCGTCAACTCACCGCCCGCGGCCCACGTCGGGAACGTGCCGGCCACAGACAGCGTGACAACGCCGGCAACGATCGTGACTGTCCCGGTCGCATAAGGCTTCACGACTGAGAGCGTATCCGAAGGCCGTAGCCACGACCACTCGTGCCCAATACTTTCGTCCGAGATCGCCGGGGGATAATACACCAAGCGAATGCCGGACTGTACGAGGTCTTCAATCACAGATTCCTGGGCGTCGGACCAGTCAGCGCGACCGTAACCAATGAGGTAGCCAACCTCAGATTTCAGGTCACTCCAGCCAATACTCAGACTACTCTCAGCCACGGCGCAACCTCATTTACTCAGAACAAAATAAGCGGGGGTCAGACCGGAAGAGAGGACGGTCTGACCCCCTTTGATCCGCCTCGCGGCGGTTGGGAGTTACGCGGGGTCGGGCTCGCTGGTGGTCATGCGCGTCGCATTCCAGCAGTCGTCCCACACAAGCGTCATCGACTTGTTCAGCGTGGTCTGAGCGCCGGCCCAAGTGGTCGTGCTATGGGCTCCGTTTCCCCAGACCTCGATTCCGGTCGTAATGGTAACGACGAGATCGTTCGACGTGATCTCGGTCGTAATGACCTTGAACTTCTTCCGCTGGCCGGTAAACGTGCCATCGGCGAGCGTGTAGGTGCAATTACCGCCAGGGAGGTCCGCGCCGGTAATCAGCGTGGTGCCGCCGAACATCAACGTGCCAATGGCGCCGTTGTTCACGATGTCCACAACCTCGACACCACCAGACGGCAAGCCGGACTGCAATAGCGCCATGCACGTCTGGGCAGTGGCAACGTAGGTGGTCGTCTGCATCACCTGCGCGGAGCCCTCTCCCTCAAGGCCGGCGTAGCGGAACTGGCCCTGATAGTCGTCGGTAACGTCGAAGGTAAGGATGCCGGTGCCCCTGACGGTGCTGACCGCAACGTAGATGTTGCATACACTGCCGGGACGGTAGATCTCGATGAACTGGCCACCGGAGTTCGCCGCGTAGTTGCGAGAAGAAACGCCAGCGAAATAGTTGGCGTTCAGAGTCGTCGGGGGCTCAACGTGATTGAAGCGCCGCGCATCGAAATCGGTAGCGGTTCCGTAGTCCCAGTTGTAGCAGACCGCCTGGCCTTCTTTTAGGGCAGTGGCGGACTCAAACCAGACCCACTCCGAGAAGGTTCGGTTCTGCTTGGTCGGAGAATTGACAGCAAATGAAGTCATGGTATTTCCTCAGTTTCGTTGTTGGTTTTGTTAAAATTACGCGCCGCCAGTCAACAGGACCTACGCTGCGTCGTGGTAGACTGATTGCTTCCGTAAGTTTGTACAAATCATCTGCATCGTGCAGTCCAAGTCGACGCGTCGAACGAGGTGCTTGTTGGGAACCATATAGGGTTTCGTTAATTGATTCTCCCACCCGGCCAGGATGCCGATGGCGAGCCAGTTCCAGTCCAGCATGTAGACGGGGTTCTCGGTATCGTCGTCAAGCTTCGGCGCGTAAGTGACCGGAGTACCCTTAAACAGCGTGCGTCCGTCCTTGCTCGCCAGATCGTTGCCCAGGTTCATGTTCTGGTCTTCGAGCAACTCTTCCATGATTCCGATCACGATGTCGTTCGTGTAGATACCGTTCTTCATGCCGCCGACTGTCGGCTGGGCGTGGGAAACCGGCGAACGGAACTGCGTCTTTCGGTGGCCCCGGCGCATCTTGCGGACGAGGTCTTCCTTCGAGATCGCCTCGTAGATGTTGCCGTAGTTGGCCCAGCGAGGATATGTGGTGGACGACTTGCCAGCACGGCCGGCGGCGAAGCCAACGGGGTCGAGGCCCTTAAAGCCCTCTTCGGCAACCTTCGTGATCCAGTATTCGATCCCAAACGGGGTCTTCTCGTCTGCCGAGGTGTCGGGCTTCGACCAGAGGATCGCTTCCATCAACTCGTACAACGAGACCATCATCCCGGTATACCGAGTCTTGATAAGGTCGACGATCGCAACGCCACCGCGCTGGAAGGCCGGCTCGCGTTGATCGTAGATGTAGTGCGCGTTGATGTGCCGCGGCTGCACCTGCATCGTAATCATCGTGTCGGTCAGTGCGGAACCATCGGTCTCGAACAGGCCAACGGTACGCGCGCTATGGTTGTGGTCGACCTGCGCCTGGAATTCCCAGTCGTTACCGCCGGTGAAAGTCTTCTTGCGGCCCTTCCACATTTCGCGAACTGCGACGTGGTCGGTCAGGTCGGTCTGCAAGTCGAGGAACGCACCACGCTGAACGAGTTGCTCCTGGGTTAATAGGACCGCGTCGTCGATATTAGCATATTGAATCGTCATGTCTTGCCTTCTCCGTTTCGCTCAGTTGAGAAACGGCGCCTACTTCCCGAAGAACTTCTCGTCAAGCAGCCTTGCCGTCTCGTCCTCTGCGCTGTTTTGGATTTTTGTTTGTTGTCCGCCAGCACGACTAATGTGCTGCTTGCTACGCTTGCTGAGCTTTTCAGACAGGTTGCCTTCGTTGATCCGAGCTATATCGTCTCCAAGAACGAATTTCACTGCCGACTGAAAAACCTCGTCCCGAGGCGGTGCGTCAATTCCGGACGCCTTGTACCCCGCGAGCATAACGGCCATGTTTTGCGCAATTGCATCACGCTTCGCGAACTGCGAACTTCCTTCGGCCTGGTCGCCGTAACCACCAGCGCCAAGGGCTTCGGCGTAGTCATCGCCGAGTTCACCTATTTTACTATCGAACCAACCCTCGATCTCGCGGGCCGCGCCGTTCTGCACGCCCTGCTCCGCTCGATCGGCGGCACTAAGCAACTCGCCATGCGAATCGCGAAGCCCGTCGAGTTGTTCCTGCTGTTTCTTGATAATCCCCGTTAGCTTTTGGAGCGTCTCGATTGCCGCCTCTCCGTAAGTTTCCGGATCAAGCTCCGGAAGATCGGCGAACAAATCCACCTCTTCCTTTTTCTCTTCCTTCGGAATCAGCGTCTCCCGCACTGAATCGACCAAGCCCATCAACTGCGCGTCAGACTCCATGCCAAGCGCGACGGACGCCGGGATGCCGGCATTCACTGCGGCAGCAACAACGGAATCGCTGAGAACTACTTCGTGCTTTTCGGCGGACATTTTAGTGCCGCCCTCAGCCTCTCCGCCTTCGCCTCCAGCTTCCTCGCCCCCATCATTATCTCCGCCCATTTCGCCATGTTCGATATTCTCTTCGCCTGCATGCGAAGACTCCCCGCCACCGTCGCCCACTGGCCCTTCGCCATCCACCTTCCGCTCTCCCTCATTGTTCCCTCCTTCGTTCGCTGCTGCGGACTCGTCCGCGGCGACAGTCTCTTCAATTGCGGAATTGAGATCCGCTTCTAATTCTTCGGTTACGGACATGGTTCTCTCTTCGGTTGGTGTTTAACAGAATCCTGCGTTATCGCGGAAACCACGAAGCTTCAGCGCCTTGCGCCGGTGAGTGGGGCTTGTGTAGACCGGATCTCCATTGCAAGTGACTTCGCAATTGAAGTTGCGATCCTTAAAGAACTTGCGAAGCTCGGGGGCCTGCTCGGCATTCACTCCGGACGAAACGCACTCGATTGGCCAGCCGGCATTCCCCGGCCGCTGCCCGCCGACTCGCTCGGCAACAAAGTCGCGATCGAACACCGTCACGTCCGCCGGGATCACCTCATACAATCCAAGCTTGACATCGGTTCCGTCGGACTTCTTCGCAATATGGTCGGGAGCTTCTCCCATCGGGAAAAGCTCCTCGACCGTATCCCCTTCGTCGTTCGTGAAACAGTAGATCGGAATTTTCTTGTCCTTTCGGCCTGGCTAATTCTAGCAGCCTCTCAGCATATATTATACCAAGAACGACCCCAGCGACAGAAAAATACTTCGGGCTACGAACCTCAGGAGCGCCCGTCACCCTGGCCTGATAGCAATTGCTGCTGAATCACAGCCGACGCCCCCTCTCTCGACATACCCCCACCCTGACTAGACCTCTCCGCGGGAGCGGCGGGGGACGACTGCGCCTGAGCGGGCTGCTGCGCGCCGGGCTGTGGGTCCATGAACTGGACAATCTCGCTGATCTCGTCGATGCCAGAATACTTCGCCACGAGAGCGAGCAACCGCTGCACGTCGATCGTACCGCCGGCCGCCTCGATCAACGGAGCAAGCGGAAGAATGTACTGGCCAACTATTGCCCCAATCTTCTGAAGCATAACCGATGGAGATTCGTCCTGCAACGAATACACGTTGATCTTCAGATCGTAGAGATCGAACTCGCCGTACTTGTCGCCTGGGCCGAACTTCGTCGGAACCACGATATCGGTCTTCGGAATTTTCTTCTCAAGCATCCTCTCTTTGATCGGGTCATGCCACTCGTAATGGGCAATCGCGTACATGACCTCCTTGAATGACTCCACGGACCTGGCGCTCATGTCGCGAAGCTGAGCGCTAGCCGCCTCACTCATAAGCTTGTCCTGGCCAACAGTCTCGGACATAGCGGAAAGCCCACCGAGGCCGTCCAGATTGCCAGCAAAGTACGATGAAAGATCTTTGGTCTGGAGATAGAAAGCAAGTGTGTTTCTGTTCACGCCACCTGCCCTGAGTTCCTTCGGCTCGCCGCCCTTGTAGACGATCCCGTCCCCGTCGCTCGCGCCCTTAAAGTCCTCGACACTGTCGTCGTTTCCTCCCGGGAAGCCGAGTACGGATTTCTCGCTATCGCCCTGGTTGGCCAGCTTTCGGAATAGGGCGTTTCCGAGTTCGTGCAGATCTCGCCATATCTGAACCGGAGCGAGTGGGAGAAGGTTGCCGGGAACATCCGAGAACCCGAGCTTTGGATACGGGCCTGGTTCTGGGCCATCCCAATCGACGACGTTCAGCGCCTTCGAGTCTTCGACAGTGTACGTAACGAGCCGTTTCTCGTTTGGAAGCCACACGTCCCGAAGCCAAATTCTGTCCCTAAACACTTCCGCGGTTTCTCCGGTTGCAATCCCGTCCGCCCGAACTTCGCCTGACGGCCCAACGGGGGTCGGCTCAGTTGGCTTGATGGTGTTTCTGGCAGCCTTATCGACCCAATCCGAGTCCATTAGATCCTCGTAGTCCATCCAGTAATCATTCCCTTCGTACTGGATTTGTTCAATGTGCTTGGCGGACATATCAAGAAAGTAGTCGTCCATCGTAACATTGTCAACGAACGTAGTTCCATACGGATGGCCGAGGTGCCCGCCTACCGTGTGGAGCCCGACTTTCAAGATGCCCATCGAAAACAGCGCCTCGACAATGTACCTTCGCAGCGTAGAGGACAGATTGATCTCTTCTGGAACTTCGTTGACTGCGTATTCGAGGTTGATGGCCGTCGCCTTCAACTCTTGAACCTTTGTCGACATCATCGCCTGCGGGGAACGTGGAGCAAGTATCCTCGCGTAGATATCAACGGCCATCTTCAGGAAGTTCACTGGAACCCGCTTGCCGTCAGTCCCGCTGGCATAGTGAGACCCGCAATACTGTTTAATGGCGCTGACTCTTTTCTGGCGAGGGAACTCAAGTTGCCGGATAGACCACTTCACCGAATTATTCAACTTCTCAATCTTTTTATCGGACATACCGATCATGCTGCGTTCCTTTGTGTTACGATTGCCAGGACGAATCCAACTCTCTGTGTTTCGGTTGCTTGTCTTTTTCGCGCATTTGTTGACGCCACTTCAGGCAGCCAACTGGGACCTTCGGCTCGGCCGATTCTGTCCTCGGCCGCACAATCCTCTCGAACACACCCTTCCACGCAAGGGCGTCGGCCATCGCGCGGTCACCGTGGTTCGACTTCGCCCCAGACGGATCGGACTTGGACGACGCCCTGGAGTGAACGACGCTGTCGTTCGCCCCAAAGATATACTCCAACGTCTCTTCGAGCGCCACCTTCGATCTGTTGATGGCAGCGCCCTTCTCGATCCCAGTACGGTAGGCACCCAATATCTGCGCCTTCACCTCCTTCGTCATCGCGACGCCCGGGACATCCGACACCTTTTTCGATATCGCTTCCTCACGCGTTCGTAGGTACACGTTCGCGTACCCGAGGTCCATGAGTCTGCTTCCGAACTGCCTGCCTGGGCCGCCGCTTTCCCAAACAATGAAAGCGCCCCCGAAGAACTTGAGGATCGCATACGACTGCTTAGCAAACGCTTCGGGCCTAATGAACGGGTTCGCGTACTCCCAAGTCTTGGCCAATGTACTGCGATCCCAACCGCACAGCGCCGAATTTGAGGCGCCGGTTCCGGCGGAGACATCGGCGCCGGCTGAGTATTTATGATCCAGCGGCGGCTTGCCTGCGCCGTCCAGCAGACACCACAGCTTCAGGTTGCCCTCCGGATTCTCCCTAAACCCGATAGGTTCGCCTGTCTCGTCGTCATATTCAAGATCCCCAACAAGCATTGGCGGGCGAGCGTGCTCCCGTATCCTCTCACGCACTAGGTCCGCATTGAAAAACTGGAACCCTGATCCGAGGTAATCAATGTCGAGTTCCTGCGCGATTTCCTGCGGGGTGCCTCGCTCGCATTCATTATCGTACCAAGGGCTTCGCAGCTTGCCGTCGAGGATGGGGATATAGCCGTCTGGGTATCCGCCTTCGTCGAGGACCTTCAGCTTACCTTGTTCGTCGGTAGTGTAGAGACCGATCGCCTTTATTGGGTGAATGGACCAATGAAGGCTAAGCTTTTCGATGTTGCTCTGTGCCTTGTCATAGAAGGCGTTATTGATTCCCTGCGGCGTCGAATTAAAGATCCGGCAGTTAGTCGCGTCGCGCGTCGCATTCAGGATCATCTCCCCACGCTCTACGGCCGCGAACTCGTCCAGTATAATCGCCGTCCGGCGGTCTCCTCTGGCGAAGTTCTCGTTCGTGCTTTCGCCGTCAATGACTGACCCGGTCTCCGGGTTCTCAATGTGCAGCTTGCGCCGGTGCTGTTTTCTGTCATACCCGTTCGGCTGTAGCCACGCAGGCAAATTTTGCAGCAGGTAGTCAACCTTCCAGAACATCGCCTTCGGATTGCCCGGATCGTCAACGTAATTCTCAACGCGAGATCCAAGCAAGAATGACAGGTCCTTCCTAAACATCCAGCAGTGCATGACTGCGGCGATACACATCCACGACGCGCCCATGTCGCGAGTCTTCTCGATAAGCATGTCGTGACTATTGATCGCACGAATCAGTTTGAGTATCGCGTCCTCCTGGAAAGGATAGAGAATGAGAGGGATCTTAGAGAACGGCCGGCGGCGCGGGTCGTAGGTGTACGCAAAGCCATTGATGAAGAACAGCGGGTCCTTCTTACACGCCTCGACAATCACACTCGCGAAATCCGGGTCGTCCATGACCCGCTTGTAGACCCTGGACCGCCAGGCCATATTTTCCTGGATGTCTTTCGGGACCTTCGCGTTAAATGGAGTGCTTACTCTCAACTGGTCGCCCGCATAACCATGGCAAACCACTCCCAGAAACCGATCGATCGAATGGCGTCCAACACCGAGGCAAGCTCAACCGGCGGCTCACTCCAGTCAAGCGGAGGCGTCGTGTCCCTGGCGCGGCAGCGCCGGACGTACTCGTCGCCCAGCCACGCATGAAGCTCGCATGGCATATCGACCGTGCGGTCGAACGCAAACAAGCAGTCATGCCTAACGCACCACTCGTAGATGTACCGCGTCGGCTCGATAATCATCATGGACGGCCCAGATCCCATTACTACAAGGCCGACAATTCCTCCAGTTCCCTCGTCGACAACAGGGCCTCCCGAGCACCCTGGCCCGCCAGTAATATCGACGTGATCGAGGCGGCGAGGCGCGGCAAGGATGTTCCCTTGAAGTAGTTTATCAACGCCAGATATTCTACCGAACGTAACCAGCCTTTCGTTCCACGATATGTCGAGCGGTGTTCCACAGTGAACGATCTCCTGTCCAAGTTTGATGTGATTGAATCCGCGAAAGAACCTGGCGTCGCCGACCATGCTATCTCCGCTGGTGATCTCAAGCAGTGCGCAGTCAGTATCGACCGTGTAGTCGCCACACCGCAGGACACGAGCAAACGCAGTCTTATCGCCCTGGAGGATGATCGCCTCGCGAAACGTACCGTCGCTCCGCGCAAAGATATCGCCGACGTGTGCGGCCGTCCAGACGAATGTTCGATCACCACGGGTGAACAGGACGCCCGACCCGTGGCCGGCGCCATTGGTGACGACGACCGTGTTGCGATGAACGTCTTCAGCGACACCGCCAAACGCCACGGCGCACAGCCACAACATAAGAATCAAGGTTACCCAAAATACATGAGCGGCAAATTTATCCGGCAACTTCATTTTCCTTCTCCAGTCTAGTCTCGAATGCAACGCGACACCCCAACGAACAAAAGAACCAAATGCGCCCGCCCTTACCCTTCTCTAATATCACTTCCTCCCGATTGCCAATTGCGCGCACCGCCGACCCGGCAGTCCTGACATGCGTTACGCCCAGCCCGCGGCCACAGTAGTCGCACGAGTCGACTACAGGCAGAGACCTTCCGGCTTTCTTTGACTTCTTCGGCTTCGGAGTCTTGTTCAGCTTTAACTTGTATCCTCTCGCCATGCTTTTCTCTCCACTCTTCCAGGGTGTCAAGCTTCCTGCTGATTTCATTTTTCCTCTTCGACTCGTCCAGTCCAAGTTCCTCGCGAAGCTCACCGACCTCGCAAGACAGGTCCTCAATCGCAGAATGCCTCTTTCTCGCGAGTCCGGCGAGGTCCGTAACTCGGTTTTTCTCGATAGCCAACTCGCGAGTCAGGTAGACGATCCTATCACTCCTTCTCTTGATATCCACGCAAAGGACGCGGCACTTCTTCTCTAGCGCAGCAATCTTATCGCCCTGCATCTTGAAGCCCAAGATGTAGCGCTTATTTTCCACATTGGCCTCGCTCCTCAACCTCTCGTTATCGCGCCGTAGATTTGCGTTCCATTTATCTGCTAAGTCACAGCTAGTCTTCAGCGCAACGATCTCGTCATTCAGCTCCTTGTCGGCGGCGTCAAAGCGCGCGTCTTTCACGCTGGCCTGGCGCTTCAATCCAGCGATCTCCCCGAGCCCAGCGCTGACTTGGTCAACCAGGTGGTTATTAGCGGATAGCAAGATAGACTCACGCCCAACGAGATCCCTAATCCTCTTTGCCAGCACCCCCTCGTGCAATTCCATACTCGCAAACTTAGCCCTGTTCTTCTTGTTCATCTTCTTCGGTCCTCTCTTCTTCGAGTTCAAGTTCTTCAAGGTAATCACTAATCTCTTCTATCGAGCGCTTTGCATCCTTCCTTGCATTCTGACGAATCTCGTCTTCCTTGTCAACCTTCAGTTCCATCTGGCTGACCTTCTGCATGAAGTCTTTCGGCTCTTCGATTGCCTGACGGAACAGATAGAACGCTGTATCGTTCGGGCACTCGTCCGGCAGCACGCTCGTCCGGAGCTTCGTTCCAGCGGCGTCGATCGCCCAACGTAGGCTGTCGCGGTAGCTCTGCGTGACCTTCTTGCACACGATGCCATCGTAGCTCGTCTTCACGGCGGAGATCGTGTGATCGATATGTGCGTGACTTTCCGGATTCGGATCAAAGTCGGAAACGTCGTATTCCCGAAAAAGCTTTGTGAGGCACGGGTATTCCTTCGACGCCCGGACAACGGCCTGCTTTTCGTTGTAGCCACCGCCGCCTTCCGACATCAACCAATCGACCCGGTCCTTCCACTCCTTATACATCTTCTTGCCACGGCCGCCTTCTTGGCGCCAGAGGATTGACCTAGCCCGCGACGTGAACTTCTTGACAGTAGAACCGGAGGCAACTGGCGGAGTCGGCGGCTTAGGAGATCGCTTGACTTTGCTCTCCTTGACTATCCGGCCAACGGTGCTAATACTGCACCCGTACTTGTCAGCGATCTTCTTGCAAGTCTCGCCGTCCACGTATTCCATGCACACGCCCAGTCGTTGCTCTTCGGTTAGCTCCGCCATTTCCGCCTCCTAGTCAGTGGCCGGAACCGGATGATGATTGATCGGAACGATCGGCTCGTCGGCCTGGCGCCGAGAGGCAGTCTGAGCCTGGACTTCCCGCGCGACCTCAATGGACCCGATGCCGTGCTCGGCAGCAGCCTTCAGTATTGGCCGCCCCTGATTGCCAATCTCGTTGCCATCGGGCTGAATGCACCCGCCGGGAGCGAACTGTAGTGGCCCGGCAAAGTCACCCTCCTCTTCCTTGGCGCCAAGCGCCACCTGCTCGTCGACTCCGGGCTGGTTTCGCTGTGCGGCAATCGCTGGAAGAATCTTCTGATTCTGATCCTCGACTTCGCTAAGATCGGCAGCTAACACCTCGGCGGCAGGAACGGGGCCGCCCACGAAACGGCTGACGGACGCGTTCACCTGCTCCTGGTAGCCGGCGGCGTCGGCTTTCTGGGCTGCGATCAGCGCTTCCCCTGCGGCGATCTCCGCGGCGCGCTCCGGCGTCGGGAGTTCGGGCGGCTCTGCGGCGACAGCGGCGAGAGATCGTTCACGCAGGCTCGGCCGGAGCTTTCTGCGGCACACCCCTGTCTCTACGCACCGCTCCCAATTGGCGTTTCCGTCTTGCGTGTAGCCGGGGGCGACCGGATAGCCGTCGACACCTCGCTGCTCTTCGCCGAGCGGCTGCTCCTTCGCCCATTCCGTAAGCGCGACATCGACCTCCGGATCTGCGACAATGTTTTCGGTCTCGTCCGGAGGGACTGTCCCGGCGGCGGTGGCGATAATCTGCCGAGCGTGTTTGAGCGACTCCGCAAGATCCTCGGCGAGGATCTTGTCGAGCGGATCCCCGGCCGCGGCGGCTGCTTGGCGCCGCTCGGCAAGCAGCTTGTCGAAGCCGCTTCCACGAGGACCGGACACCTTGGTCGCCGGCAACGACATCCCGAGCTTCTCTAGTTCTTCCCAGGTAGTCAAGCTGGACGCGACCCTAGCACGGGCCGCCGAGTAGCATCTGCGGCACAACCCTCGAACAACAGGACCATCGTGAGTACAAGTGTTGAAGTCTCCAATACATTTCGTCATCTCTAATTCTCCTCTGTCGATAGCGTCTTGTTTCTCATGCGTCTATTATAACATGCTGGCTATTTAACAACACGAAATACTTCGCCCCCACTACTACGGGGTATTTACAACGCAATTGCGTTGCCGACCGAGCCTCACGCTGCGCGGGAGCCGGCCAATCTGGCGGCCCCGGCACAGATCGGCCGAAACTAGTCATTGCGGCGTGGTGGGGCATGTCGCGGCATGAACCAGAAAGGAGTGCCTTCTGGCGCAGTGCGCAGGTTAGGTGGTATCTATCCCTGCTGCGGGTGTGGGAGTGGGTCAAGGGGAGTTTGACAGGTAATTTGACAGGTGGAAAGGAAGGGAAAGGCTATGTATATAGAAGAAAGAAGAAGAAGAAGAAGAAGATATATATCTACTGTCAAGGTGTCAACACCCCCACTCTCCTCCTCCCGATTTTATTAACGATATATCGAGAATACCTAATCCCAGCTTTTCACCGTATGGGCTCA
>Ga0208904_1001105_pt1 | contig 19100 bp, 21 predicted proteins | sample AntAceMetag02UKB_FD_184774 | JGI IMG/M metagenome (GOLD analysis project Ga0208904, IMG submission 184774) | Saline lake microbial communities from Ace Lake, Antarctica - Antarctic Ace Lake Metagenome 02UKB (SPAdes) (version 2) | ecosystem: Environmental > Aquatic > Non-marine Saline and...
AAGTATTATGGGAACGATTAAACAACAAAAGACAGCTAAGGCTATGGTAGAAGGAGAAGCAACCAACAAACAATCCATGTTAGAAAAAGTGGGATATAGCAAGGGTATTGCCAAAAGTCCTAGTAGGGTATTAGAGAGTAAAGGATTTTTAGAAGAATTTGATAAATTAGTTCCTGATAAAAAACTAACAAAGAAACATAACCAATTACTAGAAGACGTTAAATCAGAAATACAGATTAAAGCTCTTGACTTAGCTTATAAGGTTAAAGGAAGTTACGCACCTGATAAAAAACAAACAGTCAGCCTTAATCTAAACGCTGAACTTAAAAACTCTCAAGAATCCAGAGACTTAGTAACTGAATATGAAGATAAGGTTAAAGAAATGCTAAAAGAAAAGAAATGATAGAAGAACTATCAATCCACGCTTTTATAAATAAATACGAGCTTAAGAATGAACAGGGAACACCTATAGACTTCTACAACCATTTCTTCTTGTTTGATATCTACAAAGATTTCTCCAAGAAGTTAGCAGTCCTGAAAGCTGCACAAATAGGAATGACAACTTGTGAGATTATAAAGAGCTTGTGGGCGGTAAAGAACAAAGGGATTGACTCAGTATATATTCTACCAACAGACTCAGACGTTAACTCAATGGTTGGCTCAAAGGTTAACAGGATAATTGCTCAAAACCCTATCTTACAAGAATGGACTAAAGACAAAGACTCAATAACTCAGAAGCAGATTGGCTCGAACTACATTCATTACAGAGGAAGCTGGAGCGAGAAGGCTGCTATTATGGTAACGAGTGATTGGAATATGTATGATGAGGTAGATGCTTGTAAGCAGGACGTTGTGGAGCAATACTCAACCCGGTTACAGCATTCTAAGTTAAAGTGGGAGCATTATTTCTCTCATCCGTCATCAGTAGGTACAGGAGTAGATAAGTATTGGGTTAAGTCAGACCAGAAGCATTGGTTTATAACCTGCAAGAGTTGCGGAGAAGAACAGTTTATGGAATGGCCCAAGAGTTTTGACATGGACAATGAGAAGTATATCTGTAAGTTCTGCAAGAAAGAGCTAGAAGACGAAGACCGAAGAGTAGGGCGTTGGGTAGCTAAATACAAAGATAGAGAGTTCTCTGGTTATTGGATTCCGTTGTTTATAGCCCCGTGGGTTTCAGCGAAAGACATCATAAACTACTACAAGGATAAATCAGAAGAGTATTTCTATAACAAAGTGTTAGGCTTGCCGTACGTAGGAGGAGGGAACAAACTAACCAAGGCTCACTTAATGCAGAACCTCACAGGCGAGGAGATAATCACTCCCGGAGACAACGAGCGGATAGTTATTGGAGTAGACACAGGGAACAACGTCCATTATGTAGTTGGTTGCGAGCAGGGTATATTCCACTATGATTACTTTAGCAAGGGTGAATTAAACTCACAGATCGACAAATATCAAGAGCTAGAACACTTAATGAAGAGATGGCCAAGAGCTATTATGGTGATTGATCAAGGAGGAGACATCACAGGATCAAGAGCTTTGAGACAGAAGTATCCCGGGAGAGTATTCCTATGTACATTCGGAACAGACAGGAAGACCAAGGAGCTTATCCGTTGGGGAAAGAATGACGAGGATGGAGCAGTAGTGGCTGATAGGAACAGATGTATTCAAATGACAGTAGACGAGTTCACAGACGGCAGGATACCTATTCAAGGCAAGGAGGAGGACTGGTATGACTACTATCTACACTGGAACGCTCTCACTAGAATCAAGGAGTTTGACCAGAAGACAATGGAGATTAAGCGGCGGTTATGGGTGAGGAATTCCGATGATCACTGGTGTATAGGAGCTGGTGTGCTGATTACAACAGATAAAGGAGAGATACCAATTCAAAAGGTGCATGTAGGCGACAAGGTTTTGACACGCAAAGGTTATAAACGAGTTCTTCATTCTGGAACAAGCGGTAAAAATGTGATTATAAAAGGATTAGTTGACTCTAGAGGGAGTATACTATGGGCGACTGGAAATCATAAGATTTATATTATTGATAAGGGATGGACTACTGTTGACAATATACTTGTAGGTGATAAACTACAGGTATGCAAACAAAAAAGTATACAATTGAATTCAACGGAGACAAATACATCAGATACCCCAACCACAAAACAGGGAACAGATTTTACTATACTCCAACATATCACAACCAACATCAGGGTAAGTTGTGCCTTCATCAAGAAATATGGAAGTTCCATAATGGAGATATTCCAAAAAACTATATTATTCATCATAAAGACGGCGATCCACTTAATAATTCAATTGAAAATCTTGAGTGTATTTCTAGGTCAAAACATCACAGCATCCACGTCAAGAAAAGATGGGAAAACCCAGAATATAAAAAAAGACAATCTGAAATTGTTAAAAAAAGACTCAAAGACCCAGTTGAAAAAGAAAAAAATAGAATACAATTGCTTAAAGCTAGAGATAAACAAGACCATTCTTATCAGCGGACTAAAGAAGCTAAAGAACATTACAGTAAATTTTTTAAGCAGTTTTTACTCAAAAAGCCAAAGAAGTTTATCTGTGTTGGATGTGGTATTGAAGCCACTACTATATCTCCAAGAGGTGGTAAGTTCTGCACAGAAGCGTGTGGAAATCGTTACCGTGCTAGAATGTCCAATAAAAGAAAAAAGAGTCTTTAATCTATCAGTTGAAGATCAAACAGAGTATTATGCCAACGGAGTATTAGTTAGTAACTCTATGGCAACAGTCTATTGGAGGATAGGGATAGATAGATTCGGTTCTAACGACAACAAGATAATAGGGGAGAAGGTTGAGGTTGAAGAAGCCCCGGTGGTGTATGTAGGTGGGACGATGGATGCTAAGTTTGCTTTAGGTGCTTATAAGAAAAAACCAAAACATGATTGGAGAACTCGGTAAAATAGAAAGACTAGCTCGAATACAAAAAGAACTAATAGACCCTGTTATAGAGAACAAGGGTAGTTCTGATATTACTATAAAGATTAGAGATGGTGTTATTGTCTGGGCCGAGACATCATCGATTAAGAAGCTAAGGGTAAATTTTAAAGTGGCTTAAACACAGGCGTTCTTTAACTTGTTGCACGGGAGATATAAAACATTAACTTTAAGATATGAAATTTATTGCATTGTTTATGACAACGATAACACTACTAACTCTATTCTTGGGTTGGATAGGTTACCAATACGAGCATGATAACTATTTTTGGTGGTATGTTACGAATGGGGTAGTAATAATATTAAGCTTTAGAAAATGAAACAAATCACACTAAACGACACCAGAGAACAGTTGAAGGCTGGAATCGACAAGCTAGCTAATGTAGTTCGTGTAACACTTGGAGGCAAGGGCAAGAATGTTATTATTAGAAACGCTCAATATGGGATAGTGAGTATTATCAATGACGGTATCAACATCGCCAAGGAAGTAGAACTAGATGATGAGGTAGAGAACACAGGAGCAATGTTAGCCAAGTTAGCGGCCAACAAGACCAACGAGGAAGCTGGAGACGGCACAACAACCACTATAGTCCTCTTACAGGCTTATTTAAACGAGATGATGAAGATTAAGACTAAAGACCACCGAGGGCTTAGAGAAGAGATTAAGAGCAAGATAGACTTCATTGTGAACACCATAGACCAACAGAAAGAGGAGGCAGAGTGCAGAGACTTGTACAAGGTAGCTTATAACTCATCACTAGATGAAGACATAGCAGGTGTAGTGGTTGATGTAGTAGAGAAAATTGGCAAGGACGGAGTGTTCAACATCTTTGAGTCTACAACCCCCGGGATTAAAACAGAGGTGGTCGATGGTATTAGCCTAGATGACGGATTTATTAACCCTTACTTCATCAATAACCCAGACAGTGGAAGAGCAGAGTTCAGCAATGTAGCGGTTATGTTAGCTGACAACATCAGTACAATCCACGCCTTACTTAAAAAAATGGATGAGATGAACAAAGCAGGGGAGAACTCAATAGTTATCTTCGCCAAGCAAATATCAGACGAGGTTACTAACTTCCTACTAACCAACAAGGCACAGGGAAAATTCCAATCGTGCGTGGTTAAGACAGACAACTTCGAGGAGCTAGAGCTTATAACAGGTGCTAAGGTAGGTATGGAGACCTTAGGACGAGCAGGGAGCATTATAGTTAGCAGTAAAGACACCAAGGTATCAGCTGATGAGAGCAAGAAGAAAGAAATAGCAGAGAAGATTACCCAGATGAAGAATCAAAAGGATGACAGTCTAAAGGACAAAATCTCCCGGCTAGAGAACGGGATAGCTACTATATGGGTAGGCGGAGGTAATATGCAAGAGTCCAAGGAGATGAAATACAAGCTAGAGGACGCAATGAACTCAGTAATGTCTGCAATAGATGACGGTGTTGTAGAGGGTGGAGGTATGACTTTGTACCGTATATCAGAGACTATCAAAGACCGTTCACAGTCAAGCAAGTTGATTAAAGAGGTACTAAAAGCTCCATTGAAGCAGATTATAGAGAACGGAGAGGATGATTTCTCGGAGGTTATCAAAGGATATAAAGGTGGTGAAGGTTACAACGTAGTAACAAGAGATTGGGAAGACTTGTTTGTCTCTGGTGTGATTGATCCAGCTAAGGTAGTTAAGTCTGCGTTATTCAATGCTTTTAGCTATGGAAACCAGATATTGACAGTTGAGGCAGGTATAATAGAGGAGAATCCAAAAGAAAAACTTTGACTTTTTGGATTAGATAGTGTATAATGAATAGTAATTAAAGCTGACCATTAACTTGGAGGCCATATCTTATTAGATGTGGTCTTTTTTTATAAATTATGAGCGTATTAGACGGCTTTTATAGCCTTTTCAAGAATGTAAATAGACATAAAAACCCTGATAGTGAAGTACAAGAGGGTACTTTGGACCTATTAGATGAGTTAGAGTTAGATATGAGTGATACAGAACTTATCCAGTTAAAGGATGAGTGGATGAAGAAATGGAATCTATATTATCCTAGTATCAAGGAGAAACAAGACGAGAACGAGAGATATTGGCTAGGTAAACAGTTTGAAGGTAGCAAGGTAGACGACAGACCAATCGTTGATAATGTGATATTTGAAGCATTAGAGACATTCTTACCAATCGCCACTAAGAGAAGCCCAGAGCCTATGGTTATAGGAGACAACACCGAAGAGGGAGAGAAAGTGGCTGACAAAGTTCAGTCCACGTTAGTTTATCAGGCTGATATTCAAAGAATTAAGCTAAAGTTGAAGAAAGTTGCAAGATTCTGGGCGTTATATCTGTTGGGAGTGGTTAAAATTGGCTGGTCAGTCAATGAGAATGACATCTCAACCAGAGTAATAAGACCTCAAAGGCTTATACTTGACCCTGAAGGCACAATTACAGACGACATGCAGTATGACGGGGAGTATATAGGAGAATACCGAAGCGACACAGCCTCAAGACTTATCAAGAGATTCCCTAAATCAGAGAAAGACATCCGTAAAGGAGTTACAGGTAAGATGGGATCAAAGATTACTTATATAGAATGGTGGACAGAAGATTACACCTTTTGGACGTTAGGTAGTGAAGTTCTAGGCAAGATTAAGAATCCTCATTGGAACTACCCAGAGGCTGAGTCAATAACAGATGAGTTCGGAGTAACTACCCCAACTGGAATGATACCCGGTAAGAATCACTTCAATTACCCTAAGATGCCGTTTGTCTTCCTTTCAATTTTCAACGTAGGCAAGCATCCGTTTGACGACACCTCACTAATCGGGCAGAACTTAGCCAACCAAGACATCATAAATAAACGACAAGGGCAAATAGACAAGAATGTAGACGGAATGAATGGTGGATGGATCGTATCAGGAGAGTTATCAGGACTAACTAAAGAACAAGCAACTGAAGCAATGGAAGCAGCTAGGCAAGGTGGATCGCTATGGATAGCTCAGGGTAATCCCAATAATGCAGTTGCAGAGGTTAAAGCTACCGGATTACCGGGAGATGTGTTTAATCACCTTGTAGACACCAGAGAAGAGCTTAGAAACATATTTGGTATTAGAGGTTCAAGTCCTCAAGGAACAATGAACGAGCAAACACTAGGAGGCAAACAAATAATCAAGCAACAAGACTCAAGCCGTATTGGTGGAGGAATATCAGAACACTTAGAGCAGTTTGTTGACCAGATATTTAATTGGTGGGTTCAGATGATGTATGTCTATTATGATGAGGCTCACATGGCTTCTATAGTAGGGAAGGACAAGGCAATGGAATTTGTCTCTCTATCAAACGCAGACTTGAACAATAAGATTACTGTTAGCGTTAAGGAAGGCTCGCTACTACCTAAGGATGACTTCTCAGAGGCTACCCTAGCGATGGAATTAGCTGGAATGCAGAAGATTGATGACATTACATTATATGACAAACTAGACTTTTCAGACCCAATGGCAAGTGCTGAACGAAATTACATGCAGAACACAGCTCCTCAACTTTTATACCCAGATGCGGCTTCGGCAGCTATGCAAGCTAATCAAGCTATGCAAGTAGAAGAGGCAGCGACAGAAATGACGATTAACGAAGAAGCTATGGCTGGACAAAAAGAGATAGAAGGAGAGGATAATGGTAAGCCTAAAACTAAAAAATAGATGAAAAAAGGAACACATCATTCGGAATATTCAAAAAATAAACTTAGGTTAGCTAATTTAGGTAAAAAACAAAGCAAAGAAACGATAGAAAAGATGAAGGGAAAAGTTCCTTGGAATAAATGTAAAAAATTACCTAGTCTTTCAGATGAACATAAGAAAAAAGTAAGCCTAGCGCTTAAAGGAAAGAATACTTGGATGAAAGGCAAGAAACTATCGAAAGAGACTAGGGAAAAAATAAGTAAGGCCGGAAAAGGAAGAAAAGTATCTAAGGAAACACGAGAAAAAATGACTGGTAAAAATCACTGGAATTGGAAAGGCGGTTATGAAAACATTCTTTTCCTGAATAGAAAAAGAAGGATAAAGAAAAAGGGCAATGGTGGTTCTCATACATTAGGAGAATGGGTGACACTAAAAGCTCAATATAACTGGACTTGCCCTTGTTGTAAAAAAGCAGAGCCAAAGATTAAATTAAGCCTGGACCACATTATTCCAATAGCTAAAGGAGGCTCAGACAATATTGAAAATATTCAACCATTATGTATCAGTTGCAACAGTAAGAAACAAACAAGGGTAATCAAATATTAGATAAGAAGAAATAGGCGTTAATCTAACTGCTCGCCACAGTATAATTTTAGGACGCTAAGCTAACGTAGAATGCCGTCCTACCTACAATGATGAAGATTAAAGATGAATTAGCGGAACTTCCAAGCGATGGAACAAAATTAGATGACATCGAAAAGGAAGAGGAGATAGAAACTCCTGCGGACTCGCAACCTGAAAAAAAAGAAGAGGAAGAAAAGGAAGAAAAAGAAACACCTTTTCACGAACATCCTCGATTTAAGGAGCTTGTAGAAGAAAAGAACACCTACAAGGCTGACCTTGAAAAGTTAAGGGAGGACACAGAGTCTAAATTCAGCGAAATGAAGGAGTCGCAATCCAAGACTGGAACTATTCCTAATTGGTTCACAGAGCTATATGGAGAAAATGAAGTCGCATGGACTAAGTACCAAGAGCAAGACAAAACTTCTCGTGAAGAGATAAAGCGAGAGATTAGAGAAGAGTTTAAACAAGAGGAAGACAAGAAAAAAGACTCTATCAAACAATGGGAGAATAGGATTGATGAGCAATTAAAGGAGTTAGAAGATGAAGGCGAGAAATTCGATAGAAATGAACTCAAGAAGATTATGGAGGAAAATCCTACATATACTCAAGACGGAGAGTTCAATTTTAGAGAAAAGCTAGAACTTCTAAAGCTCAGAAAATCTAAAGACCCCAAGAAATCTAAAGCTCGGAAGGAAATTGCCGATGATGACGGAAAATCCAAAGCAGAACCGGGAGATAAGAAATGGTTCACCCCAGAAGATATGAGAGGTAAAGGATGGGATGGACTAAATAATTAATAATAATAAATAATTATGTCAAGAATTAGTACGACTACCCAAGACAAAATGCTTCCAAAAGTATTAGATACCATTTTGAATGGTAATGTCTTATGGACACGACTTATGGGTGGTGTAAAAAAATGGAGTGGGGAATCAATGAAAAAATCTATCAAAGTATCTAAAAATACTACTGGTGGTTTCTTCGATGGTTATGATCTTTTGGATACAACTGCAACTGATAATAGAATACAGTTGTCATTTGAACCAAAGTTCAACTACAAAACTGTTTCAGTTCCAGTAACCGAACTGTCAATCAACGCTGTTTCCGAAACTAAAGTCATCGACTTGATGTCTGCTGAAATGGAAACTGCTGCTGAAGATATGGGAGATGATCTAGGAGACGCTTTATATGCTGGTCTTGGTACAACTAACACCTTTAATGGTTTAGCTAACATCATTGATGATGGTACTGATGCTGCTACTTATGGCGGACAAACTCGAGCAACTTATACTACGCTTAATTCAACTGTTACTGCCTCAGGCGGAACTTTGTCTCTAGCTAAGATGGCTACTCTTTACAACGCTATTACTTCAGGTTCTCAAAAACCTAGTATTGGTGTTTGTAGTGAGACTATCTTTTCGCTTTATGAGCAACTTCTACAACCTCAAGAAAGAATTTCTAAGGATGTAAGTATGTATAAGGGTGGATTGAAAGGTGCTACAGGATTCACAGGTCTTTCTTATAAAGGTCTTGATATTCTAGCTGATGAGAAATCAACATCAGGAACTCTTTATTTCATAAATGAAGATTACCTAGATTTCTTTGCTCTTCCAGTTTATGGAGAAGATGCTTTCAAGTACAAAACTGTTACTGAAGGAAATGACTACGGTCAACCAGTAGGTATGGGATTCACTTGGGACGGATGGAAGAAACCTGTCAATCAGAAAGCATATGTTACTCAAATTACTCTTGGAGGAAACTTCATTTCGTGGAATCCAAAAAGGATGGGAGTTTTAGAGTCAATAACCGGAGTATAGAGTTTAATCAATTAACATATTTAGCCTTTTACCTCGCTAGACGGGAGAGGGATAAATACAAATAAATATGACACAATTATTAGAAGAGTTTGTCCCGGTAGTAAAATACAAGGGATTGAACACAGATAAAGCAGTAGTTTTAGGTTCTACACTAGCAGTAACAGGTGTTATCACCGCTACTGGTGGATTTAGTTCACCTGGGAGTACAATTACTCCAAATCCAGTACTTAATCAGACTATTACTGATGTAGACGCACAAAATGCTACACCAACGATTGCACAAATCAGAGGTGGAGTGATTGTTCACACATCAGTTACTGGTGCTGGTACAGTTACAGTTCCAACTGGAACAGCTATGTCAGCTGGTATTACTGGAGTTGCTATCGGTTCAACTATTAAATGGTTGTACTACAATGATGGAGACCAAACTGCTACTATTACTGCTGCTACAGGTCACTCTCTTGTTGGTGGAACAGCCGCAGTTACAACTGGTAAGCACATGAGTATTACAAGTGTTTGTACCGCAGCTAATACCTGGGTCACATACTTGGAAACATTAATGTAATTGTCTCTGCTACAATAGATCGGACTCGTAAGCAGAAAGTGCGAGTCCACATTATTAATCAATAATTTAAAAAGATGGCAAAATTTACCACAGATTCTGGGATAGCCCCAGGAGGAATTAGGACTAATACTGCTACTCAAGAGATGTCTCTTGGAGCAAAAGTTGTTACTCCTGATGGAAGAGCTTACCGATATGTACAGGCTGGTGCAGCTGCATTAGTTCCTGGAAAACTACAAGACGGTCCAGCTAATAAAACTGACAATGCAAACATTGCAGTCGTGTTAGGAACTGCCGGAGCTACTGCAATTACAGTAACTTTAGGTTCAACTGCCGCTACTGTAAATGAATTTGCAGAAGGTGTTGTAGTTATCAATGATGAAAATGGTCAAGGATACACTTATTCAATTAAGAGTCATCCTGCCGCAGACGCTGCTGCTGATTTAGTTCTTACTTTAGACGCTGACGAACCAGTTGTAACTGCTTTGACTACTAGCTCACAAGCTACGTTAGTACCTAATCAGTACAAAGATGTCGTTATTCACGCCGCTTCTGAAACTGGAGTACCTGTAGGTGTAGCTGTAACAGCTATAACCGCTGAATACTTTGGATTCATTCAAACTCGTGGAACAGTATCTTGTTTACATGATGCGTCTCCTGCTGAAATCGGAGAAGGATGCGATGCTTCTACTACAACTGATGGTTGTGTAACTGAATCAGTAGCCCCTCTATTGCAAGTTGGTGTAGCGTGTGTTCAAGGTGTATCTACCGAATATAATCCTATATTCCTAACAATAGATTAGACCTTGACAATTACATAGGGCTATACTATTATTAAAGTATAATAATTAGTATAGTAATATGGAAAAGAAAATTGATGAGGTTTTATTAAAGAAGTTGTACCTCAAAGAGAAGAAACCTATTAGAGTGATAGCAAATGAATTAGGGAGAGGAGATGCAACAGTGTTGCGGTATATGCGAATTTATAAGATTAAAAGCAGACCGCAACACCAACTTCTAGGAAGAAAGTTAAGTCAGAAAGAGAAAGACCATTTAAGTACGATAAATACAGGAAAGAAGGCTAGCTTAGAAACTAGGTCCAAGATGAGTAGAAATAGAAAGGGAAAGACAAAAAATACTCCCAAGAGGAGATTGTCTGAAGGATATATTCATCTTTATAGACCAGAGAATAAAATGAGCAACAAGACTGGGTATGTTTATGAGCATAGACTTGTGATGTATGAAGAATTGAACAGGACGCTTAAACAGAATGAGATTGTTCATCATATAAATGGAGTAAAAAATGACAATCGCATAGAGAATTTGGAATTGACAAATAGAAAATGGCATGGAGATAAACACAGTGAGGCTATTTGTTGTCCTAAGTGTAAGTTTAAATTTAAGCTAAAGTTTAAAAATAATGATTAATTAAGTTTTATAGCTTTGGGCGTTGAGCTTATCAACGCTCGGCGATAATCAAGCAGTTCGCCACTGCGTATTGAGGTCAGAATTATCTCACTAACAAAAAACAATGAATAAAGCACAAAGATTTACTAATTGGACAAAGGAAGATTTCTCTCATAAATGGGACAGCGTACAGTACACATTTAAAGCTGGAGAATCAGAAATGGTACAAGATTATCTTGCTCATCATTTCGCTAAACATTTAGCACAAAGAGAAATAAACAAAAGGAATAAGTTGATGACAGATAGGAAATACAAGGAATTTTACGACAAATGCTTATCAGGAGATGAAGTATCATCAGAATCTAGCTTAAAGCTAGAGATGGAGATTGAAAAAGTTAACCAGGAGAAGGTTGAAAAGAAAGAAGAAAAGAGGTTTTGTGAGTTTTGTGATGCTAAGGGTCCAATAAAGCATAGAGCTAATTGCCCTACATTAGAAAAAGTTTCAAAAGAGGAATCAAAATTTGAAGGACTAAAATAAGCCAAAATGAAAATACTAGATTCTAAATCTATATTAGTCAAGAAAAAAGCCTCTCAAAACGAAGACCTTTTCAAGTCCTTACGATCTAAACAACTCTTGGAAAAAGAAGTGCTAAGATTAATGAAATACAAAGATTCAGTAGAACCCGAAAAGAAGAAGGAAGTAGAGGCTTTTTATGGCTTTATGAAAGAAATGCAAGTAAAGAAGGCAGCCATTCTAAAGGAAGTTAGAGATTTAGAAGCCGATAGAGAAGAACTACTGAAACCATTAATAGAAGAAAAGATTGAAGCTACAGAGACAGACACAAGCGAAAAGAAGAAAATAATCAACGATAAGATTGACAAACTAGAAAAGATTGAAAGGGAATTAGAAGAACGTAGCTTGAAACTTGCTAAACGAGAACAAAAATTGAAAGAAGATAATAAATTTATAAAAAAACATGAATAAACAAGAACACGGAGACGCTTTTGTTGTAACACACACCCATGCAACAGCAGCCTCAGCCTCAAATGCTGGAGTAGCTCTAAAAACTCATTACATAACAGACATTTCAGCAAGTTCTGATAAAGCTGGTTCGCTTTTGTTAGTGAAGCAAGGAGAAACTACTATCTGGCAAGTTCAACTCGCAGCAACAGCAGCGGGTAATCTAGCCTACTCACACACCTTCAGCACTCCACTAAAAGCAGCACTAGGAGCATTAGTATCAGTTGAAATAGACGGAACTTCAGTTTGCGATGCAAACATTGCAGGATTTACTTTATAATAAAATTCTATGTCAAATATAATAACACCATCGAGTCAAGCCAATACCGATCATTCAGTATTAACTGACAATGGAACTATTTTTGATGAAAACACATCTCGAAGATATTGGTTTATTCAGAACGTGGGAACTGCCCCAGTATTTATTAAATTCGGCACAGGAGCCTCAGCAGCGAGTTTTAACTCAATTATACACGGAGGTACATCAGATAGTGATGGAACAGGAGGAGCAGCCTCTTCTGACAATCCTATAGCCTATACCGGAGACATATCAGTTTATAGTACAGACTTAAAAATTGTAGCTTACGAACTATGATCACAAACAACTCAGCCAAGAAGATTGAATTACCAGCAGACCTTAAAAAGGCTATTGACAAAGTGCGTTCTCAGTTAGAAGTAAGCAAGAACGAGCTTTTAATTATTCAAAAGGCTAGATATTCAGAAAGTGCCTCAGTTGAGCAGTTAATTCGACAAAGACAGTTTTTAGCAAGTGAGATTAAAGAAGCAAGATCTACTTTAAAAGACTTGAAGGATGAATTTGAAACTGTTGGAGAAATAGTAGAGAAGAACAAGAAAGAAGCCGAAGAGTTGCAGACAAAATTAGATGGACTTATTGAAGAATCAAGAGAGATTGAGAAAGAAAAGGCTAATTTCGAGCAGGACAAGGAAGACAGAGCGAAAGAATTTGCCGATAAGAAGAAGGAATTAGCAGAAAGAGAAGCTGGAATAGTCAAGAATGAAGCTGAAGTAGAAAAAAGATTAGATGAATTTAAGAAGTTCATGAAACAATATGACTAAATGGAGCAAGCCTAGCGGAGTAGATACAAGTTGGGATAAACCAGACGACATTGTAGTAACAGCTGAGACCGATTATTTGCTTCAAGAAAATGGAGACAAGTTATTACAAGAGAACGGAGATGCTTTGCTAATAGAATATTGGTCAGGATTTAGAAAAATAATAAGAGACATAACAACTATTTGGAAATAATATGGCAGAAAATCCAATATCAAATTTAGATGAATTAACAACACCAGCTAGTACCGACAAGTTGGCCATTGTTAATGGTGGGGTAACTCAAAAAATAACACAACAAAATTTAATAAATCTTTTAGATGAGGATGATATGGCTTCTGATAGTGATACTCAGTCTTCTACACAGCAATCCATTAAGGCTTACGTAGACACAGAAGTTCCAGTAAAAGCCACAGGAGCAGAAATTAATACAGCGACAGACGATGCTAAATTCGCAACGTCTAAGGCAATTAAAGATAGTTGGTTAGCCAATTCACTTCTTGGAATAGAATATGTTTCGTCTTTTGCAGCAAACGCCAGTCAAGGAATAGCTAGCGATGGAACTTATATCTACACAACAAGCACTACTCATCTATATAAATATACTAAAGCTGGAGCATTGCAAACTTCAAGAGATATTTCCGGAGATGGAACTTATGATCATATGGGAGATTTATGTTATCATGATGGTTTCTTATATGTTGGAACTGGAAGTTATCCTACTACACCGCTAGTAGGAGCAGTTCTTAAAATAGATGCGTCTGATTTATCATTTGATAGTGAAATTTCGACTCAATCGAACCATGAATGCTCAAGTGTAGCTAGAGATACAGATGGTAACTTTTGGGTTACAAGTTATTCAGACCTTAACCCTAATAAGATATATAAATATAATTCCGCTTGGACTTATCAGTCCGTTGACAACTTGGAAACTGTAGATTTTGATGATGAAGATGGATATGATGGAATTGAATGGGTAAACGGATATTTATTAGCTATGGCTCATTTTGGAGGAACTGAAGGAGAATTTTTAGACAAATATTCATTTGATGGAACAACTTTCAAACGAGAACAACGAATATACAGCATTGTCAATGGCTTTAATACTGGTCAAGGAATTGCCCTAGACCCAACAGAGGATGGTGTTTTATGGATGGCGGCAAGAGAAGACTCTAATAAAGCCTACAAAACAAATATAATAGAAGAAGAGAATGTTAAAAAAGCAGTGGATGATTCATCTGACGGATGGAAAGAAGTAAGTGAGACTTGGGCGTATGCTTCCGCTTCAACCATCACTGTTCCGTTAAGACTTACTACCAAATATAGAAAAGGAGATAGAATAAAAATAGTACAAGATGGATCAGTCAAATATTTTGCTCTTTCTGGGTCTGCTACTGGCGTACTTACAATTTTAGTTAATACTGATTATGTTTTAGCAAATGCAGCGATAACACATGTCTGGTATTCTCACGAATTGAATCCAGTTGGATTTCCTGACTGTTTTACTTGTGCAGCACCAATTTGGGAGAATATTGATGATGGCTCTGGTGGTCAACCAGCAGCTAATAAATTTTTTCAGAAGATTATCGGAAATACACTTCATGGAAGGATTATTACTGGTACTGCTTACAAGTCAGTTGGAGCTGGAAATTATGCTAAATTTGCACCACCAGTAGCATTCGCTACTCTACCAAATAGGACTTGCATAGGTTCAAGTTTGATTAGAGTAGGAGATGATTCAGATTTAATTGGAGTTTGTCAGGTATTTGATGCAAAGGTTTATCCAGTAGTCCAATCTTCAATGGCAGAAAATTTAGAGTTAGACTCAGTATCAATGGATTATAGCTATAAAATTTAAAATAATGTTTACATACACATCAAGAAGGAATTTATTTGGAACTTTATCAAATGACTCATCGACTGCTAATTTAACAGTCGGGGATACTTTAATGAACGCTTTCGAAAAGAAAATAAGCAAGAAGTTTAATTTCTTAGAAGGCTCTTTGTATTCTTCGACAGTTGCATCTCAACAGTTTTATGAACTTCCTAATAACTTTGGAAGATTAAACAATGTAACAGTAACTATTTCAGACACTAAACACAGCCCTAAACTAATCACTACAAGAGAGCAATGGGACTTACTAAATATGTCCGGAACTCCAACATCAGATATTCCAGAATTTTATTATATCTTCAACAAGGAAATAGGATTTTTCCCAATACCTGCTTCTGCAACTACAGACGCTATTTACATTCAATTTCACAAGAACTTCAGAGATTTAACCTTAGCTGATTACACCACAGGGACAATCACAAGTATCGCTAATGGAGGAACAGCAGTCGTTGGAAGTGGCACAGTATGGACAGCTAAAATGGCTGGAATGTGGATCAGAATAACTGATTCATCAACAGCTAACACTGGCGATGGTGAATGGTATGAGGTAGAGTCAGTTACTTCAAACACAGCTTTAGTTTTAAAAATGCCTTACCAAGGAATAACAATAGCCGCTGGAACAGGAGCTTACACAATAGGACAAGTTTCTGAACTACCAGAAGATATGCAGATATTACCGGTATTTGAGGCTTTGGTTACTTATTTTACTTCTGTTAAGCCAGACAATACTAAAAAACAAGAATATAAAGCTCAAGTATCAGAAATGAAAAGAGAAATGATGGCAGAACACGGAAGCACATCACTAAGTCCAGTTTGTTCTGATGAATTAATCGAGCCTGAAAATATTAATAATTATATTGTAGGAACATAATGCAAAGCAAGGTAACAATAGGTAGTATTTTAGGAGGTCATTCAGTTACTGAGTATTTTAGCTCAGATGACTCTTATCTTTCCTCTATAGCGATTGATCCAGATATGCCAGTTGGAAGCAACAAAAAGGCTTCTGGTTGCATTGTTCCAGTTGTTTATGAAGAGTTTTCAGGTGCTAATATCAGCGATTACCCTAAATGGCTGATTACAAACATCAAAAACGCTCTACTATACGCCTATAATGAAGACGGAAAGATAGTCAGCTATAACAGCTCACTAGCAAGTGAAACTTTAGTCGGAACAGCTACATCAGGAGCAGGCAATGGAGCTGCTTACTATAATAATTACATTTACTTCACTACACCAACTAATGTTTCAAGATATGGTCCACTAGATGGAGCGCCTGCTTTAGTAAATACAGTTTGGACTGGTGCAACTTTAGGCTCACAAGTAGCGACAGCAAACACAACCTACCCAACAATTAGTAGTGTTTTAATCCCAAATCATCCAATGCACTCTCACGGAGACGGAAACCTTTATTTTGCTGATGTAGTTACTGGTGCTGGGGTATTACATAAGATTTCAACTAAGAAAACAACAGCAGAAGGAGATACTGACGATGCTTCTGATTATAACGTATTAGATTTACCAGCCGGATGGTTTATTACAGATATTGAGTCTTGGGGATTAGATGTGGCTATTTTAGCTGTTCAAACATCTTCAAGTTCGCTCGATCAAGGAAAATCAGCTTTATTCTTGTGGGACCCAACAAATACTTTAACATTTTACAGAGGTCCTATATTCTTACCAGATCCTATCGCCACCTCATTAGTAAACGCCAACGGAAGGCTCTATATTTGGTCAGGTAACGCCGTAGCAGGTATTAGACTATCAGAGTACATTGGAGGCGATAGCGTCTCTGAGATAGCCTTTTTGGAGGACGGACTACCACCTTTAGCTGGAGCTTGTGATGTTATCGGTTCTAGGATAGCTTGGGGACAGACTCTTAGTGAGCCAGAAACAGCAGTAACAGTAATGTCTTACGGTTCTAAAAACGCCAAATTACCAAAAGCAATTCATAATATAGCCAGAGCTACAAGTGCGACTGGATTATGCACAGCCTTAAAATATGTAGAACAAGGGTCTAGTACACAGAAATTAGTGATAGGAAGTGGAACAGGTTCAGCTTACGCCTTAGATAAATATTCTACTAGCGGAACTTATGACGCAATATTTAGGTCAAAAATGATAACAGTTGGCTCAAGATTTACGATTGACAAGATTAGAATTCCGTTAGGAGCAGATTTAGCAGCAAATATGAGCTTAGTAGTTAAGATAGTTTATGATGATGCTTCTTCAACTAACACGCTAGACACGATTAATACTACTAATTTCACAGCAGGAACACGAAAGATTATATTTGACCAGCAAAGTATTTTAGATGCAACCATAACACCACAGAATAATTTTTATTTACAATTTGAATTTTCGGGTACAGTTAAATTGCCAATAATTTTCCCAATAGATATTACATTAGATATACAAGAAGATGAAAATAACGACTAACTATGACTAAAGAACTAAAACAACCAGCTATTCCGAATTTACCTTCCTCTTATATGACAGAAGGAGACACTAGAGGCTTAATAGATGAATCTCTTTCTAAATTCGGAGGAGTATTTAGAGTTTTATCTGGTAATGCTCAGAGTGGGAATTTTGTTACTGGTTCTACAGGTTGGAGTTTAGATTCAGGTGGAGATATAGAAGCTAATAGTGGAACATTCAGAGGTACAATAACAGCTACATCAGGAACTATAGGGGGCTGGACAATCGGTGCTACAAGTTTAAAGTCTGGTACTGGAGCAACAACAGTAGCTCTTGATTCTGGAGGAACTAATCCTGCATTTTATGCTGGTTCAGCTACTCCAGCTACAGCTCCGTTTAGAGTAACTACTGCTGGAGCCTTAATAGCTACTGGAGCTTCAATTTCAGGAACAATAACAGCTACTGGAGGAAGCATAACAGGAGCTTTGACAATAACTGGAAATTTATCAGTAACGAGTGGATCAATAATAACTGGTAGCGCAACAACAGAACGAATTGTATTAAATGAAGCAGGAAGTACAGGTTTAATAAAATTTTATTATGATAGTGTTGAAACTGGAAAAATGGGTTCGTTGGTTTCTGGAGATGTATATATTGAATCACAACAAGATCATTATTTTGCAACACCAACACTCCAAATTATGAGAATGATTGATGATGGCAATGTTCAAATGCGAACAGCAACAAGTAAAATATATTGGGCTTCTGGAAGAGGAATAGAAGATGGTGGTTCTTATTTAGAGTCACTAGGAGATTTTAGAGTATCAACTGGTAGCGCATATTATGTTGGAACTGATGGTGGAGACACTAACACCTTAAATTACAAAGACCATAGTGGAAATAACGCTACAGCTACGATTAAAGGAGGAATAGTTACAGCTACTACTTAATTTTTTATAGATATTATGAAACTAAAAAAAGAAGACAAAAACAATCTACTGTATTTTTTAAACAAAGCTACTTTAACTGGTAATGAAGCTATCATTTTAGCTAATTTATTAGTTGTAGTATCTGAAGCAGAAGAGATTAAAGAAGAATTAAAAGATAAAAAATAATTATGGCTAAATACAACGTATCAAAAAGAGAGGCTAAGGAGCTTGGAATAGAAAGAGTCAGAATTGGTGGAGATAAAAAATCCGGTTCTAAATCTGGTAGTGATTCTCAATTAAAAGCATTACAAGGTAGCTTTACATCGTCCTTAAAACCTACAAAAGAAGAAGAAGATACTGACACTCAATTAGGTAATATTATTACTTCTAAAGAGTTGGGTATACAAAAAGCAGAACAAACTCCGATAGCTCAGAAGTTTATTACTGGTCAATCAGCAGGATTAGAGAAATCTGCTGCTTTGAAGGCTCTACCGCTACAAACCAGACTAGCTAACCTACAAGCTCGGAGACAGTCAGCTTCTGATGTCTTGAAAGCTCAATTAGGGTTTGCAACTTCCGCAGCAGAAACAGCAACACAAAAGAGTCAATTCGGACAAACTTTTGGAGAAGGTCAAAGGCAGTTTGATGTTACTAGTTCATTGGCGCAACAACAAGAAGATAGACTAAGAGAAGGCGATAAAGAAAGTGATAATGACG
>Ga0208904_1001106_pt1 | contig 19082 bp, 13 predicted proteins | sample AntAceMetag02UKB_FD_184774 | JGI IMG/M metagenome (GOLD analysis project Ga0208904, IMG submission 184774) | Saline lake microbial communities from Ace Lake, Antarctica - Antarctic Ace Lake Metagenome 02UKB (SPAdes) (version 2) | ecosystem: Environmental > Aquatic > Non-marine Saline and...
CTAGGGTTACCTGTTGGCGAATATGCTTGTGATGTTATTTCTGCCCGTCGTACAGAACATGTTAATTTAGGCAAGATTAATGATCAATATTTTTTTTCTTCTATTGAATTTGAACCTCGACAAAGTTTTATTTTGGCCGACGAGAAATATCAAATCATTCCTAAAAGAATTAAATTAGTTAAAGTTATTAATTTAGACTTTTTATGTTTCCGAGAGAGAATTAGTAGTTCCTCGGAAGAAAAAATGGTCGGTAATCCTAAAGATAATTATTTAGAGGTTTTGATGGGTACGCCTCAACAAAAGTTATTCTTTTTTAACCAAAAGGAAAAAAGGGATAGCTTGTTTTTTGTTAAAAGATTAAGTATTGATCCTAAAAATCCCAAAAATGAGGTATTAATTAAGGTGGATCAAAAAAATATTATTAAGGCTCCAGCATTAATAGAAATAGCTAAAGAAAAACTAAAAGTAATTGTTGGTAAAGACCGATTAATATAAAAATTAACCCTATAAAAACCAACCCGTCGGGTTGGTTATAGGAAATCAAGGATTAAGAAAAAAGATGAAGAAGGAAACATCAACAATAGGAAATTTCGTTCATGTTTATAATAGGGGTAGTCGTGAAATGCCCATTGTTTTTGATGAAACAGACAAATGGCGTTTTTTGAAAACTTTACGTTATTTCAATGACGAATATTCTTCAGGCAATATTTTGCGTTCTGTAAAAATATGTATAGACTCTGGGAAATGTAATCAATTTGAACGTCCTGAAAATTGGCCACCTTCTCGTCCTTTGGTTAAAATTTTAGCTTACTGTTTAATGCCCAACCATTTTCATTTGCTTTTGGAGGAAATTAGAGAACATGGAATTAGTAAATTTATGTCTCGGATTAGCGACAGTTTTACAAAATATATCAATACTAAAAAGAATCAATCAGGACGATTATTTCAAGGCCCCTATCAATTCAAAATTATAAAAGACGAAAAATATTTTCAATATGTAGATACATATATACAAGTTTTTAATCCTTTTGAATTATATCCTGGTGGTGTTAAAAATGCAGTAAAAAATTTCGACAAAGCATTTGATTTTGTTCTAGAATATGTGTTTAGTAGTTTGGGGGAAAGTTTTGGTAGGAGATGTTTACATATTCTTACTAAAGATAAATTAGAAAAAACCTTTAAAGATTTAAATGAATATAAAGAGTTTGCTCGTGAGGCCTTAGCTTATCATTCTTCTCAGATTGAAGAAATTAATTCTTTTTTAACACATAAGAGAGAAAAACCAACCCGTCGGGTTGGTTATAAGAAATAAAGTTGTTGTTTTATTTGCAATTTGTGTTATTATATTGAGGTATAAGCCCGGCATTAAAAAAAACCAACCCGACGGGTTGGTTATAGAAATTTTTTAAAATAAGATATGAAAATTATGGAAGGGTTTATGGAAGTCTTTAATAGGAAGAAGGAGTGGTTTTTGGGCCTTATAAGAAGAATTCTAATCTTTAAATACTTGTTTAGTCAAAAGAAGATTAGGGGCCGGCTCGATCGGAGATGTTTTTTTCTATTTGGAAATTTTTTTAATAGCGCGAGGAAGAGGGCGAAAAGGATCAAATCAATAAATAGAAGAAAAAAATTTGTAGTGTTGGGCATTTCAATTGTTTTACTTTTTGTTGCGGGCCTTGCAGTTGCGGGAGTGATTGGTAGTTTTTCAACTGGCGACTTAAATAAAGGTTTAGTCGGTCATTGGCCTTTGGATGGCGCGCATTTGAATTCTACAACCAATAGGGTGGATGATATTAGTGGTTATGGAAATCATGGAACAAACAGTGGGGCTTCTTTGACAACAGATAGATATGGGCAAGCCAATGGGGCGATGAGTTTTGATGGCAGTAATTATATTCAAATTTCGGAACCATTAAATCAAGAGAATTTATTTCAGGTTTGGTCAATATCGGCTTGGATAAATATCAATATCGGAGATAGTCAATATTTGATTAGTGGGCTTAATCGTGGCATCTCTTTACATTATTACACGACAAATAAGTTATTATTATATCTTAATAGTGGCGATAATGATTATTATGATTATGGTAATTATAATTTACAAAATGCTGGATGGAAACATGTAGTATTTGTATTCGAGAACACCACTGGCTTAAGGGAAATTTATGTGAATAATGTAGATGTTTCTTCTACCGGACCCAATAAAACATCTACTCCCTCAGGGATAAATAGTTTATTAAATATAGGGACTGGAGTGCAGGGTAAAATCCAGGATGTGCGTATCTATAATCGGGTGTTATCAGGAGAGGAAATTAAAAAACTTTATGAGACATATAAACCGAAATTTAGTGTAGGGAGCGCGAGTAAGGGGCTGGTTGGACATTGGCCGTTAAGGCCAGAGAGTAGTAAAAGCTCTACAGTAACTGCTGACATAACTCCTTATGGAAATGATGGGACGATTTATGGGGTGGAAATTCGTAATCATGGTGCGAGTTTTAATGGGAGTAGTGATTATGTGGATTTGGGGGATAAACCAAGTTTGGAGTCAATGAATACACTGACTGTTGCTGCTTGGGTCAAGACTACAACCACCGAAACTAATAGGGCTATTTTGGCAAAATGGTATACAGGTACAATTTCTTATTCATTAAGAACAAACACTTCTGTTTCTGGCAAAATAGATTTTCATACATATGTGTCGGGGTCTCAAGTTTCTTCTTCTAGCAGTTTAATAAACGATGGAAATTGGCATCATTTAGTTGGTGTTTATAATGGAACTACACAAAAACTTTATATTAATGGAGTAGAAGAAGATAGTGACCCTCAGAGTGGCGCAATTGCAAATAGTGAGGAAGAGGTTTGTGTGGGTGTTTTTTGTAATGGAGAAACTACAGCTGGATATTTTTCTGGCAACATTGCCGATGTACTGATTTATAATAGGGCCCTTTCCGTGGATGAAGTTTTGGAGCTGTATCATGGCGCTGATGTAGTTGGGGCGGTTTTGAATATGCCGTTGTCTAATAAAACAGGTTTTAAGGATATTTCTGGGAATAATAATCATGGGACAAATTATGGAGCGGATATAATTGGCGAAGCAGGTGGTTTTGACGGAAGCGATGATAAAATGGAATTTTTAAATATATCTTTGTCAACAGCAACCTATTCTTTTTGGATGAAGCCTAATAATTTAGTGGGAGAAAGAGATATATTGTGTTCAAGCGATACGTCAAGAAGAATACAATTAATGAATGATTATATAAGAATTGAAACAGATACAAATGGTCAATATTTTATTTTTTCTTCAGTGCATTTTAATTTAAACGAATGGGTTCATGTTATTGTCTCAAGAGATGGAAATGATGCTTCTATTTATAAGGATGGAGTTTTTATGCAAACAGTTCACACTGATGGAGCAGATAGTCTTACAATTAATAACATAGGTGGAGTAACAGATGATTATCGAAAGTTTAGTGGGCAAATTTCGGATGTTCGCGTTTACAACCGCACTTTATCTGACGGAGGAGTGTCTGTTGGTCAAGATGCGAAAGGCGAAATAGGTTTTTTATATGCCAAAGGCAGGGGCGGAAGTTCAGTTGGGATATCAACTACCAAATTAAACAAGGGGCTTATTGGTCAATGGGATTTGAAAAGTAAGAATGAGAAGGTAGGGAGTGAGCTACACGCGAATTGGGACATGGAGAACGGAATATCCAGTTGGGCATTTGATTCAAAAACTGATGGCAGTATGAACTCAGAAATATCAGATTATCTTTTCGGTGCAAAATCTATTAGGATTAAAAATTCTACAATTAATCCAATAGCTTTTTGGGACCCGCCTAGTGGGCGAACAATTGGGTCATTATATCGGGTATCTGTTTGGGCTAAGAATATAGATTGTCCGACGATACCATATTTCAGCTCATCTGGAGCAACACGTATAAGCGGGGATTATTTCTTTTCCAGCATATCAACAAGCGAATGGAAGTATTATTCTGCAATATTTGAAGCTACTGCAAGCACTCCTAACATTTACATTAGAACAGGTCAAAATGCTAGCCAAGGAGAATTTTTGTTAGATAATTTTAGTTTAAAACCTATTGATACTGCGGATTCTACGCCCTATGGGAATCATGGGACGATTTATGGGGCTACTGTTGGGGATAATTATACTAATTTTGACGGGGATGATTATGTTAATACAGAATGTACTGACAGTCCAAGCAGTATCACTGTTACGGCGTGGGTTAAATCTAATAGTATTTCTGGGGAGCATGTTGTAGTATCGAAAAATTATGCTGTTTCATGGGAGTTTGGAACAACTGGTTCAAATGCCTTACATCTCAATTCAAAACAAGGAGGTGTTTACTATTCTCATCTTTATACTGGTGGATCATTAATCATTGGCGAATGGACCTTCATAGCATGGGCAAAAGATGCAAGAGGAGGTGACAATAAATTTTATCAGGATGGTTCTTTAATTGGTACTGTAAATAAGACAGGAGGCATAGATAGTGATAGCACTAATATTAAAATAGGAAGAAGGTACACATCGTCATTATATTGGGATGGAGATATTTCTAATGTCAAAATTTACGATAGGGTGTTATCTCCTGCAGAAGTGAAGTTATTGTATGACAAGGGAAGATAAAAATCGTTGGAGCATATTATAAACGTTGGGACCAAAAACAACATTTTACCAACCAAAACATGATCTTGAAAATTCTTTTTCAACGACTGATGTTTTATTAACAATTAACAATTAATTTATGTATATAACTTGGTATGGGCAGTCATGTTTTAAACTGCAAAATAATGAGCGAACTGTATTGATTAACCCATCTGATCCGCGTAAGGTGGGACTCAAGGGCCCCAATTTTAAGGCGAATATCTTTGTTTTAACTGACATGGGAGATTCTATAGATAAAAAAGTTTTAGAAAAGGACAATGGTTTTTTAATTAACGGTCCAGGAGAATATGAGGTGAATAAAATTTTTGTTTATGGAGTTCCGATCAAGAAAGATGGTCAAATAAAATCGGTTGTTTATCAAGTTACTATGAATGATATTAGATATGGAGTGTTGGGGCAGCTCGAATTTTTGCCCTCTGGAGAGGAATTAGATAGATTAGATGGAGTTGACGTTTTATTTATTCCAATAGGTGGTGAAGATACTCTTAGTGCTGAAAAAGCAGTAGAATTGGTTAATTCTATTGAACCGCAGATTGTTATTCCTTGTTGCTATGATATCCATGGTATTAATACTAAATTAGATTCTCTAGAAAAATTTTTAAAAGAAATGGGAGGTAAAGTTAATGAAACTTTACCTAAATTGTCTATAAAAAAGAAAGATTTATTAGGGCAAGTAGAAACCAGGATTGTAATTTTGGAAAATAATTAAAAAATAAAAAATGAAGGAAGAAAAAAAAGACAAAGAGATTAAAGAAGAAGATAACAAAGAAGCAGGTATAGAGCCTGTAAGTTTAGAGGAAGAGGTCAAATCTTCATATATAGATTATGCTATGAGTGTTATTGTTGCTCGAGCATTGCCTGATGTACGAGACGGGTTAAAGCCAGTCCATCGTCGCATTCTCTATGCTATGCATGAAATGGGGTTAAAAAATAGTGCTAAGTATAGAAAGTCAGCTACAGTTGTTGGTCGTGTGCTAGGAAGTTTTCATCCGCATGGAGATCAAGCAATCTATGATTCTATGGTCAGGTTGGCACAAGATTTTTCCTTGCGTTATCCGTTAGTGGAAGGACAAGGGAACTTTGGAAGTGTCGACGGAGATAAAGCTGCCGCTCACAGATATACAGAAAGCAGAATGGCTAAGATTTCTTCAGAAATGTTGGTTGATATTGACCAAGATACTGTTAGTTTTATTCCTAATTATGATGGTACGACAAAAGAGCCGTCAGTTTTGCCGTCCAAGATCCCAAATTTACTTCTTAATGGTTCAATGGGTATTGCTGTCGGTATGGCTACTAATATCCCACCTCACAATTTAATCGAGGTTTGCGATGCAATAATTCATAAGATAGATAATCCAGATTGTGATATTGAGGAATTACTACAATACATCAAGGGCCCTGATTTTCCAACAGGTGGACTTATTTTTGATGATAATCAAATTAAGCAGGTTTATACTTCAGGTAAGGGTTCGATTGTTATGCGAGCTAAAACAGAAATTATTGAGGAGAAATTAGGATTTTTTCAGATTATTATTAATGAAATACCTTATCAGGTCAATAAGTCTACTCTTTTGAAAAAAATGGCGGAGCTGGTTAAGTCTAAAAGATTACAAAACATTAAAGATATTCGAGACGAGTCAGATAGGAATGGGATTCGTATTGTTATTGAATTGAAGAGAGGAGCATTTCCACAAAAAATATTGAATAGCCTTTTTAAACTAACAGATTGCCAACAGACTTTTCACGTTAATATGGTTTGTCTAATTGATGGGGTTCAACCAAAACTTTTGGGATTGAAAAGAATTTTGGCTGAATATATTAAGCATAGGCAAATCGTTGTTAAAAGACGCACACAATATAATTTAGATAAGACAAAAGAGAGAATTCATATTTTAGAGGGCTTACAAATAGCTATTGATAACATTAATCAAGTCATTGAGTTAATTAAAGGATCTGAAAACAAAGAAGAAGCCAAAAAGGGTTTAATAAAGAAATTTAGACTAACTAGTATCCAGGCTCAAGCTATTTTAGAGATACGGCTTCATCAACTAGCCCATTTAGAAAGGCAGAAAAATAAGGATGAGTTGGATGAGAAGAAAAAATTTGCTAAAGAGCTGGAAGAGATTTTAGCTAAACCAAGAATGATTTTAGATATTATCAAAAAAGAATTAAAAGAGGTTAGAGAAATGCATGGAGATAAGCGACGCACTCAGATCGTACATCGTGGAATAGAAAAGTTTAGAGAAGAGGATTTAATTCCGAATGAACCCACGATATTAATGATTACTCGTGGAGGATATATTAAAAGAGTAGCGCCTGAAGACTTTAAAACTCAAGCTCGTGGAGGAAAAGGAGTAGTTGGTTTTTCGACGAAAGATGAAGATTCGGTAGAGCAATTAATAACCACTACCACTCATGCTGATGTTTTACTCTTTACAACAAAAGGAAGAGTTTTTCAGCTCAAAGCTTATGACATTCCTCAAGCTTCAAGAACTGCTAAAGGAAAAGCAATAGTTAATTTTTTAGAAGTTCAAGAAAATGAGAAAATATCAACTGTTTTGCCATTTTCAGATCTTAAAAGTTATAAATATTTGTTTTTTGCAACACAAAAGGGCATTGTAAAAAAAGTAGAAATTAGCGCTTTTGAAAATGTCCGTCGTTCAGGTTTGATAGCATTGAAATTAAAGAATGATGATATTTTAAGCTGGACCAAGCCTACTTCTGGAGAAGATGAAATAATTCTTGTTTCAGAGAAAGGGAAAGCTATTAGATTTAAGGAAAAAGATTTAAGGGCTATGGGTAGAACGGCATCTGGTGTGCGAGGAATTAGATTAAAGGCTGATGATTTGTTAGTGGGCGCAGAGATTATTACTGAATCAAAAGAAAAGGGTTCTAGATTATTAATTGTTACTGAGAATGGTTTTGGGAAAACAACAACCATTAATAATTACCACCTCCAAGGCAGAGGTGGATCAGGACTTAAGACCGCAAAAATAAATGAAAAAACAGGGAAAATTATCGGCTCAAGACTTATTTCTGAAAAAACTAATTTTACTGATTTGTTGTTAATTTCTCAATCTGGACAAACTATTCGTTTACCTTTATCCAGTGTTCCTATTTTGGCTCGGGCTACTCAAGGAGTAAAATTAATGAGATTTAAGGGCAAAGAAGATAAAGTCGGTTCTTCTACGTTAATTTAATTAATGTCAATGTAAGATGTTTTCCCGTCGTTTCTATCCCCTTTAACGACTGACGGTTTTGGACCACTAGGGACTCACCTATCGCTTGAGTTTTAGAATAAAATTAAGGATGATGTTTTTTAAGAAAAGAAAGATTTTAATTATTTCTTTATTGAGTATTTTTTTACTTATTTTGTTTTTGTTTATTCCCTTTAAGGTCTCTGATTTAGGGTATAACGAGCTTTTAATTAGGTTGAAAAATAAACAAGAGATTTATAAGATTCCAATCAATCCTTTGTTTGCTAAGATAATGGAAAAAATGTTTCTTTCTATCCCCTTAGTGGATTATGTTGAACCCAATTATTTTTTTCAAGCTGCTTTTGTTCCTACAGATTCATTATATAATCAACAGTGGTATCTGAATAAGATTAAAGCTCCTCAGGCATGGGATTTTACTAAAGGAGGAAATCAAGATATTGTTATTGCTATTTTAGATACTGGTGTTGATATTGACCATCCTGACTTAAAAGAGAATGTATGGTTAAATAAATATGAGATTAGGGGGGATGGATTAGACAACGATAATAATGGTTATGTAGATGATTTACATGGCTGGGATTTTGTAAGAAACACTCTTAATCCTAAACCAAAATTTGATGAAGATTATAATGAGAGTGGGATACATCATGGGACCTTAGTGGCTGGCATTGCTTCTGCGGTTGGAAATAATAATAAGGGAATTGTTGGCTTGGCATGGAAAAGCAAAATTATGCCCCTTAGGGTTTTAAATAGCCAGGGTACTGGAAGCGTGGAACATGTTATTCGCGCCGTTCGTTATGCGGTTGATAACGGGGCCAAGATTATAAATTTAAGCTTTGTTGGCACTAGTAAGAGTTTTTTCTTAGCAGAAGCATTAAAAGAGGCCTGGAGAAGTGGAGTAATTGTAGTGGCTGCTGCCGGCAATGAAACGGTAAATCAACCTTTAAATCTCAACGAAAATCCCAATTATCCTATTTGCCTAGACGAAGATGATGATGAAAATTTTATTATTGGTGTAGCAGCCGTAGATGATACTGACCATAAAGCGCTTTTTTCTGATTTTGGAGATAAATGTGTTGATATTTCTGCTCCTGGGACTAGGATTTATGGAACTTTAGCTTATAATCCTAACTATACTGATTATAAGGAGTATTATGGCGGTTATTGGTCAGGGACTTCAATCGCTGCTCCTATAGTTTCAGGTCTAGCTGCCTTAACGTGGTCTGTAAATCCTCTATTTAGTCAGAAACAAGTCCAAGATTTTATTCTAAGCCAGTCCGACAATATTGACGCATTTAATCCGGGTATGGAAGGACATTTAGGTAAAGGGAGGGTAAATGCTTATGCTACCATTAGCTATGCTTATAGCCAATTAGGAATATTACATCAATCTTATTATATCGTCACTGGTGCTGGTCCAGGTGGTGGCCCCCATGTTAGGATTTTTGATTCAGCTGGGTTACCCTTGGGAGGATTTTTTGCTTATAACGAGGATTTTCGTGGTGGAGTTCAAGTTGCAGTAGGAGATGTAGATGGAGATGGGAAAGATGAGATCGTCACTGGTGCTGGTCCAGGTGGTGGCCCCCATATTAGGATTTTTGATTCAGCTGGGTTACCCTTGGGAGGATTTTTCGCTTATAACGAGGATTTTCGTGGTGGAGTTCAAGTTGCAGTAGGAGATGTAGATGGAGATGGGGAAGATGAGATCGTTACAGCACCAGGTCCTAATGGTAATTCTCATATTAAAATTTTTAATTTTAAGGGGGAAATAAAAGCTGATTTTTTTGCTTATAACGAGGATTTTCGTGGAATGGTTAATATTGCAGTAGGAGATGTAGATGGAGAGGGGAAAGATGAGATTATTACCGGTGCTGGTCCAGGTGGTGGACCTCATGTTCGGGTTTTTAATGGGCAGGGTGATATTAAATTCCATTTTTTTGCTTTTAATAAAAGTTTTTTAGGGGGCGTTAATGTGGCCGTAGGAGATGTAGATGGGGATGGCCAAAATGAAATTTTGGCTAGTGTTGCTTCCGAAGCATCTGCATATATTCGTGTTTTTGATTCTAAATTACTTCTATTACGCTTACAATTTTTAGCTTATCCTAAGGATTTTTATTATGGTTCTAATATGGCAACTGCTGACTTTAACGAAGATAATAAGGTAGAAATTATTGTAGCTCCCAACAGCCACAAAGATTCTCAAATTAATATTTTTGATTCTTCTGGCGATCCTATTTCTCAGTTTTATTCTTATTCTCGTCATTTTCGTGGGGGCGTGAGCGTGGCTACAATGAAGGTAAATAATCATTAAAATGTAGGAATATTATAATAATTAGAATATTTTATTTATATTAATTTATCTTATGAGTTTTTGGGGTAAAATATCAGGACTAAACCAAGAGTTTCTTAATCAAGAAGGAGAAGAGGTTAGTATTATTACTGAGGCAGAAAGTTCTAGGGCTAAGAAAATGAAAAAACCTTACAGAGAAGAAAAAGAAAATACCGAAGATTGGTTGCCCAGAGAAAGTCAAGGCCAGTTATCAGTCGATATTTATGAAGAGGATGATTGTTTAATTATTGAGTCGATGGTTGCTGGGGTGCAAGCTAAAGATATAGATATTATCACGGAACCGGACTTGATTATTATTCGCGGGAATAGATTTCGAGTTAATGAAGGGGCGGGAGATTTGAGCTATTATCATCAAGAATGTTTTTGGGGAAAATTTTCTCGTACTCTAATTTTACCTTACCCAATTAAACCTAACGAGGTTAAAGCTAATTTTAAAAATGGAATTTTAAAAATAATTTTACCTAAATCAGAAGAAATTAATAGCAAAAAAAATATTAAAGTTTCAGGATGAGTTTTAAACAAAAAAAAAGGAAAATATATTATAGAATTTTCTTTTTATTTCTATTAATTCTAACTATCATTATTGTCTACTGTCTCGCTTTTCAAAAAATCTATAGTCACACTATTTATCCTAATGTTTATTGTCAAAATTTAAATATTGGCGGTTTAAGAGAAGAAGAAGCAAAGACTCTTTTAAGAATTACTACGGAAAAAATAGAGAGAGGGGGGCTTTCTTTTCGTGCTCAAACTGATTTAGGCGAATTAGAGTTCATGATTTCTTCATCTTTAATTGGCGTCTCTGATCCAGATTTAAGTCGTCAAATTATTCGTTTTGAGATTCAAGAAGTATTGAATAAGGCTTTATTGATTGGAAGAACTGGTGATATATGGCAGAGATTTTTCCAAAAATTTATTGTTTTAATAAAACCTCAAATTTTTAATTGCCCAGTTTATATTAACTATAAAGAATTAAGAGAAATTTTAAAAGAGAAATTTAAAAAGTTAGAAAGGCCATACCAAAACGCAAAAATTACTTTAGAAAATGATAAACTCAAATTAAATTCAGAGACAAACGGATTTGTTTTAGACTACAATCAAGCCTTAGAGGATTTAACTAAAAATTTAGAAAACTTTGATAATTCGGAAATTGTCATAAACTCTCTTGTTAGTCGGGCAGATATAAGCGCAGAAAACTCGTATCTAGCTTTTACCAGAGCTCAAAAAATTTTTAACAGAGCTCCTTATATACTGAAACATAAAGATAAAAGGTGGGAATGTTCTCCACGTCAGATTGGTGAATGGTTTATTTTTCAAGAAGGCGTCCAATATGGGGTTGACTTGTTTCTAGATCAGAAAAAAATAAAATTATACTTAGAAGAGATTGCTCAAGAATTGGATATTACTCCAATAGAAACGCGTTTAGAAATAGATAAAGATGGTCCTAAAAAAAAGGTTATTGAATTTCAGGCAGGGGAGTCCGGAATGATATTAAATATAGAGGAGAGTAAAAATGTTATTATTCATAATCTCTTATTTAAAGAAGACAAAGAAATAGCACTTAAAGTGGATAATATTAATCCTATTCCATTACCTGACAATCTGGACAACTTGGGTATTCAAGAATTTATAGCTCAGGGTTCTTCTAATTTTAATGGAAGTCCAAAGAACCGTAGACATAATATTAGTGTTGGTTCGGAAATTTTACATGGAATCCTTATTGCTCCAGATCAAGAATTTTCTTTAATTCAGGCGTTGGGAGAAATAAGTGCAGAAGCTGGATTTTTACCAGAGCTTGTTATTAAGGGAGACAGAACAGTCCCAGAGTATGGAGGAGGTTTGTGTCAAATTGGCACTACCATGTTTCGCTTAGCGTTTAACACTGGTTTGCCGATTACTGAACGAGTCTCACACTCTTATCGTGTTTTTTATTATGAGCCGGCTGGTACAGATGCTACTATTTATAGCCCTCATCCTGATTTTAGGTTTATTAATGATACTGGTTATCATTTATTGTTACAATCTAAAATCGAGGACAATGATCTAATCTTTGAATTTTACGGAACTTCTGACGGGCGACAGGTATTCAACAATAAACCAGAAATTTTTAACATTACACAGCCTGGTCCAGTACGATTTATAGAAACCATAGAGCTGGAACCTGGAGAAAAGAGAAAGATAGAGTCAGCGCATGCTGGAGCTGACACTAAATTCGAAAATATAATTACTTTTCCTAATGGCATTGTCCGTAAAGAGATTTGGAAAAGTCATTATAGGGCTTGGCCAGAAGTGTGGATGGTCGGCAAAGCATTAGAGGGGGATAAAGAAATTAAAACAGAACAAGAAAATTAGAAATTAATTAATCTATATGAATATAACTGAATTAGCTAGACGTTTAAAGGTTACCCCTAAAGAGCTTAAAATAGCATTGCCTAAGCTCGGCTTTGATATTGGATCAAGAGCTATTCAAATTCCAGAAAAACAAGCCACAAAGGTAATTGAAAAATGGGGAGAGAGCTTAAAAAAAGAAAAAGAAATAAAAAAAATAGAGAATAAAATAAGTAAAGCTCAAGAAAAAGAATCTTTGAGTAGAGAGAATGACGAAGAGGAATCCAAATTAGTCAAACTACCTTCATTAATAAGGGTTTATGATTTGGCAGAGAGACTAAGGTTGCCAGTCATGAAGGTAATGAATGAATTAATTAAAAATGGAGTTCTTTCTAGCATTAATGAAAACTTAGATTATGAAATAGCAGCTATTATAGCTGAAAATTTAGGTTTTGACGTGGTTAAAGAAGAGAAAAGCGAAAAAATAGTATTTATTTCTGCTAAAGAAAAGGCAAAAGATAATTTAAGAGCAGGAAACAATAATACAGTCTTGAGGCCACCTGTTGTAGTAATTATGGGTCATGTTGATCATGGCAAGAGCTCAATTTTAGATGCCATTAGAGAAAGTCAAATTGTGGCAAAAGAGAAAGGCGGAATCACTCAACATATTGGTGCTTATCAAATAAAACATAAAGACAGGTTAATCACTTTTATTGATACTCCGGGGCATGAAGCTTTTGAATCTATGCGTGCTCATAGTGGGGCATTAGCTGATATTGCGATTTTAGTGATAGCTGCTGACGATAAAATACAGCCTCAAACATTAGAGTCTATTAGAATCATTCAGAAAGAAGGACTGCCGTTTATTGTTGCCATCAATAAAATTGACAAAGCTGACGCTGATGTGGAAAAAATTAAAAAGAATTTGTCGGAGATAAACCTTTTGCCTGAAGATTGGGGTGGCAAGGTCATTTGTGTACCAGTCTCAGCTAAGAGTAAAGAAGGATTAGAGGATTTGTTAGAAATGATTAATTTGGTGGTAGAATTAGAGAAAGACGAGTTATTAACTAACCTTAAAGGAGATCTAATCGGTACGGTCATTGAGAGTTATTTAGATCCTGGATTAGGGCCCGTGGCAACAATTATTACCTATAACGGAATTCTTAAAAAGGGAGATAATATTATTATAGGGCAAACTTATGGTCGGTTAAAATTTGCTAAAGATCAATATTGTCAATTTGTAGAAAAAATTAAACCCAGTTTCCCCGCTCAAATATTTGGACTAAAAGAAGTTCCTCAAGTTGGTGACTTGATAGAGGTTTCTAACGAGAGTAAGAAATTTAAATCCCAAATTAAGCAAATGAACTCAGTCTATTCTCGCCAAGATTTATCTGCCAAACAATCGTCTTCTCATTTTAAAGGAAAGATAAAATATGTTAATATTATCGTCCGCGCTGACGTGTTAGGCTCTTTGGAAGCTATAATTGGGAGTTTAAAGGGTTTAATTTGTCCTAGTATAGAAATAAAGATTGTTAAATCTGGTTTAGGGGGTTTAACTGAGGCTGACGTGGAATTAGCAAAAACTACTCAATCGTGGTTAATTGGTTTTAATATTAAGGTTAATAATTCAGTTAAACAATTAATGAAAGAATCAAAGGTAAAGATGGATTCATACGAGGTTATTTATAAACTTATAGAGGATGTTCAAGCTTTTATGAAATCTTTACTTGATCCGGAAGTTTTAGAAAAAAAAATGGGCAAAATTGAAGTTTTAGAAGTTTTTCGTCAAACAGAAAAAGAAGTAATTTTAGGAGGAAAAATATTAGAAGGTAAAATTTCTCCGGAAACAATTGCTCGGATTTGGCGTTTAAGTTCGGATGGAGAAAAGGAGCTAAAAGGAGAATCTAAATTAGTCCAACTTCAAAGCAATAAGCAAGATGTTAAAGAGGTTTTGTCTGGAGCAGAGTGTGGATTAAAACTTTTCGGCAAAACAAAAGTTGAAAAGAATGATATTTTGGAAGTTTATAAAGAAATACAATGTTTATTAAAGGTATAAAAAATAGAAAATTTTGCAAAGAAGCCACGCCCTCAAGAGATAGGAAGAGAGCTAAGAAAATTTTAATATTGGGGGGTAAAGGAATGTTAGGTTCTGATTTAAAGAATTTTTTTTATGGAGAAAATATAACAGCATGGGATAAATCTGAAATTGATATTACGGTTAAAAGGTTATTAGAAAAAAAAATAAACTCCTTAAAACCAGATGTTATTATTAATGCTGCTGCCTATACTGACGTTGACAAGGCAGAAGAAAATGAGGCCACAGCGAACAATATCAATGGTTATGCTCTTAATTATCTCTCAGAAATATGTTATAATTTGGGTTGTGTTCTCGTTCATTATGGTACAGATTATGTTTTTGATGGTCAGAATAAAAGCGGTTATTTTGAAGATGACGAACAGAAACCTATTAATGTCTATGGTCGTTCCAAGGCTTTAGGAGAAAAGAATATTGTTAATTCCAAATTAGAAAAATATTATATAATTAGAACTGCTTGGCTTTTTGGCCCTTCAGTAGCTAACCCTTGTAAAAATTTTGTTAATACTATTTTGAATTTAGCAGGAAAACGTTCATTACTAAAGGTAGTCAATGATCAATATGGCTCACCTACCTACACTTTAGACTTAGCTAAAGAAACAAAAAAAATTTTAGATGATAATTCTCCCTTTGGTTTTTATCACTTTACCGATAATGGACGAATAACATGGTATACATTTGCTAAAGAAATTGTTCGACAGGGCTTAAGATACGGTTTTATTAAAAAACCAGTAGCTAAAATAGTCCCCTGTATGTCAGTAGAATATTCCACTATTGCTTCTCGCCCCAAGTATTCTATATTAAGAAATACTAAAATTTCTCCCTCTCGTTCTTGGAAAAAAGCACTTAGAGATTATCTTAACAGTGAGTTTTAGTAATAAATTAATTTTAAGAAGACAAAAAATGAAAGCTTTACTTACGGCCGGAGGTCATGGTACGCGCTTAAGGCCAATTACAAATGCACTTAACAAACATCTTATTCCTATAGCTAATAAACCGATGCTTGTTTATGCGATAGAAAAGATTGTTAACGCTGGTATTAAGGAAATTGGAATTGTTATTAATCACGGGGATAAAGAGATTCCACAAGCTTTAGGTACAGGGAAAAAATGGAAAGCTGAGATTACTTATATTGAACAAATAGGAGGGGCTTTAGGTTTAGCTCATGTTATTAAAATTAGTGAGCCGTTTATAAAAAAAGAACCATTCTTATTTTATCTGGGTGATAATATAATTTTAGGGGGAATCAAAGAGTTTGTTAAACAATTTAAAGAAGGAAATTATAATTGTTTATTAGCTCTTTCTAGGGTACGTGATCCACAAAGATTCGGCGTACCAGAGATCAGAGATGGGTTTATTATAAAGATAGAGGAAAAACCATTGCATCCTAAGAGTAATTTTGCTGTAACTGGAATTTATTTTTATGATTATCATATTTTTGAAGCTGTTAAAAATATTAAGCCTAGTTCTAGGGGAGAATTGGAAATTTCAGATGCCAACACTTATTTAATTAATAAAAACTATAGTGTTGGATACAATGAAATTACTGGATGGTGGAAAGATACAGGTAAACCCAAAGATTTATTAGAGGCTAGTCAATTAGTACTTTCTATGATTAAGAGCCGTTTAGATATTGATGTCCCTAGCTCAGCAGAAATTCAAGGCAATGTTATTATTGGTAAAAATACAAATATTTCAGAGAAAACCGTGATTCGTGGTCCAGTAATAATCGGGGAGAACTGTGTTATTAAAAATGCCTATATTGGTCCCTATACTTCTATTGGTAATGGTGTAGAAATTTATAACGCAGAAATTGAAAATTCTATTCTCCTAAATTATGTTGACATTAATTGCGAAGCTCGAATTGTGGATAGTATTTTGGGGGCAAACGTTAATATTGTTTCTACCCACCAAACATTACCAGGAGGACATAGGTTAATAATGGGGGAAAATTCAATTATTGAGTTGTAAATTAAATTGTTAAGATTAATTAAAAGATATTTATGTTAGCTATTAAACTAAGCCGTAAGGGTAGAAAAAAACAACCATTTTTTAGGATAATTGTTTTAGAAAAAGAAAAAGATCCATGTGGAGATTTTTTAGAAGACTTGGGCTTTCGTAATCCGTTCACTAAAGAAACATCCCTAAAAACAGAAAGAATTAAATACTGGTTATCAAAGGGTGCTCAACCTACTGGATCAGTACATAATCTATTAGTTGCTGAGGGGATAATTAAAGACAAAAAGGTTAAGGTTACTAGAATAAATCAAAAGAAACTAGACAAAAAGAAGCAACTAGCTGAAGAAAAAAACAAAACAAAGATTTCACTAGCTCAAGCAGAAAAGAAAGAGCTTTCTAACGATAAAATGTTAGAGGAAAATAAGGAAGAAAGACTAGAACTAAAAAAATAGAAGAAGGGGGTTGACAAACTTCTTAATATTGATATATTATAAAGACAACAGAAATTCCAGTCTAGTAAGATAGTTTATTCGTTTATTCAAAGGTCGTGAGACTGGATATTTGATAGTTTAAAATGAATTATAGGTAGGTAATTTAAAGTTATATGGCAGAAAAATATCAAGATCAAGAATTTTTAGGACAGATTATTAAAGCGCTCGTCTCTCATCCAGAGGATGTTAAAATTGTTAGGAACGTTGATGAAATGGGAGTATTACTCTCTTTAAAACTTAATGCTGAGGATATGGGACAAGTTATTGGTCGCCAAGGATCAACAGCTCGCGCGATCAGAAGCCTTCTTAGGATTGTAGGTTTACGCAATAATGCTCGTGTTAACCTTAAAATTGAGGAGCCTGAGGGTTCAACTAGGCCCCCTAGGACCCCTAGAGTACCTACAACCGAAGAGAAGGTTGAAGATATTACTGACGATCTAAAACTGTAAAAATCATTTCCAACAAAAGGAACACGGAAGTTATCATTTTTCGAGTGATAACTTTTGTGTTGTAACAATTATTGTATTTTTTATTTTATGTTTTAATGCTCTAATACATTATTATGCAATTTGATATTATTACAATTTTTCCCTGCATTTTTGATTCTTATTTTCAAACATCTATTCTAAAAAAGGCCCAAGAAAAAAAGTTTATCAATATTAAGTTTCACGATTTAAGACTTTGGACAAAAGATAAACACAAAACTGTTGACGATTCTCCTTATGGTGGTGGACCTGGTATGATTTTAAAAATAGAACCGATTTACAAGGCTTTAAAATATTTAAATAAGATTAAAAGATCCAATAATATTTGTCTTAAACGGAATTGTAAAAAACAAAAAGTTGTTCTTTTAACTCCCTGTGGTCAAAAATTTGATCAAAAAATGGCTATCCAGTTTTCTAAACTAGATAAAATTATTTTTATTTGTGGTCGGTATGAAGGAATAGATGCCAGAGTAGAGAAACTGGTTGACAAAAAGGTATCAGTTGGGGATTATGTTTTGACCGGAGGAGAATTGCCCGCTATGATTATGATAGATGCTATAACCAGATTACTCCCGGGGGTTATAAATCAAGAATCATTAAAAGAGGAAACCTTCAGTTTAAGAATTCATGAGCAGAAACAGAAAGCTTGCCCTGTTAATAAAATTAGAAATTTTGGATGGGTTGAAGAATATCCCCAATATACTCGGCCCGAAGTCTTTACATATAAAACTAAATCTGCTAAGATTAAAAAGTTAAAAGTACCAAAAGTTTTATTGTCAGGAAATCATAAAAAGATTGCGGAATGGAGGTTGAGTAATCAGGTATATAGGTAATTGAGTAATTAGAATTTTAATTATTTAACTACAGAATTACTTAGGTGCATAATATGTTCTTTATAATTAAATAAATGAAAGGTTCAGTGAAGACAGAGAATTGATCATTTTTTGATCACAAATTATAGAATTCTTTTGTTTTTCAAAAGAGTTATATCAAATATCTTTTTTTAGAGAGTTTGATCCTGGCTCAGGATGAACGCTGGCGGCGTGTTTAAGGCATGCAAGTCGAACGAACCGATGCTTCACATCGGAAATCTTAAGCTCTAAGATACAACAACTAAACAATCTTAAAAACTCAACAACCAATGTTCAGTTTATTTGGTTATGGATTATTGTTTATATTCTGTTTCTTAATTATACTTGGATTTCCGCTGTGGAGCAGCGGTGAGTGGCAAACGGGAGAGTAACACATTGGTAATCTGCCCCTGTCATGACCATAACTCAAAGAAATTTGGGCTAATAGTCAATGGTTTGTTTTTATTTAAGTAAAAACAATAAAGGTTTCGTAAGATTCCGGACAGGGAGGAGCCTATGTTCTATCAGGTAGTTGGTGAGGTAATGGCCCACCAAGCCGATGACGGATAGCGGGTGTGAGAGCATGACCCGCCTCATTGAGACTGAGACACTGCTCAATCT
>Ga0208904_1001107_pt1 | contig 19070 bp, 18 predicted proteins | sample AntAceMetag02UKB_FD_184774 | JGI IMG/M metagenome (GOLD analysis project Ga0208904, IMG submission 184774) | Saline lake microbial communities from Ace Lake, Antarctica - Antarctic Ace Lake Metagenome 02UKB (SPAdes) (version 2) | ecosystem: Environmental > Aquatic > Non-marine Saline and...
CACTCACCTTTACATGCAAATAACTTTCACCAATAACCAAAAACAAATAACCCTAGAAGCAAAAAACTGCAATTTAATTCAAAAAATAACTGGATTAACCTTCACAAAAAAAGAAAAAGCGAAAATACTCCTATTCGACTTTAAAAAACAAACAAAAAACCCAATTCACTCACTATTTGTCTTCTTTGATTTTTTAGCAATCTGGCTCGATGAAAATAATCAAGTAATAGAAATAAAAAAAGTCACGCCATGGAAATTATCAATAGCTCCAAAAAAATCATTCACAAAACTAATTGAAATTCCAATTAATAAAAAGTACAAAGAATTACTTACTCAACTTCACTAAGAAGTTCTTCCATTTCTCCTGTAATAAACGACGTCTGCTTTTTCCCGCTATAACTTAAATGCAATTTATTTTTAGCCCTAGAAATAGCTACATAAAACAATCTCTTTTCTTCATCCAGTTTATCATAGTCGTCCATTTTTATCATTTCAAGTACGGGATGATCTGACGCTTTACACGGAAAATTCTGCTCATTGCAACCAATAACAAAAACTTTCTCAGCCTCCAGCCCCTTTATCGAATGAATTGTCGCCAAAATAACCTCGCCCTCCCGAGCCTCAACTGGCTTTTTCACCTCATCCGTCTTCATAACGTGACCAATTCCAAGTCTATTAAAATAAATCGACAACTCATTTAGCATACGATTAGTCCTAGCTAAAACAAAAATCTCCTTTCTTTTTACATCAGACTCCAAAATTCTTTTTGCAACATACTCAAACTCTTCTCCCGTACTACCAAAATTCTTCAAATACATTTCATTATCTCCCTCAAAATTATGAACAACATCAGGCAAGCACATCTCTTTTATCGAAGAGTTCATCAAGCCAACTATATGATTACTACTTCGATAGTTCTTCCTCAAAATAATTATCTTCGCTTCTAAATATTTCTCTCCAAACTTTTTAATATACTTGATATCACTACCTCGCCATCCAAAAATTGACTGTCTGGGATCCCCAACACAAAAAACATTATTAGCCCCCAATGTATCCAAAAGTTTAATCTGAGATTCATTAACATCCTGATATTCATCAACTAAAATATGATCAAACTTTGGCATCAATTCTTTCTCCTGCTCAAAAAAATACGTTGCATCAATTATCTGATCCGTATAATCACGAAGTCCTTGCACCTTCATAAATTCCTCCAAATATTTACAAATTTTATATATCATCTTTGACGCATTAAAATTCTTTAATTCTGCATCTTTACTAAAGTCTTCAATCACTTTCCCTTTTGTTTTAAAGTAATCAATAACCGTAAAGCAATCATTCATCAAAGTATACTGCAGCTGCTCATTCGTCTTATTTATTCGCTGATTAACAGCAAAATAATTATTTATTGCAGTCGACATATCAATCCCAATATTATCAAGTGCCCCCATCATTGCGAGCAGCTTATCTCGATAATTCATCATTCTTATTTCTCTACCATACACCTTCATAGTATGCTTTTGCAAAATCTTCTCACAAAACGAATTAAAAGTTTCAACGTAACAAAGTACACCCAAATCACGAAGCCTCGCTTGCATTTCTTCCTTAGCCTTACGAGTAAAAGTAATAGCCAAAATTTTTTCCCTAGCAACACTTCTATACTTACATAAAAACTCAATTCTCTTAGTTAAAACAGTTGTCTTACCCGAACCAGCACCAGCAATACAAAGAATATTTACAGAAGAATCAGTTATAGCCTTTTTTTGCTCATCATTATACCCTTTCAAAAAATCACCTAGTGCATCAAAAAGAGATCTATCCTCCTCGCTAATTTCAGCAGAATCATACTCATAATTATTTTTAACCTTATCTTTTTCAATCATTTTCGGATTAACAATCTCGTTACGACCACGAATACTAACAGTCAAAACCTTAACCATGTGATTGTACGTTGCAGCACCTTGGTCAATTAATCCCTTCAATATCAAATTATCAATCTTCTCCATAATTAAAGGCGACCTTAAGTCATCTAAACTTCCAAACGTCAACAACTCATCCAAGTTATTTTTTATTATCGAAGCATTTGCATACTTTCCATGTAAAAAATCACAAAGAAGTTTTTTTCCCACCGGAAACGGAATCTCAATTAGAGCTCGTAAAATTTTTATATGATCAGCTTCCTCTATATATTCCTCTTTCATTGTAAAGAAATAAAAATGAATAGACTTATAAAATTTTATGTCCCCAATAACATTTATAAAACAAATTTACTTCTATAATATATGAAAAGAGTGACTAAACCAAAAACTAGAGCTGCTCCAATAAGAGCAAAAAAAGAATGTGGCACAAGTTTACCTTCAGCATCTAACTGCTGCAGTGTAAAAGGTTGCGGCACATGCGCTGGAACAGCTTACACCTTAGGTTTCATTGGAGCATTAGTTTACTACATATCGACCGCGACAACTTTCTGGATAGGAGTTCTAGGATTTCTAAAAGCAATCGTATGGCCAGGATTCGTAGTATTCGAGCTTATGAAATTCTTAGGAATGTAAGTATGAAAACAAAGTTCAAAGATAAAAACTTAGCGTATGCAATAACTTTTATCACAACATCCTTTATTATTTTTTTAATTGGAATTTTAACATCATACCCAGAGAACATATTTTATTTCAGCGCCGGAATAATACTTTTTTTAATCGGAGACTTTTTTATAACTAAAACTATTTTTAACAAAAAAATTTAAAGCTACGAAATCTAAAAAATAATATTATTTTTTTAACATTTCCTTTGTCAGTAAACCAGAAATATAAGCCAATCCTCTAAAAGCATGCAAAGATACAAATAAGAAGAAAATTCCCAAAATTGCCCAAAGCGTAGCAGAAAGGTACCCACCCACAAGACAAAATTTGGCTGATTCGACCAAGATACAAAAGTTTCCTTGAATTATTCCGGCATTATACAAATAATATAAAACTGGAATTCCGATCAAGCTCACTGAGATAGAAAGAAATGTTACCAATACTACAAAAGAAATTATTCCCAAAGGAAATTTAATAAAAAGATAAGCCAAACTTTTCCAAGTAAACGAATCATTCAATTGCGCCTGTATTCTTTTCAGGAACCCCCCTGAACGTTTTACCTTAATAGAATAAATTTTCATACCTAAGATGACTCTAGCCTGCTGAATTTCAAAATAAGCAAATGCGCGCCATAAAAACATCATACCAATCAAAATAGGAATACCAAGTAAAGTAAATACAAGTCCCAGCCCTAAACTCAATCCCGTGATAAGAAAGGTAAAATAGAATATTCCCAAAACAAAAGAAGATAATAAATAAAACATGGCCAGATACGTTTTACTTTGTGCAATCACTCCAAAAAACTTCACCATATTTAATTAAATGACTTATAGTTTAAAAATGTTTACTCCCACTCCGAGACCACAAGCAAAGGTTTAGGCAATTATCTGAAACCCTTAGCAATTAACCATATCGCCAAAACAAATTCTTGCAAGGCTATTGGAAAAGCTAACAAAATCATTAATGCGGAACCCTCGCCCAATAAACCAAATATATTGGCTATTAATAACATAATCATTGCAACAACTCCACAGATAGACAACCAATTAGGAATAAGTTTCAACCTATATAATAATGAATAAAAGATTAACCCTCCTAATACAAATACATAGACATAAATTGAATTAAAATCAATAGAAAAATTTATTGCAAAGAATAAAAACATAATCATCATAAAAAAGATTATTCCTTCTAAGATTCTTAATACTGCGTAGCTAAATGCCAATTTCTGATATTTTCTTAACATTGGGTACATAAAAATTCCAATTCCAATAACTCCTATGGCACTAAAGAGGTCCAGTATAATAACAGAGTACATTAAAGATTCATCTGCTCTAATTCCTTCAGCAACAAGATTAGCAAATAATGCAACAAGAAATAATACACCTACAATTATTGAAATTTTTCTTTTTTTATTCATTTTTTATTCTTTCCTAGGAAACCTAGCACCCTTAATCAACAGCCAGAACATAAATACAAATTCTCCTAAAACTTCAAATACCATCCCAGGATAAGTTACAATCACATAACTTGGAAAAAGAAAGAATACAAAACTCTCTATGACAAAGCCGAAACACGCCAGCATTAAAAAAATGCCTAAAATTTTTGGAAACCATCCAGACTTGTAAACCAAATAACCAAGAGGGAAAAGCCAAAGACCGTGAAATATAGTGGCAATCATAACCCCCGAAGTATACAAACTAAAAAATAAAATAGCATGTTCAGTGCCCAACAAAAGAGCATAATAAAAAATCATATTAACAAACATAATGGGAACACTAATTAAAGCAAATATCACCATAAGCAACGCAGGGGTTCTCCCAACCCTACTAAGCAATTTATAAAAAATTAAAGGCAATAGTAAAAACGATATAATCATAAATAAATCACTTACAAAAGAAAGACGAAACAACCATTCCGAAGCAGCAATATTTTCAACAGTCATGGCAGCGTCTCCAGCCACAACCAAACTCGAACGAGCAACTTCTGCAAACACTCCAAATAAAATAAGCAACAAATACACAAGTCCCGCAACCCTTGCAGTTTTTTTACGCGAATCCATATATTTCTAGAAGGATAGTTATATATAAAACTTTTCAAAGCCCTCTTAACGCCCCCGCCAAACTCGACCGCTTCTGATTCTCTAAAGGTAGTACTTTTTTTGTATTGAATATTTACTACTTTTATTGACGATAAAAAACTCTTAGACTTTTTAAGTATTGTCGAGATTAGATTGATGGATAAAAATAAAATAGTAAAAAAATATCCCAATAAGAACCAACAAACTCCAAAGCAAAAGATGGTTCACTTTTACCGCGCAACTTAACATTATTATTTTTTATTTTACCGCGCAACTTAACATTTTAATAGCATAATAAATAGTAATTATAAAAAAATTAAATATCAACGTCGATTAATAAAATTATTACTCAAATTAGAAATAGCGCAAAACAACACCATCTTTTTATAATTACCGCGCAAAACAACACATTTATATATAGTCCTTTAATAAAACTCTTATGGAAAAGACTAATCCGAAAGAATTTTCAAAATCAAAGACGGACTTAGCAGGAGATATCTTACGTAACTCTTCAAGCATTGAAAAAGATAAAAATAATGCCCTAAGGGTATTAAGTAACTGGAGAGCTTCTCATAGCTATCCTATGCATATTTTTAAAAAAAGATTAAAAAGTGTTTCGGAAAAAATTGACAAATCAGCATTATCTGCCCAAAGACTTAAACGTGTTCCATCAATTATAAAAAAACTTAATAGGCATTATGGAGAAAATAAACCAACTATGAAACTAACTCAAATGCAAGATATTGCTGGATGTAGGGTTGTCATGTCAAACGTGAAATTAGCAAATAATCTTTACCAAGAATATTATCTCAAAGGGGACTTAAAACACAAGCGAGTAAATGAAAAAGACTATATTATCCATCCTAAATCTGATGGTTACCGTAGTATTCATTTAATTTATAGATATTCCAGCGATAAGGGAAAAAAAGATTACAACGGATTGCTTGTTGAAGTTCAAATAAGATCAAAATTACAACATTTGTGGGCGACGGCAGTCGAAACTGTAGATTTTTTTACAAATCAAGCTATAAAATCTAACGAAGGACAAAAAGATTGGGCAGATTTTTTTAAATTAGTAAGCTCTGCCTTCGCTCAATTTGAAAATTGCCCCATAGTTCCAAATACTCCTGAAAACAAAAAAGAACTCTACTCGCTAATTAAAAAGAAAGAAGAAGAATTACAAGTTAGGATTAAAATGAAACATTGGACTAACTCAATCAGGCAATTTGATCAATTAAAAAACAAAACAAAAGCTCAGTTCTTCCTTTTAGAATTAGATACAATTCAAGAAAAATTAACGATCACTTCATATTCTAAACGAAATGAGCAAAAGGCCATTCTAGATTACGCTGAAGCTGAAAAAAGAATTTATGGGAAAAAGGAATATGATGTAGTCTTAGTTGGTGCAGATACAACACAAGATCTAAAAAAAGCTTATCCTAATTATTTTTTAGATACAAGAGAATTCTTAATATCTTTAGATAAAATTTTGACTTATGAATAATTTTTAGAAAATAACTCCCCCGCCAGAACCACAGGGGGAGTCGAGTTTATGTGTGAAAATTGTTATTATTCTCCCGCCAGGCGACGGATAAAAGTGTCCCAATTCCCCCTACTCTTGAAAGTCAAAATAATTACTAATAATAATTACTAAAAAACTGAAACACGCCCGACCTTTTATAACTAAAAGTTAAACGCCCCCGCCAGGAATCGAACCTGGGAGCCCAAAGGGCCCGGCTCTCAAGGCCGGTGCACTACCATTATGCGACAGAGGCATCATACTACTCATGTAGCAGATACTATTCAAACAAGCTTTTTACTTTTAAACTTTACTAAACAACACATGTTATTACCTTTACAATTAAATTCAATCAAAATAAATCTACCTCTCCAGCAGAATCACTCTCGTCTTTCCCAGAACCCCTAGACCAATTTACAACCTCCCCAGTCTGTCGTTCCAATAATTCTCCTCTTTTTCTCTCATCTTCCCAATATCCTCTCAACACTTCAGGGTCACCAGGAGTAATTACTAATTCATGTCTAGGAAAATAACCACGCATACTATCCAAATGTCCTTTATCTGGCCCACTTCCATATGTTGCACTATCTCCAAAAAAACTAATAAATCTAGCATCTTCAAGTTCACCTGTTCCATCTCCAACTCTATACCCCCCGGCACCAACAAGAGAATATCTTTCTCCAGCTCTAGCGGGCACCATTAAACCTCCAGGACTCCTCTCATATTCAAAATCTATCTTAACTTCTTCTAAAAAATCTTCAAGAATTCTAGAGTGCAAATCGCTACTATCTGACAATCTAAGAAAAAGTTTCCCTCCCCCATCTAGCTGAATAAACTTTCCATCACCCTTAATCCAGGTAGGCTTACGAACTATCTCTAATTCAACATATCCTTCGTTAGGAACATCTTCTCTAAAACGCTCCACATATTTAACAGGATTTATTTCCATTCTAAATTCCCAACACCTTCTTCCACATAGGCTTCCTAATTATAACAGGCTTATCTCTTTCATCAAAGATCTCATGCTTTATAATTGGCTTCTCGTCCAATTTCGGAGCCTTATCGGCAAGTTCCTTATGCGCAATAATCAAAGAGTCGTCAACAAGGACCCTAGAATACCCCTGATTAACAAGCGCAAACCTCAAAGAGTCCTCAGTATACCCCTTGGCAAGATTCCTCTTATAATATTCTACTATTTTTCTAATTCTTTCAGATTCTCTCATAAAAACATTTAGAATATACACTTTAAAAAATTAGTTGTGATACTTTTTTATTAAACAAAAACCCAATAGCCAAATAATCCCAATAAGCGTCAACAAATACCCTACATATTCCTCAATGGTCTTAACTTGGTAAAATTCAACGCCATTGGAAGATATCCCGGGGTAAACAGCCATAAAACCGGGACCGACTTCTTCAATTTCTAATGCCTTCCCAGAAACTAAATCACGAGCAGCCCAACTCTTATGAAAAAACTCCTTAAAAATCACAACATCATCAGAATCTACAGAATCATATTTGATTACTGCCTTATCTGGATGATTCCTCTCCCAAGAAAATTCCTTTTCATCTCCCAATGTAGAATTTTCCAGACTATCAACCAGCGAAATAATCTGTTTTGCATCCAAATACTCAAACAAATAAAAATCGTACCCCTTTCCAAAATATGAAAAACTTTCCAGAAATCTAGAATCATTCAAAAATTTATTAGGGTTTTCACTAACCGCAACCTCAAAATAATTTATCCCAAACCAATCAAGCCAATATATAGAATCAGTAATATTCTCAGACGCCCAAATATTCCATCTCATATCATAATAACATGAAGCATCAAGCATACCTGCATCTTGATAACCAAAAGTTTGAGAAACTCTAGGATAAAAATAATTAATAGTCTCACCAAAAACAAAATGAGAAGTACCAAAACGATAATTGGTAAAATTATTCTCTATGGGAAGTTCTTCGGAAATATCCATAAAAATATTATATCTACTAGTATCATCATTATATGAATACTTCTCGTAATTTTCATTTACAACCACGCAATTCCAGAATAATCCAATCAGCAAAAAAAGAAAAAACAAATAAATCATATTTTTATCTCTAAATATCTTGGCTTTCCCAAAAACAACGCCTACAAATAAACTTAAAAAAATACTTAGGGGTAGAATAAACCTAACCGCACTAACTCCGTACGGATAATGACTTCTAAGTCCACCAAAAAGCAGAAAAAACATCAAAGCCGACATAAAAAAAAGAAACAATATTTTCCTATCTTTTTTAAACTTAATAAAAAAGATAATCACGCTAAGAAGGGAAAAATAAATCAAAACCCCAATTCCCCCCACTTGCGCTGCCCAACCGACTGGAGATTCATCAAAACCAAATAATTGCAGCACGGAAGGAACTACTCCAGAATAACCTCCAGAAAAGTTATTACCATTAATTAAAAATGGGAAAAACCAAAAGCTAGAAATTAAAACGGGAATAATTCCAAAAAAGAACACTTTTTTCAAATTAACAATGCTAACTCCATCAATCAAAATCCTCAATACCATAGATACACCAATTAAAAATCCAACAAGAACATGCATTAGAATTCCAATTGAAAAAAAGATTGAATATAATATAAAATATGTCTTATTCTTCTCCTTAAGGGCTTTCTCTAAAAAATATAATGAAAACGGCAAGGCCCAAAGAGAAGCAACCCAAGGATGATTACCAACGCCGACATAATAAAAGGATATGGAAAGCACGCTCAAAAAACCAAGGCCAGAAAACAGAGAAGCAATGCTATCTTTCGTCAAATAATTTACATAAAGAAAAATCCCAATAGAACAAAATAAAATGCTCAAAAAACTCAAAAAATTTACACCAAAAATGGAATTAGGAAAAATAGCTACCAAATAATAAAATAATGGTGCATATAATTTTAAAAATAAAGTTCCAGAATACCATGACATATCCCAATCGGCAAATGGGAAAGCCTTCAAATAGGAAACTTTACTTAAATGCCCAAGCGCATCAAGACCCAACGGTTTTGATGAAAATAGGGGATTGTGAAAAATGGCCAAACAAATAATTACAAGAAAGAAAACGCAAAAAAGACATCTCTTTATTTGTACGTCCATAACTTATTTCCAATAAAATTTATAATTAAAGTTAAAGCTATAGCAATTATCTGAGAAAACATATACCACAGTCCTATACATTCCGTAAATAAATATAGAAAAAATAAATTAGCCAAAGCTGCAACCGAACTTACAATAAAAAATTTTGAATATCTGACAACAGGCCTATGTTTTATATCAGCCCTAAAAGTCCACATAGTATTAAACACAAAACTATTCGTCACAGCAAATAAATAAGCAAAAAACGAAGCCAATATATACCAAATATCAAAAAATTCGACAAGTAAGTATAGTACAAAAAGATGTATTAACGTATTAACAGCCCCCACGATGGCAAATTTTAAGAATTCTTTCGAGACCCTATGCCCAAATATCCTCATAATCATTATACAGACAATATATTTTTACTTTTAAAAGTTTGCAGAATCATTTAACTTTAATACCATCAAAATCCCGATGAAATTTAAGCGCCATATTTAATCGACACCTAGATTCAGCATAAACAGTAGCAAGCTTATCACCTTTCTTAACCCTATCCCCCAAATGAACATGTAAATACACCCCAGACATCTTGTCAACAGGGCACCCAGCATTACGAGCCAAAGAATTTATTTTTTTGTTATCAATAGACCTAACCTTACCAGTTCTTTTTGCCAAGATATTCTTTTTAAATTTCCCAATTTCAAATTTAACAATCTTGCCACCCTGGGCCTTAATTATTTCTTTAAACTTTTCATATGCTTTCCCAGAATTCAAAACACCAGTTGCCATATTAACACCCTCTCCCCCTTTCGCCTTTCCAGTTAATTCTAAAAGTTCTCCAGCCAAATAAAGAGATTTTTCAGTTAAATCGCTTGGGCCACTTTTCTTCGGATTCAAAACATTCAAAACGTCAATCATCTCCAAGACCGGACCAATACCATCACCAATAGGCTCTTTCGCTTTAGTTAAAACAACATTCATTTTAAGCCCAAAACAAGAAGCAATAGAAATAAACTTCTTCCTAAGTTTTTTAGCTTTCAAATAGCCAACTTTTGCAGTCTTACCATAAGGGATATCAATTAAAACATATTTACTCCCAGCAGCCAGTTTTTTTGATATTATCGAAGCTAAAAGTTGTGCTTCAGGATCTATTTTTAGTTTCTTCTCAATTTTAATTATTTTTGAATCGGCTGGAACCATCCCAAGTCCTCCACCCCAAACTAAACACCCACCAGTCTTATCAACAATTTTTTTTAATTCTTTCATACTAAAATCAACCCTTGCAATTGTTTCAATGGTATCAGAGGTTCCAGCAGCCGAGGTAATAGCTCTAGATGAGGTCTTAGGCATAGTAAGGCCCAATGCTACACAAATTGCAACAACAATAGGGGTAGTTCTATTCCCAGGGATACCACCAATAGAATGTTTATCAGCAACCAACTTCTGACTAAATTTCAATCTAGACCCATTATTCAAAATCGCTTTAATTAAAAATCGAGTTTCTCTTTCATTCATGCCCTTACTATACATAGAAGAAACGAATAAAGAAATTTCCGCCTCAGATAAATCATTATCAACTATATCTTCAATTATCTGATTTATTTCTTTCGAAGTCAAAACAGACCCGGCAAGCTTCTTTTTAATAAGAAATAAACTTCTAGCTGGTTCCGCCAGGTGGATATCAATGAATTGTCCATGCTTAAGGCCAAGTCTTTTTTTTAAATCCGCAGAGATTACAACCTCCCCATCTTGAATATATTTTTCAATTGTATTCACAATTGCGGACATTTCTTTTTTCCCATTATTTGCAACACCAATAGAAATTCTATCCCCACTATGGAGTCCAATTTTATCTGCCGTTTTTTTTGAAAGAGTCACAGCTGGAGTACCAGTTGACCATTCCATAAGTTTTACTTTTAACTTCATACTCTTTTATCCCAAAATTTATTTTACAGAAATAAAAATATCCGGAGAATTTTTGTTCCTGTAAATATCTAAAATAGTAAAAAGATATGCTAATATTAAAGGCCCAACTAAAAGGCCAAGAACCCCAAGCATGAATACACCGCCAATCATTCCAACAAGGACGATTGCAGTATGAACATTAGTCCTCTTAGATACGATCAAAGGTCTCAAAAAATTATCTATAGTTGAAGCAATTACCCCAAAAATTAAAATCCCTATAAATTGTCCAAAATTACCAATCGCAAAAAGATAAATACAGATAGGTATCCAAACAACAGTTGTCCCAACTATCGGCAATATCCCAGCAAATATAGCTAATAGTGATAAAAGAGTGGCATTGGAAACCCCGAAAATATAAAGACCGGCAGCAACAATTAATCCCTGGATAAGACCAGTAATTATCTGCCCATAAACAACAGAGTGAGTAATTCCTTTAGATTGCTCAAAAAGCTTATTTTCAACTTCCTTAGAAAAAGGCAAAATACTTCTCAAGTATTTAATCATCAAATCATGATCCTTCATAACAAAAAAGAAAGTCACGCATACAACAAAAAATTGCAAAGCAATTGATGGTAAATTTAAAAGCATATTCGAAAAAGATCTTATAACAAAAGTAGAAAGATTATTAACAAAACTTGAAAGAGCAGACCCTACTTCTAGTGAAATTTCTTCAGATGAAAAAAATGTTGGAAATACTTGTTTCAATGGAGATATTAAGTCCATTGTCTGCAATTGCAAAAAGAACTTAACGGACTGTTGAATCAGAAGAGGAACTAAATACCAAAATAACAATATTGCCAATATTGCCAATACGAAACAAATAATAGAAGCAGCAGCAAATCCAGATTTGACATGCTTTTTGATATATTTAAATAGCGGTAAAAAAATAAAAGCTAAGAGTACCCCAAAAACAACAGAAAGAAGTATCGGCTTTATCACTAAAAATGCCAAAATAGCAACTACTACAAAAATAATAGTAGTAGCAATTTTCTTATAATATTGGTCATTCATTTTTATCACTGAAATAAAGTAATTATTATTTATAAACCTTATTTAAATTACAAATGGAATCGAAGTATATCAAGAAAACTTAATAAACCAGACAATCTTAAAATAATCATGATAATAAAGGGAGTGAAAGCTTGTGAGCTAAAAGACACAAGGGGGGATAAAACTATTCTAGTTTCAATAAAAACAGACCTTGGCTTATTTTCTGCAAGTTCACCAACGGGAAAGTCAACAGGAAAACATGAAAAACCTACATATAAAAAAAGTCTAGAAAAAGATATAGAATCCCTAAACAACCTATCCGATTATTTCAAAGAGGAAATAATTGAAAAATTTCCAGACTTAAGACGAATAGAAGATCTAGTTGATGGACATGTTGGAGCAAACACAATTTTTGCACTGGAGTCAGCAGTTCTAAAAGCCCTAGCGAAAGAAGAAAAAAAAGAAATTTGGCAGTTAATAAATCCCAACGCAAAAAAATTCCCAAGATTTCTCGGAAATGTAATAGGCGGAGCAAAACATTCAGAAGGTGAAAAAAAACCAGACTTTCAAGAATTTATAATTATACCAAAAACTAATTCTCCTAAAAAATCATATGAAACAAATATTACTGTAAAAGAAGCAACAGGAAAAGTCCTACCAAATTTAGACAAAAATTTCAAAAATAAAAAAAACGACGAAAACGCCTGGATGACAAAACTCAATGAAAGAGAAATACTGAGTTTACTAAAAAAAACAAAATTAGATATAGGTCTAGACATTGCAGCATCAAGTTTCTACAAAAGAAAAAAATACAAATACCAAAATCCTCCACTAGACAGAACTATCCCAGAACAACTTGATTATATATCCAACCTAATAAAAAATTATCCCTCACTTTTATACATAGAAGACCCATTTGAAGAAGAAGATTTTGAAAGCTTCGCTAAATTACTAAAAAAATATCCAGACAGACTAATCGTTGGAGACGATCTAACAGTAACAAGTCTAAAAAAACTAAAAAAAGCAATAGAGAAAAAAAGTATAAACGCTATCATAATAAAACCAAACCAATGCGGTTCACTTCTCGAGGTAGAACAAGTAGTGAATTTAGCAAAAGAAAATAACATCAAAATCGCTTTCTCTCATAGAAGTGGAGAAACAGCTGAAACAATTCTAGCAGATTTAGCATTTGGATTCGGAGCAGATTTCTTTAAATGCGGAATCGAAGGAGACGCAAGAGTAAAAAAATTAGAAAGACTTATTGAAATAGAAAAAAGTTTAAAGTAACACTAGGAAAAATCTAGAATATATTTAAAAATCTTTTTTTATTGCCTTCATTTGTTCTTCTAAAGTTGGCAAATCATTTTTTATCAATTTCCAAACTCTATCTATATTAATTCCAAAATAAACATGAATAATAAAGTTTCTAATGCCTTCAAATTTTTTCCACTCAATATTTTTATATTTCTTTTTGGTTTCAACTGGAACATTTTTTATAGCTTCACCAATAATCTCAACCCTTCTAACAATCGCATCTTGATTGGATATATTTTTTTTAAAAAAAGCATATCCTCTTTTAGAATAATTATTAACAAGCCTTATAGATTTTAAAATATCCTCTAGATACATTTCAGAATTCCTTTTCATATTATTTTTATTTCTTCTTGAAGAACATCTTTTTTTACCATAGGATGGAGAGTACAATATTCCACCAAATCAATTTTTTTCTTAAGCTCTTTTTCCAACCTCAATTTGATACTTATTAAATCCAATAAACTTTTTTCACTATCTATTTCGATTAAAATATCAATATCACTATTTTTTTTCTGTTCACCCCTCGCATAGCTACCAAAAACTCCAGCTTTCAAAACCCCCTCTTCTTCTAAAATATTTTTCATTATCTCCATCAACTTTCTTTTCATATAATTTCTTAAGATTCTCTATTTATATATTTATTGAAAAGAACTCCCCTATTTTTAATTAGCAAAAGAAAATAACATCAAAATCGCTTTCTCTCATAGAAGTGGAGAAACAGCTAAAACAATTCTAGCAGATTTAGCATTTGGATTCAGGGCAGATTTTTTTAAATGCGGAATCGAAGGAGACGCAAGAGTAAAAAAATTAGAAAGACTTATTGAAATAGAAAAAAGTTTAAAATAAAATTATATTAAAAAGATGTAAAAATTAATTTTCGGTGCTATACGCTTCAGAATCTTTTCCTCTTCTTCCTGCATAAGCAGCACCTAAAGCACCTAATCCCACAGCCCCTAAAGCTAAGCCTAATCCACTAGTAGCTGGAACTTCCTGTTCTGGTGGATGATCAAGAAAACAATACTCATCTGTACCCGCAGCACGCTCTTCTTCATTAGAAAAACCATCTCCATCCATATCAAGATCTACATAATTTGCAATTTCATCCTCATCAAGATCTCCAGCAACATCTCCAGCAAAACGAGGACGAGGAGGATATCTTTGAGTTTCTCCAAAATATGTATTTGGCAAACCCACAACAAGTGCCTCAAGTCTATCTAAGTCAGTAATTCCTGGATGAGGACCACAAAGACCCTCAGTGCCTTCTCCTGATTTTTCTAAACACTCGATATATGAACCTGATAAATCAACAAAAGTATCCACCGAATACGGAGCTGAAGCAATTGGATCACAACAATTTAAATACATATTATCAGTTCCAGCATTAAGCTCATTAACTCCACTTCCCAATCTAAAAGCAGGACTACAATTATCAAAGGAACTTCCAGTAACAGTAAGTGTCTGCCCTCCAGATTTCCCAGATGATTCAACATAAACAGCAGGAACTCCCTCTGCCATATCTCCAAAAGTACAATCGTCAATATTCACCGGTTCACCATTATTGTTTGCCTGTATTGCTCCCATCTCTGTAAAATTACAACCTGTAACACTACCACCTGCACCAAAACTAACAAATCCACCAGTCCCAAAACTATATCCAGTAGACGCTAAATCCCGTATATTCATCTCTGCATCAGCCAAAATCGTAGCATTAAGTTCGGTATAATTGTTTGGATTACTTGGATCTGAACCTTCTCCAACAATATCAACCGGAAAATTAGTAAACCCTAAAAGACTTTCATTAAAAATTCCATTTCCTAAATTAATTGTTGAAGGTCCATACATCCCATCTATTAACAATATTGCTTTACCAACAGAAGCAATGGGAGTAGAAGGATCAATTCCATCGTTAGTATCATCTCCACCATTAATAGGAGTCTCTACATAAATATCTTGAGGAGATTGAGCATGCGCTGGCATAACAGGAACAGAACTTCCCACTAAAGCCGCTAACCCTACCAAGACACTATTTATTAATCTCATTAAAAATAAATACATATGGAGTTTATAAGTTTTTCTATAATTAACTTTTAAAAAAATCAATATAACGCATACCAATCAGTTGTATTACAAGCATAATGATGTTTTGATACGGTATTATAATAAATCATTCCCTCGGTTGTTGAACTGCATGTTAATTCAGCAGAAGGAAACAGCTGCAAATATCCACCTATTCCCAATGTATTACCAGTCGTTATTTCTATATTTTTTCCAAATCCTGAAGAATAATCTCCAGATGCAACTACATTAAAGCCCATTGCAACAGACCCTATACCAGAAGCAGTTGTGTTTAATCCCATTGCAACAGAATAAGCCTCTATTGCCCTAGTATTATACCCAGCCGCAAAAGCACCACTAATTCCAAGCTGCTCACCTTCAGCAGTTGTATTATATCCCATTGCTACAGCACCCGCGCCATTCGCAATAGATTTATATCCAAAAGTAGCTGAATAACCTGCTAAGGCCTTTGTCTCATAACCTATTGCCATTGAACCCCATCCAGAAGCAGTTGTATTCCAACCCATTGCAGTTGAACCATCTCCTGATGCAATTGTATAAGCACCCATTACAGTTGATTTCACTCCTGAAGCAATTGTATTATGACCCATTGCAGTTGAACCAACTCCTGAAGCAATTGTATTTATACCCATTGCAGTTGTGGAATAACCAGAAGCAGTTGCATTATAACCCATTGCAGTTGAAGTACCCCCTGAAGCATTTGACTTCCGACCCATTGCAGTTGAACCAACTCCTGATGCAATTGTTTCATAACCCATTACAGTTGAACGATCTCCTGAAGCAATTGTATTATAACCCATTGCAGTTGAATAAATTGCTGATGCAATTGTATAAGCACCCATTGCAGTTGTGGCATAACCAGAAGCATTTGTATTAACACCCATAGCAACTGAATAATCTCCTGAGGCATTAGTATTTCTACCTATAGCAACTGAATAATCTCCTGAGGCATTTGCCCCATGACTCATTGAAACTGAACCATACCCTGAAGCAAGAGAATCTCTACCTACCGCAAAGCTATAATCTCCAGAAGCAATTACCCCACCTCCCATTGCTACTGCATAATCTCCAGTTGCAGTATTGCCCGAACTTCCTATTGTTGCCGCACCTCCAGAGCTAACTTCTACATCAAGTTTTGCGGAAGGAGTTGTAGTCCCGATTCCCACACGACCACCGATATAAGAAATATTTCCATTAACTAAATTCCATCTACTTGAATTCTTTTCCTCATAAGTAGCATTATAAGTTGACAAATAACTTGCATTGTTTAAGCCTCCAGCATAAGTTGCATTATAAGTAGAACTCCAAGCATCATTGTATAAATTATACGTAGCTGTCGTCTGATTATATCCCCACTTTATATCGGAATACAAAGTAGTTGCATAAGTCTGATTCCAACTTAAATTTCCAGACGTCAAAGCATCATATGTCGCATTATAAATAGATAAATAACTAGCATTATTTAATGAACCAGCGTAACTAACATTATAAGTCGAATCGCCAACGGTACTTAAACAATTTCCACCTTCAATACAAACATCTTTTCCAGAAGACACATTAACATAGTTATCAAAATTATATCCGCCAGAAGCTTCTGTAAAATTTAATTGGTCACTTGTATCATCGTAGATAATATTAGCATTTAAATTTATACTTGTGGTATTTGAAAAAGTTATTTTTGCATTTGTGCTAATATCTATTATATGTAACGTATCTTTTACTCCTGTTCTATTACTTGTGTCAGTCCCAGTTGAATATCCAGAAAGATAAGGAATTGTTCCTTGCGAATCAAAGAAGACTTGATCGAATCCGATTGTTGCAGCACTAGACTCTCCAAAAGTACTATATCTCCCACCATTAATTCTTCCAGTAGCAGTTAAATTATAATTACTTATATCAATATTTGTATTTGCATTACTTCCGTCCAATTTCAAAAATCTATTGTCTCCCCCAGTTGTCATATTATATCCCCACTTAGTATCAGCATAGAGTGTGGTTGCATAAGTTTGATTCCAACTTGCATTTCCAGAGGCAGCATCACTCAAACAATTACCGCCATCTATACAAAAGTCTGTAGCGTTTACTTGTGCATCAAAAGAATAATAACTAGCATCTGTAAAATATCCTTTTTCTATACTTCCATTAAATCCTATATTCATACTTGCAAGAGTTACAGAATCAGTAAATAATAATGTTGGGTCTTTATCATCTGCTACTGATGTTTCTTCTTGATTGCCCATAATTGATAAAACATTCTTTATAACTGTAACATTTCCTAGAGTTCCATCACTAACAGTTTTAATCATAGCATATTTTCCTACGCCAAATCCAGAGAAATCTAATTCTTCAAAAGTTAAATATTGATTATCGTTTCCAAATTTACTTCCAATTTCAGTAGTTATATTATTAACTCCCAAATCAACATTTCCACTAGCACCACTATATGGAACATAACTAGAATTATATGCCGAACTACTAGAAGTCATGTTATACATCCATTTCTTTACACTCTCCCCTCCAATAAAAACATCAGTCCCAAAATATCCATATCTCCATTCGTTCGTTCCGGCAATTCCCACATCAAAAGTATTATTAAAAACTGCAGCTCCGCCAGGAGAAATCGTTCCATTAATTGCCAAATTACTGACAGAAACACTAGAGAGATTAACCACATAAAGTACCTGCGCAAAAACATTTCCACTCCCATCAATTGTAACACCGCCATCTGCCCAACTACTTCCAAAATTAGAAACTCCTGTAACATTTAAAGTAGAAAAAATAGCAGGTTTGCCTGAAATCAATCTATCCTCAACTGTCAAATTCAACTTTGACTCATTAAAACTTAAAGTCGTACCATTAAAAGACAAATAATCCCTCGACGCTACATCAATAAACCAATTAAAAAGTCCATTAAACCAATTATTAGTTGTTATATTTCCCGTAGCATTAATCGTTGTCAAATCTAATGTAGTCAAATTTAAATATGTAGAATTAATCATTCCAACACTTGGCTGAAAAATTCTCCTAGACACTCCATTAAAAGAAAGCTCCTCCAAATTAATCACAATTCCCATATAATAATTCTGTCCATAATTTAAATTCAAAGTATTATACTCACCAAGCATAACATCATATCGTCCATTAGTTATATTTCCCTTATATGAATCAGTCGAATTAAAAATTAAACTTCCGCCACTTAAAGAATCCCAAACCTCAACAGTTAAATTTCCAGAAGTTAAATCCGAACCTGTAGAATTTTTAACATTGCCCTGCAAAGCCATCATTTGTCCTGCAGAAGCCATTGATATAAATAAGAAAACTCCAACTATCATTACGACTATTAAAGCCTCTTTCTTGTTCACCATTTTATTATTTTAATTAAGTCTTTTCGGTTTATAAAAGCTATGCCAAACATTAGATAAAAGAGAAGTTTTTAT
>Ga0208904_1001108_pt1 | contig 19063 bp, 15 predicted proteins | sample AntAceMetag02UKB_FD_184774 | JGI IMG/M metagenome (GOLD analysis project Ga0208904, IMG submission 184774) | Saline lake microbial communities from Ace Lake, Antarctica - Antarctic Ace Lake Metagenome 02UKB (SPAdes) (version 2) | ecosystem: Environmental > Aquatic > Non-marine Saline and...
AACCAAAGTCTCTCCCTTTAAAATTTTTCCATTAACTTCTATTTCAGCAGCTGAAATAAAACTTAATGATAAAAATAATATAACAAAAATAAAAACAAATTTTTTCATTTTATTTGCCCATATCTTTTAATTTTTTCAATACTTCACTTAATTCTTGGGGTGATTTTTTGGGAGCAGTTCTTTTCAAGGTTGATCTCATAGTTGGTCGCAGAGTAGGTTGGTTAATAGGGCGCTTCATTCTTTCTCTTGGTTTTCCTTGTGGGGGTAAAATTCTTCTTTGATTTGGTGTTCTCATCATGGGCCTTCTAGGATAACTTGGAGGGAACCCAGAAGAAACACCTCTTCCCGAATCTTTATCTTTACCTTTATTTTTCATATTCAAAAGGTATTCTTGTATTTTATCTTTGTAAAGTATACCCAAAGTTATTAACACAATTAAAATGAATAATAACCAGACCCACCAATAACTTTTATTTTCTCCAGGAGAATCAATGTCTTGTACACAACATAAGTCTCCATACTGGCAAGTATATTCATATGATTCAGAATATCCGCTGTCACATTCATATTGTTCACATGTCCCAAAGTTAATTTCACAAGTATATTCATCTTCTTCTGGGTCGTCCCCATTTTGTAAAAGTTCACAACTTCCACCAACACAACATTGTTCACCGAATGCTATTTCATTGGTATAGAACATTTCTCCTTGACTACAATATTGGTTCGCGTTACAAATAATACCATTAAGTGAATTACAAGTTTCTTCAATTTCGTCAACACTACAACATTGAGTTTGTCCGGGACAGTCTAAATCAGGCAAGAAGTCTCCCCCACTTTGAGAACAACTTACAGGAGACATACAATAAAATCCTTCATCTTCACAATTATCATCATCATCTCCACCCGTAATATCCACATCACAACACACACCTGTTGAACAATTATAATCTAAAATTGTTCCATCACAAGAAGTTGAATTGAGAACACATTCATAACCAGCAGATTCACAAGTAATAGTTTGATTGCTTTGATTGTTTGCAGTAGAATCACAACAAACACTTCCAGCTTCACATTCATATCCTAAGATGTTTCCAGTACATTCAGCCGAATTAAGAATACATTCATATCCGAGTTCAATACATGTTGGTCCAGGAGGAGTAATTCCTTCTTCAGGCCAAATGGAATAAAGAATAAATGCAGTATCTCTAACATGATCATTATTCCAACATCCGCTTTGGTCTTGAACATCAATTAACCATTCTTTAGAATTATCTTTTTCTTGAACAAATTGTACCTGAAAAGGCAAAAGAGCTAAGGGAGTATCATAAAATTTATCTGTTCCAACTTTCCAATATTGTTGATTGATTTGTTTTGATAAAAGGTCTGTTCTAAATTCTAAACCATTTGTTAAATAGTATAAAAAGGAATCCGGTAAAAAGGAAGGGTTTTCTAATTTCCCAGTTAAAAGATATGGAATAAAAGAAGAGACATCATGATTCAAAAAATCTAATGTTAAAGAAGCCCAAAGTGAGCCTTCGTAATCACAAAAAAGTCCTTTCTTTAAACAAGCAGAATTAATTTCTTCAACAGTTGTACCCTCTGCTAATGAAGGATGAACTTCATCTAAAACATAGATTGTTGATGAATCTGGTTTTTTGAAAAGTAGAGTAGTCAAAAAATCTTCATCACATGAAATAGTAAATGTTTTATCATAGCATTCTTTTTTAATTTCAAACCAGTATGAACCAAGAGAAGTTGATGGAGTTAAACATTCAACATTATCAATAGAAACAGTTTTATCTGCTTTTATTTGTGCTGAGTAAGTTCTAGATTCATGAGAAATTGAACAAGTTGTAGCTTCATCACTTTCAATTTCTAAAAACCAATCAATATTTGTTGGAACACCTTCTTGATTTAGCATCCATTGTTCAGAATTATTTGTATCAATATTTAATTTTTCAAGAGCAAGTGTAACAAGAGCAGTTTGTTTCAAATCACAATTTTCTTTTGGCCAACATTCATTATCTCCAAGGGCTCGAGCTAAAACTTGGTCTTTACATTTTCCTACACTTAGTAAAGAAAATATTTGTTCTTCAAAAGATAATCGATTACAAGTTCTTGAATCGATCGTGTCTTTCAAACAATCATATCCATTTTCTATCGCTTCAAATTCTCCGGGAAGTAGAGCTGTAGTAAAATTAATTCCGATTAATAAAAATATAAATAAAATTCCAAGTAGCACACCTTCTTTCTTCATAAGCTATTTAATAATAGAATCCTTTTAAATATTTCTTAATTTTTGGAGTTATTTACTTTTTTCAAATTTTTTTTAAAATCTTTTTTATTTTCAATAAAATTTTTTCTAACAACATAATTAACGGGATTTTTTATTTTAGAACAAACCATATCTGGAGAACAAACTCCCAAATCTTGGTAAAATTTTTTACAGTTCTGAGGCATGATTGGTTTTCTTCTGTACATCCAATTTAATTGTGAAACAATATATCCTTTTTTTAATGGAACTTCATTTTTTTCATTCCATTTATAAATTCTTTTTTCAAGTTCTTCTTTTTCCATACCAATTGATCTAAATAAATTAATCAAAATAAAAACTCCTCTCTTTTTCCCATCAACCATTCCTTCCAATATTTTTTTTACACATGGTGGAAATTGTTTTTCATTTATACCTTCCAATTTAATTTGTTTAAAGTCAGCATATTTTCCTCCTGTGGCCCCTTCTCTTTCTTCGCCAAATTTAGCATCTTTGGCCCAATCAAGAGCTTGCATAACAAGTTCTCCCGCTTCATTCTCTTCTGACTCTGGCATGAAATTTCTAACTTTTACCCGGAGGGGATCAGCATCTTTCATAGTAAAATTTTCAAGTTCTTCTTCCGTTAAAACAACACTTGCAAGTGAAGTTTTTTCATGTAATGAGTAGGGCATTCGAAATAAATGTCGTGGAGAAACTAAAACAATATCTAATCCCATCAATTCATATAAATCTTCAACTTGTTTTTTACTAAATTTTTCTGGTTCTTTGATTGAATTTATTTCACAATTTTCACAAATCTGAAATTCTTGAAGAGGTTTAAATTCCATGGGACCTTTACATTTATAACAATTAGGAAGCATTCCTTTTGTCCCCATCTTGAATTTTTTAGTTTCAATAATATTACATTTCTTACATCTAAATTCAACAAATCTATATTCACCTGCAAATTCCCCACATTTGTTACACATGTGTCCCATTTTCAATTTTCTTTTCAAATCATCTTGAAAATTTTCGGGCAAAATAGATTTCATAATTTTTGCAGAATAGTCTCTCACATATGCAGCTACTTTTCTAGGAAGTTCAGGAAACAAATCTTTTGTTTCAATCCCATTGATGTTTTTTGGAAAAGCAGCCCAGGGAACTAAGATATGAAATCCTTTTGAACCAGAAAATTTAATTCCAACATTATTAATTCCATGATGTTTAAAGGTTTCAACGATTGCTTTTGCAGCATATTTAGAAAATTCAATTCCCTGGTCACAATCAATATCAATTAACAAATCCCAGCCAATTCTAAGTTCATTGGATTGTTTTTCATTCATTCCTGTTTCAATTTCTAAAGCATTTTCCCAAAGCTCTTCTGAACAATGAAGGGAAGTGGCTCCCTTTTTTATCAGACCAAAAATATCTCCTTTAAACTGCAAAGTATCTGGTCTTTTTCCAAATCCATCAAAATATCTAGGGGAAATCTCCCTATTTTTTGAAAATTCAAAAATAGCATTTTGAACATCTATTCTAGAATAATATAACTGAGTGATTTGCCTAATTTTTATCTCTTCTGGAGATTTTTCATAATGTTCTTTTTCCATAAGAAAAGAACCCAGAAAAGATTTATATAATTACTTGTGAAAGAATAATAATACTTAAATAAGCACCCACATTCAAAATAATATGAAACTAAAATTAGAAGACCCAACAATCTTTTCAAAATCAATAGATTTGATTTCTGAACTGGTTTTAGAAGTAAAACTTAGAATTAATGAGTTTGGACTTTCAATAATAGCAATTGATCCTGCAAATGTTGCAATGGTTAGCTTGAAAGTTCCAAAATCTGCTTTTTCTGAATTTGAAGTAGGAGAAGAAATTTTGGGAGTAAATTTAGAAAATTTAAAAAAAATATTAAGAAGATGTGGAAAAACTGGAGCATTAGTTTTAGAAAGAAATGAAAATAATCTTGAAATAAAAATTGAAGACAAAATTAGGAGAATTTTTACTCTAAATTTAATTGAAGTTGAAGGAGAAGATAAAGAATTTCCAACTCATTTAGAATTTTCTTCAAAAGTGGAAATTGATTCACAGGATTTAATTGATTCTTTAGAAGATTGTTCAATTGTTGGAGATGCTTGTTCATTCAAAGTTGAAGATAATAAATTTATTATTGAAGCAAAAGAATTGAATTCTGCAAGAACTGAATTTTCAAGTGATGAGGTTGTAATTGAAGCTGAAACTTGTCATTCAAGATATAGTTTAGAATATTTACAAAAATTCACAAAAGCAGGAAAACAATTCAAAAAAACATATTTGAATTTTGCCAACGATCATCCAATGAGAATGGATTTCAAAAGTGAACATTTAAGCTTAAGTTTCCTTCTTGCTCCTAGAATTGAAACAGAAGACTAGTTCTAAACTTTTATAAATAATAATTTCCTAAATTATCCATGGGTGATAATTTGAATTTCAGAGGTAAACAGGGGCAAGTAACTATTTTTATAATTCTGGCAATAGTAATTGTGGTTTTAGGCCTATTAATTTACTTTTTCCTTCCACAATTAAAATCCACAGTGGGATTAGAAACAAAAGATCCTTATTCTTTTATGCGTTCATGTATGGAAGACAAAATTGAAAACGTCGTAGAAAATTTATCTCTTCAAGGCGGAAGTGTTAACCCAAGTAACAGTTATTTATACCAAGGATATGATATAGAATATTCTTGTTACACCAATGAATATTATAAATTATGTTCAGTACAACAACCTTTCTTAAGAAAACATGTGACTTCAGAAATAAAAAACTCAATTGAAGAAGATGTTTCTAGTTGTTTTGAGGCATTGAAACAAGATTATCAAAATAAAGGTTATCAAGTGAATTTAAAATCCGGCGAAGTAGTTGTTGAACTTTTACCAAAGAGAATTGTAACTGATTTTGAATATGAATTAACTCTTACAAAAGACTCTTCAGAAAAATATGATAAATTTAATGTCATTTTGAACAATAATCTTTATGAACTTATAGCAGTTGCCTCTAGTATTACTGAGTGGGAAACGGCTCTTGGCGAAGCAGAACCTCTAAAATATATGATGCTTTATCCTGACCTAAAGGTTGAAAAAATAAAAAGATCAGATGAAACAAAAATTTATATTTTAACAGACAAAAATACAGAGAAGAAATTCCAATTTGCTTCAAGGAGTTTAGCATTCCCCCCAGGATATTAAGATGATAAATAAAAAAGTGGGATTGAAATTATTTTTAGTAGTCTTTTTGTTATTTGTAATTTTTCCTTTTGTGGCTGCCGAAGGAACTGTTTGTTGTCAAAAATTAATCGATGGAAATTGGTGTCAAAATTCTCTCGCTGAACAATGTGATTTAAACTTTGGAACACCTGCACCAACTTCTTGTGAACAAACTTCTTATTGTAGTACTGGAACTTGTATTGATACTGATCAAGGTTCTTGTATGCCAAATACACCAAAATTAAGATGTGAAAGTGAAGGGGGAACTTGGGATCCGCAAGCAAAAGAAGATATAGCAATATGTCAAAATGGTTGTTGCATGGTCGGTGACGGTGTAGCTTTTGTAACACAAGCAGAATGTAAACAATTAGCAACAGATTATTCAATTAACACAACTTTCAGGGGAGACATAAGTACAGAATCCATGTGTTTTGAATTATCAACTCCCACAGTAAAAGGAGCTTGCGTTTTAGATTCAAGGGATTGTTTGATGACAACAAAAGAAGATTGTTTAAGTAAAGAAGGAGATTTTAATGAAGGATTTTTATGTACTGCAACACATTTAGAAACAAACTGTGCAAAGACAGAAAATACTCGTTGTGATGAGAATGGAAAAGTTTATTTTTTAGACTCTTGTAATAATTTAGCTAATGTTTATGATTCTTCAATGTTTACAAAAAATGAAAATGAATGGACAATTGAAATGGAAAATTATTGGATTTCTCTAACTGATGCAATTTGTTCTGCTGGAGTAAATTGTGGGAATTGTAATTATATTGAAGGAAGCACTTGTAAAGAATATAATCGGAATAATCCTGCAACTCCGACGAGACCAGAATTTGGAGACAATGTTTGTGCTGATTTAGGTTGTAACTTTGACACTGATGGTGATGGGGTTGATGAAACATATGAACATGGAGAAAGTTGGTGTGCAAGTTCTGAGGGAGTTTACCCTTCAATAAAAGTTGATCCTTTGTTGGGACTTTTCCAAAGAGAAAAAACAAGAGAAGATTTATTAGATGTAACAAAATATAATCTGCCCGGTTCAAGATATTATAAGTTAAATTGTATGGATGGTGAAGTTATAACTGAGCCCTGTAAAGATTATAGAAATGAATATTGTGTGGAGTCGAGTTTTGATTCGGGATTTAAAGTTGCACAATGTAGGGCAAATAATTGGAGAGATTGTTACACTCTGAATAACAGAACAACTTGTGAAGATACAGATGTAGATTGTAAATGGATTCCAGGTTATAGGTATGATGGAGAGATAATGACTACTGACAGCGATAGAAATGAAGAAGACCAAGGATCCTGTGTTCCATTATATGCGCCAGGTTTTGATTTCTGGAATGAAAATAATGATGGACTTTCTTTATGTTTATCTGGAGCAGTAACTGAAGCAGTAGTTTATGAAACTCATTGGGCAGGATGGGGTGGTGAAGAAAGAGATGAATTTGAAGATGTTTCTCCAAAAGATGCAGCAGAAAGATGTTTAGAAAATTGTTATTTAATTCCCGGATATGCCAAGGATATAAGTACATTAGATATGGAAAATAAACTTTGGCATGGAGAAGCCGTTGGGGGAAGTTTGGCCGATCATTTTATTTCATTAAGAAAAGGACATTATTGTGATGTTAGTGATGTTGGAGGATTTTTAGGAGGAGATGGTCAAGCTAAAGGAACTGTAAAAGGAAATACTGTCGGTTGTGCTGATACTAGAAATAGAAATTATCCAATATTTTTTACACACGAAGAATGGATAAGTTCTTTATGGGATAGGACAAGGTCCCTTGGAGATTGTGGGTATAAATCAAACTTCCTCGGAAAAGCAGCAAATCCAGAAGTAGAAATTGTAACAGCAATGTTTCAAAAATTAAAACAAGATGGCTCTTCAAAAGGGGAATCGGAATCAGAAAAGATTTATGAAGGAAATGATTTGGTCATCGGAGAATATAGAGCATGATAATAAATAAAAAAAATAAACTTGGTGCAATAGCAATTAGTCAAACATTACTTTTAATTTTAGGAATTGTAGCTTTTGCATTCATGATTGGTTCTAGTATTGAAGTTGTTAGTGCAGGAGGAGATGACTCAGCATGCATTAGTTTAGGGGGGTTATGCCATACTTATTCTTATGCTCCCATCGGGGGGGAAAGTTGTGATGCTGTGACAAATTCCGGAATTGTTAATGGATTGATTGAACTTGAAAAATGTTCGGGAGATAAATTCCATGTATGTTGTGTTCCAATAATAACTCCTAATACAGATGAACCAAATACTCAAAGCGAACAATCATCTTCACCAATTCCCCTTGATGCTCCAGAAGAAAAAAAAGATTTTACAGCAAAAGAATTTACTAATGCTTTAGGAACAGGAATTGCTGCTATTGGTTCAACAAAAACAGTTCTAGATCTTTTCAAAAAGAAAGTTGCAGATGGAACAATAAAAGCTGGGGGAAGTTTACCCAAAGAAGAAATAACAAATGCATTAATGTCAGATTCTTCAAGCCCTTATTTTGTAGGTCCTCCTGAGGCTCCTTCAGTTCCAGAACTTCAGGCACCAAAAAATAATATTTTAACTTATTTTACCAAAGGTTTTCAAGGAAGTGCAGTAAAAGATTCTGCAGGAACAATAACTAAAATTTCTTCAACTCCAAAAGGATTCGGAGCAGTTGTAGGAAATGCCTTTAACACTTTAGCAGTTGCATTCGGTGCAGCACAATTAGTAATTTTAGCAGCAAATTTATTGGGGGCAGGAGAAAGAAATATGCAAAGCATCAAAGCTTCAGCATATACTTCAGCAGCAATTGCTGCAGTGGCTTCAATAGCTTTAACTCAAGCAGGAGTAGTAATAGCGGCTTCTGCAACGGCTGGACCTCCTGGGTGGATGGTTGCAGCTGTAGTAGTTGTAGCAACAGTAATTTACACAGCATTTACTTATCAAGAATTTTCTCAAGAAGTTTTTACTTATCAACCACAAGTTTGGAAACCTCAAGATGGTGGACAAGATTGTGAACTTTGTAATGATTTCAAATACGGTTGTAGCGAATATCAATGTCATGCATTAGGTAATTCTTGTGATATTATTAATGAAGGAACACAAGATGAAAAATGTGTTTGGATAAATGAAAAAGATATTCTACCACCAGAATTAACTCCTTTAGAATCCGCATTGAAATCTGAAGATTACATGTATATTGATAGTACTGCAGTTCTTCCAGGAGAAAGAGGTGCAAAAGTTGTATACAAACCAAATAACAATGGTTGTGTTTTACCATTCACTTCAGTTGCATTCGGTGTTGAATCAAATGAACCTGCTGAATGTATGATTGATGTTGTACGAAAAAATAATTTATCAGACATGACAAGTTACATGGCACAAGGACCAGTAAGTGTATATAATCATTCTTTAGAAATTCCAGCGTCGGGAATGCCGAGTCAAGAAGCCTTAGAAGGAATTGGATGGGAACTTGAAACTTCAAAAAATTATACTTTCTTTATTAGATGTAAAGACACAAATGGAAATCCAACTACTGCAAATTTCTTAATAGAATTTTGTGTTGACGACGGACCAGACACACAAGCCCCAATAATCGAAGGCACAAATTATTTACAAGAAAGTTATATTGGATTTAATACATCTGATGTTCCCTTAGAAGTTTATACAAATGAACCAGCAAATTGTCGTTGGGATTTTCAAGATTTAGATTACGAAGCGATGGATAATGAAATGGAAGATTGTTCACAAAATCTTAATGATTACTTTGTTCTAAATACTTTTACATATGGTTGTAGTTCTACATTAACAGGGATTCAAGAGGGAGTCGATAATGAATTTTATATCAAATGTAAAGACAAGCCTTGGTTAGCTGGAGTAAATGAAACTATTGGAAAAAGATTTTCAAATAAGGATCCTTATATTTTGAATCTTAAAGGAACATATCCTGTTCAGATAGATGAAGTAACAATTAATAATGAATTTAGTGGGGCGACAATAATTGATTCAACAAATACTATTAAAGCAACATTAAAAGTAAAAACTTCTGCTGGAGCAAACGAAGGAAAAACTAAATGCCAATACGGTATTGATGGGAATTTTTATGATTTTTATAACGCTGGAAATTATGAATTCTTGTATGAAAATACTCAAGACTTCTTTTTGCCTCAAGGGTTTTACAATTATGAAGTAAAATGTATTGATGAAGCAGGAAATTCTGCCAAAGATTTAATAAATTTCACAATAGAAATTGACGAACAGGCACCAATTGTAACAAGAATTTATTATGAAGAGGAATTTTTGAAATTGGTAACTAACGAGGACGGAACTTGTGTATTTGGAACTGATACTTGTAATTATGCATATGAAGATGGAATTCAAATGAATGATTTGAATGGATTTAATCATTATGTTGAATGGAATACAGACGTAGATTTATATATAAAATGTAAAGATTTATTTGGAAATTTACCTCTTCCTCAAGAAAAATGTTCAATCATTGCAAGAGCTTTTAATGAGCAGGGATATTAAAAAAACTTATAAGTATGATTTCTTTAATTATTGAATGGTAAAGGGGATAAAATATTTTTTATTATTGTTTCCATTAATTGTAATTTTTTCTCTTATTCTTGTATCTGCAGATGTGTGTTGCCAAAAATTAATTGATGGCCCTTGGTGTGGAGATGCACCTATTTCTGAATGTGATTTAAATTTTGGAACACCTGCTCCAACTTCTTGTGATCAAACAACTTATTGTGCTTCCGGAACTTGCATTGATACAGACACAGGAACATGTAGCCCAAATACAGAACAAATAGCTTGTACAAATAATGGAGGCACTTGGGATTTAACACCGCTAGATGAAATTCCAATGTGTCAAGACGGTTGTTGTTTAATTGGTGACTTGGCTTATTTTGTAACACAAACAGAATGCAGGCAATTATCAACTGAATATGCTGTTAGTATAAATTTTAGGGGAGATTTAAATGATGAAGAAAGTTGTTATGCTCAATCAAATCCTTCTGTTGGAGGGGCTTGTGTATTTGATGATTTGAATTGTATTATGACAACAAAAGAAGATTGTTTGAGTAAAGGGGGAAATCCTGCGGAAGGATTTTTATGTTCGGCAACACATCTTGAAACTAATTGTGCTAAAACAGGAACAACAATTTGTGGTGAGGATGGGAGAGCTTATTTTTTAGATTCTTGTGGAAATTTTGCAAATGTGTATGATGCGTCAATGTTTACTGCAAATTCTTTGACCTGGACAGAAGAAATGGAAAATTATTGGATTCACATAAAAGAACCAACTTGTGGAGATGGTTCAAAAGATTGTGGAAATTGTAATTATATTGGTGGAACCATGTGTAAGAAACATCAAACCAATGCATTCGGCATGCAAAATCCAACTTATGGAGATTATACCTGTGCCTCATTAGATTGTCTTTATGAAGGAGAAATTAAGGAACATGGAGAAAGTTGGTGCGCACAAACTGCTGGAGCAGATTTAGTTATATTGGCAGATGGAGATGGTTTTATGACAATTGAATCAAGAGAAGAATTAGCAAATAATGCTGAAAAATATAATTTTCCCGGAAGTAGATACGCTAAATTATCTTGTGCTGATGGAGAAGTTTTTGCTGAACAATGTAGTGATTATAGAAATCAATATTGTATCGAAGGGGCATTTGAAACAAATCCTGATTATACTATAGCACATTGCCGAGAAAATTCCGGAAGAGATTGTTCTCAAAAAATATCAAAAGAAGAATGTTTAGATATAAATTCAGAATGTAATTGGATTCCAGGTTATAGGTTTGATAAAGAAATTAAAACAAGTAATCGAGAAAGAAACCAAGAGATTCAAGGATCTTGCGTCCCATTAATTCCAATTGGTTTTCAATCAAGGTTTACGGGAGAAGAAACAGAAGAAGAACTTCTTGAACAATCCGGAACAAATGTTTGTTGGAATGTAAGCGTAGCTGAACCAGCAATTTATGAAACTAGTTGGTTCTCAAGTAGAAATAAATTTTCCGACAAAGGAGTGGATGAAGCAGCACATAGATGTATTGGTAATTGTTATTTAATTCCTGAATTTGGTACAGAATATTTGGTAAGTCGAATGAAGAATATTTATGAAGGATTAGATGCAGCTGCTTTTAGTAGAAATGCACACATTTCTTTAAGAAAATTTCATTATTGCGGTAAAATTAGTGCCGGATCTATTGCACATCTTCCCGTCTTGGGAAGAGTGGTTGATTGTGCAAAACATGAAGATAAAAGAAGAGATTTTCCAATATTTTTCAAAAATACTGAATGGTTAAATTCAATTCAAAAAAGATCTGTGGCAGTTGGAGATTGTGGATATAAACCAGGAATTTATACTCCTTTAGAAGAAATAGATAAAGAATTAGAACAAATAAAAGTTGGTTTTGTAAAATTAGATCAAAGTGGAGAACCAAAAGATGAAATTATTTTGGAGACCCTTTATGAAGGAAATAGTTTTATTCCAGGAGTGTACAGATAATGAAAAAAATAAATAAAATTAATTTATTCTCTCTTTCAATTTTTTTAGTGATTTTTATTATGTTCTCTATTTTAGCAAATTTAAATTTGATTTCTGCTGAAGAAGGTTTTCCTGAAGATTATGATATCCATTTTGGTTTAGATAGCAAAATTGGTTGGCAAGAATGGGCACATTCAATTTTGACTTTTGGACCTAGTGAAATTTTCTTTTATCAAAAATATTCAGCAGATGTTTTTTTATATGCAGCAAGTGTTTGGAGGCCCCCTCTTGGAGGACAGGATTGTACTAAATGTAACAACTTAGGATACCCTTGTGGAGAATACCAATGTCATTCTTTGGGTGCTTCTTGTGGAATAATAAATAAGGGATCAGAATATGAAGCATGTATTTGGGAGAATGAAAATGATGGTTTGCCTCCAGAAATTTTTCCTTTAGAAAGTGTTTTGAAAAATGAAGATTATATTTATGTTGAAACTGGAGCATCATATCCAGAAGAATATGGTGTAAAAATAGTTTATCAACCAAATCAAGCTGGATGCATTCCTCCTTTTACTGAAATAGTTTTGGGAATAAACACAAGTGAAAGAGCAATATGTAAAATAGATACTTTAAGAGATCCAGCTTATGGAGATATGGCTCAAATAATGGGGCACGATTTTTACACTTTAGAACATGTTGTAACTTTACCAGCAAGTGGTTTTCCCAATGAAGAAGCAATGCAGGGAGCAGATTTTGAATTAGAATTAAATTATGATTATGATTTTTTCATTAGGTGTGAAGATTCAAATGGAAATTCAAATTTAGCAACATTTGACATTGAATTTTGTATTCAAGATGGTCCAGACACTGAGGCCCCAGTAATTGAAGAAACAACAGCACCAGTTGATGGTCTTGTAGGATTCAATACTTCAATTTATCCTTTAGAAGTTTTTACAAATGAACCTGCTGATTGTCGTTGGGATTTTCAAGATTTAGATTACGAAAGGATGAATTACAATATGACAGATTGTTCTTATCAAGTGGGAGATTACCTATATCCCTTAAAATATGGTTGCCGTACAAATTTAACTGGAGTACAAAGTGGAGAACCAAATAATTATTTCCTTAGATGTAAAGATAAACCTTGGTGGAATTCAACCATGTCTGGTGGAAGATTTGCAAATCAAGATTCTTATCCAATAACACTTATTGGAACGTATCCATTACAAATAGATTTAATTACTGTAAATGAAAAAGAATCAGGCACAACTTTATTTGATTCAGTTGATCCCCTCAAAATTACTCTAAAAGTAAAAACTTCTGCTGGGGCAAATGAAGGAAAATCAAAATGCCAGTATGGAATAAATGGAAATTATATTGATTACTTTTATAACGGCGGAAATTTTGATTACCTAAATGAACACACTCAAGATATTTATCTGGATGAAGGTGAATATAATTATTCAATCAAATGTAATGATGAAGCAAATAATGTTGTTGAAGATGAAATAAATTTTACAATAGAATTGGATAAAACGGCCCCCATTGTTGTTAGAGTTTACTATGAACAAGGAAAATTAAAATTAATTACAAACGAAGATGCCACTTGCGTTTATAATGCAGATACATGTGCTTATGCATATGAAGATGGAACTTCCTTGAGCACAAATGACGGATTTAATCATTTTGTAGATTGGAATACACAAATGGATTTACATATAAAATGTAAAGATTCATTTGGAAACTTACCTTACGAGCAAGGAGCTTGTTCTATAACTGCAAGGGCATTTCAAGAGTAATATAATTAAATTTTTTCTTTCAACTAAAAACTTATAAGGTTTATTCCTTTTCACATATTATGAAAAAAAGGGGACAAATGAAATTATCTTTCGGCATGATTTTTTCAATTATTTTAATAATTATTTTTATTGCTTTTGCATTTTTTGCTATCAGTAAATTTATGAAATTTCAAAAAGAAATAAAATATGTTGATTTCAAACAAGATTTACAACAAGAGATTGATACAATGTGGAAAAGCTCACAAGGAAGTAAAGATGTAACACATCCCCTCCCAAAAGAAATAACTTCAATTTGTTTTGTCGAGGATGATTTTGGAGAGAATCTTATTTATCAAGGTAAATTTCGTCAAGGAGAATCGTTTGAACATTTAGACGTCACAAAAATGTTAGAATCAGAAAACAGGGAAGAATATTGCATAAGGGGAAACGAGGGAATATTCACTTTCACAATTCAAAAAACTTATGGAGAATCGCTTGTAACAATTTCTCGAATTTAAAATGAAAAATAAAAAAGCTTTTTTAGATATTTCTTTCTCTTGGATTTTCGCATTAATTGTGGGAGCAATAATTTTAGGTGGAGCAATTTATGGGGTTTCAAAGTTCACCCATTCAGCAGAATCAATTTCTGCAGTGAAAGGGGCACAAGAAATAACAATTTTATTTGATTCTTTAGAATCTAGTTTTGAATTAATTGAATTCAAATCATTTACAATGCCAGTTGAATCAAGGATTTATACAAGTTGTGACCTCAATGGCAATTTCGGAACCCAGGGAATAAAATTAAGTGAAAAAATAAAAAGTTCTTGGAGTCAAGATACACAAGAAATAACTTCCCAAAACAGATATTTATTTTCAGACAAGATTTCTGAAGGAAAAACATTTAATATTATTTCAAAACCTTTTGAATTTCCATTTAAAGTAGCAAGTTTAATTTATGTGATCCCCTCAAACAAGGGATATTGTTTCGTGGATGCTCCTTCAAATATCAAAAAAGAATTGAATACTTTAAATAATTCAAAAGTTCCGTTAGACCAGAGAAGCATTCGTGTTGGAGAAGAAAATTGTGGTGTTGGTGACAAAAAGGTTTGTTTTGATAGTTCTTCTTGCGACATATCTGTAAATTATAATCAAAATTATTTAACGAAATCAGGAGATACGTATTATTTTGAAGGAGATGCCCTAATGTTTGCAGCAATATTTTCCGACAAAGGAATTTATGATTGCCAAGTAAAAAGGTTAATGAAAAGAACTTATTCTTTAGTAAATATTTATTTAGAAAAAGATGTTCTTCTTTCTCAAAAAGGATGTTCAACCAGTTTTGCATTAGAATTAAGCCAGGTCCAAAATTTTGCAGATAATTTTGATTCCACAGAAAAATTCCTAAATTTAGGTTATATTTTAAGAGAATTGGAAAATAAAAATAGATATTCGGAATGTGCACTATGGTAAACAAAATTGGTCAAATGAAAATACAGCAAATGGCATTTATGTTAATTGCAATCACTTTATTTTTTGTTTTAGTGGGATTATTTGTAATTTCAATATTTTTTTCAGGACTAAAAAAAGAAGTTGCTATTTCACAAGAAAAAGATGCCCTAAATTTAGTTTCAAAAATAGCAAATTCTCCAGAATTCTCTTGTGGTGCAGCATATGGTGGACAAAAAGTAAATTGTATTGATTTAGATAAAATAATGGGTTTAATTAAAAATAATGAAACTTATGGTAATTTTTGGAAAGTTAAATCTTTAGAAATAAGAAAAATATATCCTGTAGAAGAAGAAATAATTTGTAATTCTCAAAATTATCCAGAATGTAATTATTTCAAAATTTATTCAAAGGGGGGAATTTCCGAAGATCAATCTTCATTTGCAACATTATGTAGAAAAGAATTCGAAATAAATGGAATATATAACAAATGTGAAATAGGAAAGATTTTAATAGGATCTTAAAATGAAAAAGATAAAAAATAAAGCACAGTCAGAAATGGTGGGTTTTGCATTAATAATAGTAGTAGTATCTGTAATTTTATTAATTTTTTTAAGCATATCTTTCAAAAAATCAAATGATGATATAACCAAAAGTTTTGAAGTTGACGCTTTTATTCAGTCTTCACTTTCATATACAACCGATTGCGCCATTCAATACACACCAAATTACTATAACATTCAAAGATTAATTTTAGCCTGCAACCAAAATCAGCCATGTATTGATGGGAGGCAAGCTTGTGAAGTACTAAATGAAAGTTTGCATGGAATAATTGAAAGTAGCTGGAAAATTGGAGAAAATGAGCCAACAAAAGGATATTATTTGAATATAACAGTTGAAGGGCAAGAATTAATCGGCTTTCAAGAGGGGAATATAACGAGAATTAACAAAGGAAGTTCTCAGATCTTGGATGGTGGAATAGATGTAATTTTTGTTGCATATAATTAAAATTTTAATTTTCTCAAACAATCTTTTCCCAAATTTATCTCTTTTTCCCAGATTTTGTAATATTTACTCCTTTCCTAAATTTTCAAGTGAATAATCATATGATCAACCGAAATTTCAGGCCGATGTCTAACTCTATTTTTTGTTTTTTCTTTAATTAAATGGATAAATCCAAACCTTTCTAAAAGTTTAATATCATCCATAGTTGCCTTAAATGGCCTTCCAAGGATTTTGGCTAAACCATAAATTGACTTAGGTTCCTTATATTTTATGGCATCTAACATTTTTGCTTTTTCTTTGGATAAGAGTTGTCTCAAAGCAGTAAGTCCATCAAAATCATATTTTCCTTCTTTTTCTGGGCTTGATGAAAAGATACTAAAACTACCTTTTGATTCTTTAATTGTAACTTCTCTTGTCTTTGTTTTTACCATTTTCTAAAATTTCCTTCATTTTATTAATTAATTTAATTGAATCAAGTCTTAATTTATCAACTTCTTGTGAGTTTAAATGATTCTCGGTTGAATATGTAAAAAGTTTTCTTTTATTTTTTAATTGAGTGTAAAAAAGTAAATCCTGGTAATCAATAAACAATTTATTTATCAATCTCAATTCTTCTCTTTCTATTTCTGGAAAATAATATTTTATCAGTAAGCAAATAGTCGCATTATGGTTTTTGGATAAAAATCCCTTTTGTAAAATAAGGGCAAGAGTTGTGTGATAAAGAGCATAATAGCAACCAGTAACACACCAATCCAAATAATTAAGTTTTAAATTATCTTTTACAAATTTAAGATTACTTTCAGATTTTTGTAGATGCCCTTCAATTTCAGAAAAATTTATTTTTTCTTCCCTAATCAATCTCATTTTTTCAAATTTTTTCAGTCTTCGTTCCAAAAATTTTCTGTTTTGAATCAAATTATTTATTTCCTTTAGATTCATTTTAATATTTCCTGATAAAACAAAAGATGCCCAGAAAGAGGATATCCTGAAGAAATTGCAGCTTGAACGGTTTTATCTTCTTTTAATTTAATTTCTTTCTGAAAATCTTTAAATCTGATTGAACGTGAATTTATTTTTATTCCTGTTTGAGATTCAGCATATTCTTCCGAATTTTTAAAATCAATCTTATTTTCACCAATGAGAATCAAATCAACATCCGATTCAGAGGCATAATTCTCTTTTGCAGTAGAACCAAACAAAAGAATAATTTCAGGGTTCTTTTTTAAATCTTTAATAAAATAATCAATTGCTTTCTTTCTAATTTTTTCTATTTTCAAGTATTTTTCAATATCTTTCATTAAAAATAAGGAATATGTTTTTTCATTTTTTAAAACAGAATATTGCTTCAAATTTCCAATTTTTTTAGAAGTAAGGATTTGGGCTTCTTCTAATTCTTTCAAAAATCTAAAAACACTGTTCTCATTCATCTTGGTTTTTCTAGATATTTCCCTTAAGTGAAATTTAGAATTTTTATTTTCATAAAATAATTTAATTATTTCTCTTAACCCTTTTTTGATTAATGTTATCATTTTTTAAACAATTGTTTAAATTATTTAAACGTTTCGACTTTTTATTCCAAAAACTTTATTTTTTATATCAAATATACAATATATATTATTTTTGAATATATATTGTTTTCGCAAAATATTTTAAAAAATTATTTCTGTCTTTTCTTAAAAGAGACACCAAAAGACTTATAAGTTAATCCTTCAAAACACCCTTTATCGACGACGACACCGAAAATATTAATCACAATCTTTAAAAAGGAAAATAAACTAGAGATATTACACTCTAGAGAGTGATCTTATAGGGATTAAAGTCTGAGGCGTTTGCAAAACACGAATGCGAGGACACATACTCTATAGGTTTAATCGAATAACTTCCCTATAGTTATTTGATGAAACAAATCCGTTACCTTAGGTGACACCACACAAAGGAATAAAGGAGGATAAAAAAACAAAAAATGAAATTTAAGAAAATAACAGCGATTATTACTAGTGTATTAATGGCTGGTGCGACTGTAGGTTTCGCTGCTGCTGCTAATTACCCAGCTCCATTCGTGGACAACGGTTTAGCTGACGTAGCAATCGTTTACGGTACTGGTGCAGGAGTTTCTTCACTTGACATGGTTCAAGCTGGAAACATCCAAAATTCTTTAGGAAATGCAATGCCAAGTACTGGAACAACTATAGTTACTGATGGAGAAAGTTTTAAATTAGAAAAAACTTCTAATTACTTTAACTTGAACGAAAGTTTAAACGATATTTATTCTGATTTAGACAAAGATCAAATGGATTTTTTAGCTGATGGAACTTACGACGATGGAGACATTGACGAAGAATATGAGCAAAAAATTACAATGGGAACAGGAATTCTAAAACTTTTCGCTGATAGCGATTATGAAGATGATGAACCTACTGTTGGATTTATGTTTACTGATGATGAAACTATTCTGACATATGAAATGGAATATGATTCTGCTATAAATTTTTCAGAAATGGAAGATACTGATTTACCTCTATTTGGAGGAGAATATTATGTTCTTTCTGCTACAAATTCTACTAGTATTTTAGAATTATTAGATTCTGCAGAAAAGAATGTATTATCTGAAGGAGAAACTGTAACTGTTGCTGGAAAAACTATAAGTATTGAATATATTTCAAGTACTGAAGTTAAATTCAATGTTGATGGTGAACTAACAGATAAGTTAGAAGATCATGAATATTTTGAATTAGCTGATGAATCTTATATTGTTGCTAACGAAGTTCTTTATGCAGATAAAGAAGCTGGAATTAGTAAAGTAGAATTTTCAATTGGAGCTGGTAAA
>Ga0208904_1001111_pt1 | contig 19040 bp, 28 predicted proteins | sample AntAceMetag02UKB_FD_184774 | JGI IMG/M metagenome (GOLD analysis project Ga0208904, IMG submission 184774) | Saline lake microbial communities from Ace Lake, Antarctica - Antarctic Ace Lake Metagenome 02UKB (SPAdes) (version 2) | ecosystem: Environmental > Aquatic > Non-marine Saline and...
TTCAATCGCTCCATAGGCCCTCCTGTTTTTTGTTGGTTTTACTATACCTTACAAAATAACAGATTTTGAGAGCTATGGGGCATTTTTTTTTACCCTCTAATTGTCGCACTTGTGATTACAATCTTCTCTCTAACTATCGCACTTGTGATTACAATCTTCTTCCGGCAAAAGAAAGGGAGTTGACCCCTTTTTAATTGGTTAGTAAGTTAACCAAGTATCTGGTTTACCATCGCCATTAGTATCTTTTTCAGCTTTGGTGGGATTGCCATTTTTATAATTGACCCATTCATTTATTTTACCATTGCCGGTAGTATCAGCTTCAGTTTTAATCGTCTTCCCTTTTTCATCATAAGTTATAAATGTGTCTGGGGTACCGTTGCCGTTAGTGTCTTTTTCAGTTTTAATTGGTTTACCAGCTATGTAATAAAGCCATTCGTTTATTTTCCCATCATTATTGGTGTCAGCCTCAACTTTAGTTATAATTTTATTTTTATTATAAGTTTCTATCCGGTCAACGATTCCATCAAAATTTGTATCCATTTTTATTTCTATTGGTTTAACTTGTTTTTGGGCTAAGGCACTTTCAGCATTACTTAAACCTAATAGTGCGACTAAACATAAACACAAAATATTCACTTTTTTCGTTGGCATCGTTCTTCTCCTTTTATTGTTATTAGTTTATATTTTTGTTTGGATGATGTACAATTTTGGTTGAAATTTTTCCGGGGCAATCATTAATTCCGGAGGTAGTATTTTAACTCCGACTTCTGAACCGTCTATAACCGCTCCGGGACCGTTTAAAAATTCTTCATCAATACTAATGACTTCACAAATGCCTCCAACAAGAGTTACTTTGTAACCCCAAGGCTGTAAAGATTTTATGTAATAATTATTAAATATATTATTTCTTACTGATTGCATTTCGCCGTAACCGCGGCTTAATATGCTATCAGGGTCACGGCTGCTGCCATAGTTTCCACCACCGATTAAGTGATTATCATGGAGTACTAAGCCGGGAGGTGAAGGCAAGAGTATTTCAGTTCTCTCTGTTTTTGCGGTAGAGACGACTCTGCCTTGAGTTAACACAGATATCTCATTTTGTCGGCTACCAGCCCAAACCCAAAGGTCGCCATCTATATCTACATCGATTGGGTTATATGGCCCGAGAGCAGTTCCAATTATTCCGCTGGCCCTAAGACTTGACTCAGCTCCGGCGGTTACTAAGGTTGTACCCGTAGCATTATCAACTATATTACCAGCTGTTGCAAAAAGGTCTACTGCTTCAGCAGCAGTAACCGCAATAAGAGTCATTGTGCCAGCTGCTTTGATATCAATCAGCCCAATTGTCGTTACGACAGAGGTTAAAGTTATATCATTTTCTTCTAATACATAAGTGTTTCCCTGTGCTGCTATCGTAAGTGTGTCAACATCCGTATCCAGTTCATTGTCAGTTCCGGCTGCACCAATTGTACCCGAAGCAGTAATGTCTAGATTAGCAGCAGAAATGTCGGTTGTCCCATTGGTTGTATCGGTTACATTAGCAGCAGAAACTAGAATTACTTCGTCGTTAAGAGCTGTGATGTCGCCACTCATTATTATATTGCCGGAAGTTGTAGTTAGTGTTACATCATCATCGCTACCAGTATCGCCTCCCGCAATAACATCTGTTACTGTCATGGCACTAGCTGAAGTTATAGTAATGGAGCCATTAGCCGTATCTACATCTGATAATTCCACAGTATCTACTTCGTTAATAACTATTACGCCAGTACCGGTTACACTCGCATCTAAAGACGTAGCAGCAGTATCAACATCAGCAGTCTCACCTATGCCAGTTGCAGCAGTCAAAGTTACTAAGTTACCTGTTATATCGGTAGTCGTATTGGTATTTGCCTGAGCATCGTTTATTGTGCCTGCTGTCGCAGTTATAGTTACGTCACCGCTACTTCCAGCTACCACACCGGCATCATCTATTGTAATATTGCCAGTTGTAGATACCAATGTAATATCACCATTAGATGTATCAATATCATTAAGAAGAAGACCGTCGGTCTCAGTAATTACAATATCACCTGCAGCCGTTACATGGACTGTTAAATCTGCAGTTGTAGTCTCAAGAGTATTTGTACTGCCAATTCCGGCGGTAGCATTTAGAACAACTGTTGGGGCTGTGATATCAACAACAGCGTCAACACCGCTAGTGAAATCGTTTATAGCTCCTGTAACATCGAAATCAAATAATGCGTTTGCCGTAGCACTTGCCAACCATACATCAGATGCACTATCTACCCAGATCGAACCGGCTAGAGCACTCAACGTCACGCTGCCTTCGGTACCTGTAACGCCGTCAACAGTCGGTTCACCGGTTGTCACACTAACACGATCGCTGGTAGTCTGGCCAATTGAACCGGCTGTCGCAGTCACACTGATTGACCCCACAGTCGCTACATCAGCGATACCATCACTATTGACTACATCCGCAGTACCGGTGACAATATTTATATCCTGAACATGAGTACTCGCTGTTATTGTTACGCTACCGCTGGTTGCATTTACCGCATCAACTGTACCAGCATCCGCACGGGCATTACCGGTCTGGATGGTTTGCGTTCCGCTTAAGGTACCTGTTACGTCAATCGTGATAGAACCTGTCGAAGCGCTCACACCAGGTTCATTCGTACCTGTTGAGCTATTATTATCGTTACTTGTAGTAATTGAACCTGACAATAGCGTATCACCATCAATATCGAGATCGATTGAACCGGCAGCCGCGGTTACGCCGGAAATTGTCACACCACTAAGTTCATGTACATCAATGCTGCCAGTACCTGTATTAGTTAAGTCCATCGTTACCGCTGTTATATCAACATCTGCCGTATCACCAATTCCTGTGGCTGCGCTCAATGTCACTGTTACACCATCTATATCTTCATTATCATCTGCATTTGCGGTCAAATCATTAATTGAACCGGCTGTTGCCGTAATCGTCACATCATCATCAGTCGTTGTACCTGCCTCAACATGGCCAAGTGTTATGTCACCTGTAGTTGATATAATCGTTATCGGATCTTCAGCTGTATCAATATCAGTGAGCTCGATACCATCGGCTTCACGCAAAACAATCTGATGCGTACCACCAGTTCCGGTAGTTGAAACATTCGCACTAGTACCGTTAATATCAAGTGCCTGAAGCGTATCAGTCGTACTGCCCGCAACATTACCTCCTATCTCATCAACAGCAGTTAGAGTAAGGATAGAACCAGTGATATCAGTGGTCAAATCATCAGTCGAATCATTAATCGAACCACTGCTGGTTAAATTCACTGAAAGAAAGGGGTCAACTCCCTTTTCCCAACAACTATGTCTTTGCGGTTAAAAGCAAATACTATTCTTCTAGCAGGTTATGTCAAGGTGTTTTGCTTTCATGTTTATGAGGCCTAAATATATATGAAGGGATTATTAACTAAGTTAAGTGCACATCGGGTGTGCAAGGAAAATAGACGTCTTATAAAGGTACACCTTACTTTTTCTCCTCCGCTAAATCCGCCTTTTTTCTAACTTTTAAAACCTAATCATTCGACATCATATAGTCAACAACTCTATCGCTAACTCCATGCTCTTTTAAGTAAGTGATAACTTCTGAGCTTAGAGTATAGACGGAATTAGTCCTTTGAATTTCGCCAATAATTACAGCGTCGGGAATATCCTTTGATGCCATCTCAGCAATTTTGATAACGGTTATATGGTTAGGGTTAGTTGCTAAGGCTTTTTTATCCATTCTATTACCAATTAGACCACCACTAATAGCACCTGCTGCTCCACCAATCGCAGCTCCTTCGAGCCCATGACCACTTTGATGACCAACGATTCCTCCGACAGCTGCTCCGAGTAATCCGCCAACAACAGCGCTAGTCTTTGATTTTTCACCCATACTTGCACATCCAGCTATAAACAATACTGAAATTAAAAATAGTGAAAGTAACACTTCCTTTCTCATAACAGACCTCCTTAATTTATAGTTTAGGGGACGGTTCTCTCGTCTATTACTCATTATATACCAGTTAGTTATAAACAAACAATTATCACCGAAACCGATTCAAGATAATCATAAACCGTTGAAAAGAAAAGGTCGCTGTTCCCTTTTTATAGCTCTTCTTTACTTATTTCATCAGACAGTTCGTTTACGTCGTCGGTTGCGTAAGGAAAGTACTGTTTTAATTTTTCACCGATCATCAGAATTCCCCGCTCTAATCCTTCTACGAACTTGTCTTTTTTAAAACCTTCTATCATCACGGCTACAACATCATCCCAGAAGTTGTTTCTTACGATGTCATTGATTCCTTTATCGCCGATAACTACAACTTTTTTGTTCTTTAAACCGATGAGAATAAGACATCCGTTGCGCTGCTTTGTTTTGTGCATTCCTAAAAGTTTAAATATTCTTACTGCTTCCCGCATCGGGTCTTTTTTTATCTGTTTAATGAGATGAATTCTTAATTCTCCGGAAGTAGCTTTTTCGGCTTTTTGGATAGCCCGGATGATTTGGGAATCTTCTTCTTTAGTAAAAAATTTTTTAGGATGTAATTCTCTCTCCATATTCACCTCTTTGGTATTATTTTTAAACCTCTACCAGCCACCTGATGCTCCGCCTCCGCCAAAAGAGCCGCCTCCGCCGCCGGAAAATCCACCTCCGCCGCTATATCGTCCGCCGGAAGAAAATCCTCCGGAAAATAAAAGGAGTGCAAGAAATGGATGACGTATTGCAAGAACAATAAAGGCGATTAACATTATTAAAGAGACTATTGGATTACGCTTTTGCTTTGGTGCCCGATGAGTATACTGCTGTAATTCTTCCGGTGAAAAGTCCTTGGATAAAATTTTTGTTATTTTTAATACGGCACCGGATATACCACCATAATAATCGCTTTTTCGAAAAAAGGGCGATATCTCGTTGGTGATAACCGCGCTTGCCAAAGCATCAGTCAGCAAAGGTTCAAGTCCGTAGCCGACCTCGATCCTTGTTTTCCGGTCGCCTAAAAATACTAGCAGCAGGATGCCGTTGTCTTTGCTTTTTACTCCCGGTTTCCATTTTTCAGCTATATCAATAGATATGTCTTCAAGGCTTCCTCCCTGAAGAGAATCGAAAATACCGATAAAGATCTGGTTAGTGGTTTGAATATCATAATTTTTCAAAAAACTGTTTAAGCTTCCCTTTTGAGAAGGGTTTAGAATTCCGGCATAGTCATTTACATAGCTTTGCGGGCGATCTGGTACATTAAAGGCAGCGTAGGTTGTGACCGCAAACAATATGAATAGTCCGAGAATAGTGATTTTTACTATATTTTTCATGATATTCGGCTAAAACTGTTTAAAATTCTACTTTGGGAACTGTTGCAGCTTTGGGATCCGACTTGAAATAATTAACCTTATCAAAACCAAATCCTGAAGCGATCATATTTGTAGGAAATCTCTTGATTATAGTGTTATAACTTCTTACTGCCTCGTTATAGCGTTTACGTTCTACGGCAATTCTATTTTCTGTACCTTCAAGTTGGCTTTGCAAAGCCAGAAAGTTCTGATTAGCTTTCAGATCGGGATATCTCTCGACTACTACCATCAAACGAGATAATACCGAAGAGAGTTTATCCTGGGCTTGGGTGAATGCTTTAAACTTTGTTTCATCGTTTAAGGAGCCTACATCTATCTTTGTCTGTAAAGCTTTGTTTCGGGCTTCGACAACTTCTGTGAATGTTCCTTTTTCATGTTCGGCATAACCTTTGACCGTTGCGATTAAATTGGGGATTAAATCCATCCGGCGCTGATAAACATTCTCTACTTGGGCCCACTTCTCATTCACTGCTTCTCGTAAAGTCACTAAGCTGTTATAGCGGCCACTGAGCATGAATCCAAGTAACAAAATAATACCTAAAGCAATTAATAAACCTTTTTTCATTATCACTACCTCCTTCTCACACCTAGGTGGTGTGTCTACTTTACAACATCTTTACGGCTACTACAGAAGTATACTTCAATATATTAATTTTTCAACAAAAAAAATACTAGATAAAAGGGAGTTGACCCCTTATTTTATTTCAATATAGCCATCAGCAATTTTTATTTTATGCTGTTTATATAACACTCCAATTGCTTTTTTAAAAACTTTTTTACTAATTTCAAACTTCTCTTTAATATCCTCAGAAGAGCTTTTGTCACTATAAAATGACTTCCCGCCAGATTCCTTTAAAGCTTGGAGGATTTTATCTGCAGCCTGAGAAACATGTTTCCCCTCTTGAGGCTGAAAAAAGACATCAATCTTACCATCTTCTCTTATGCATTTTATGTAAGCTTTCAATTTCTGACCAGAGTGAAGCTTAATAAATATTTCATTCTCGTAAGCAAGACCGCTATATTCATTATTAATAGCGACTTTAACACCGATATCGGTAAAATCATAAACCACAACATCTACTTCCTGCCACTGCTTAAAAATACCCGCTTCAACCTCTAGCTTTAAGTGACTATAATCTTTCTTCATCAAAAACCTACTTTTTTTAAAAGAAAGGGGTCAAAGAAAGGGGTCAACTCCCTTTTCCCAACAACTATTCTTTGCGGTTAAAAGCAAATACTACTCTTCTATCAGACTATGTCAAGGTTAAAATAGATAAATAGTTGAGATTTGATCTCAACTATTTTAAAATAGAAGCGTCCCCTTATTTTATAACTTCTATGAATATGTCGGCGTAGGTTTTTAGTTTTTTCTCGCCTACTCCGTAGAGTTCTGAAAAGGCTTCGTGTGTCAGTGGTTTTTTTGTGGCCATATCTATTAAGGTTTTATCGCTAAAGATTATATAGGCTGGGACACCTTTACTTTGTGAAATTTCGGCTCGTTTTTCTCGTAGCAATTGGAATAAGTCCTCATCCACATCGGCCCATTCGCTAACTTTTCTTTTGGCGGCTTTTCGTTTGCTTTCTTTTTTCTTAGAGGCGATTAAGGGCTTAGCCAGTACCAAGGATGCTTTTCCTTGTAAAAGCATGTTACCTGTACCGGTCACAGAAAGAGTCGAAAAATTCTCATCTTTATCTAAAAAACCTTGTCCAACGAGTTGTTCAATTATGTGCCTAATAAATGATTCTGATTCATCGGCCATTATTGCAAAAGTTGAAAGGCTATCGTGGTCCATACTTTCTATTCTTTCAGTAAGCTTACCTTTTAAAATATTAGTCACATAGCCGGCTCCAAAGCCATAATCCCCTTGCCTTACAGCATCAACGCAATATAAGACCTTCTGTCCAACACTAATGGCATCTTTGACCATGTTCAGCTCATTCAAACAATAATCACAAGCTCCACATTGGGAATCTGAATAATCTTGGCCAAAATAATTAGCCAAAACTTTATGACGGCATTGGGGTTGAGTACAAAAATTATAAATAGAGTTTAACTTAGTCATCAAGACTTTCCTATTAGGAGATTTTGCGGCAAAGAAATTCCATAACTGGTAATCTGCCCCGCTATAAAACATATAGCAAAAAGCAGAAAGCCTATCCCTTCCGGCACGGCCAGTTTCCTGTTGATAGTGTTCAATGCTTTTTGGCATACCAGCGTGAATAATAAATCTGATATTAGAGCGATCGATTCCCATACCAAAGGCTATAGTAGCTACAACTATATTTACTTTTTCAAGTGAAAATCTTTCTTGAGCTCTATGGCGTTTTTTATCTGACATTCCGGCATGATAACCAACATTATCAATACCAAGTCGTTTTAAATCTTTTGAGATTTTCTCTACGTCTTTACGGCGTAAACAATAAATAATACCTGCCTCATAAGTATGTTTTTCAAGAACATCTGTTATTTGTTTTAATATTTGTTTACGCGGTAATGCCCGATAAGTTAAATTAGGCCGATCAATTTGACCAACATGAGTTTGATAATCAGTAAATCCTAATTGAACAACAATATCACGCTGTACCTCTATAGTCGCAGTAGCAGTAAAGGTATGAACGCTTACAGATTCGAATTCCTTTTTAATAACCGAAAGGTTTCGATAGTCACTTCTAAAATCATGGCCCCAATGACTAATACAGTGAGCTTCATCTATTACAAAAAAAGAAAGTTTAATTGTTCTTAACAACCCCAGAGTTGTTTCATTTTGGAGACGCTCAGGAGAAATATATAAAAGCTTTATCTCTCCATTGTAAATCTGTTCAATCGCTAATCGCTGTTCTTCATAGGGCATGCTTGAGTTTAGACAACAAGAAGATATTCCAATATCTCTAAGGCTATCTACTTGATCTTTCATCAAAGAGATCAAAGGAGATATAACTACCGCCATACCCTCTTTTAATAAAGCCGGTAATTGAAAGCATAATGATTTACCTCCACCGGTAGGCAAAATCGTTAAGCTATCCTGATTACTTAATATTGAATTTATTGTTTCTTCCTGTAAAGGAAGAAAAGAATCATAACCCCAGTATTGCTGCAAGGCTTCATACAGTTGTTCTCTGTCGATTTCTGTCTCTCTTGTTATCATCTTTACCTTGATATTCCCTTTGGTTAAATCTTTTCTTTTAAACTACAAAATTAAGAAACACAACATCTAATTTTCATCAGGATACATCTTACTCAAAAAATCTAATCTAGCAAAACATTTTTTCAATAAAAATAAGGTGGCTTGATTTGGGCTAAAAAGCCATCTTCTATAGGATTGGTTGAGGGTTGTCATTTAAACTACTTACAAAGGATCTTCCCGAAAGGAATTTACAACAGAATTTATCATCTAACTAACTGGATTACTTCTTTTCCCTTTTTATCAATTAGCTGTAATAGGCGAGCAGCTGTACCACTAGGCTTATTAATTCCCATTTCCCATTTCTGTAAAGTTGTCGTTTGAATATTTAGAATATGGGCAAGAACGGCTTGACTGACATGGATTTTACTCCGAATCATTTTTATATCTACAGCCTTATATTGTTTAGGTAGAGGGTACTTTAATTCATCAAATTTCCGCATGGACTCTGAAACATCCATGACTTTTGACAATTCAAGAAGCTCACCTTTAACTATATCACGAACTTCATTTTTATCTCTTTTATTCTTCATAATCAATCTCCTCCAAAATTTTTTCTTTTACTGCCTTGCTTAATAAAACCTCTGTAAATTTCTCATATTGTTGCGCTAAAAGTTTCAAATAGCTAAATTCTTCATTGCTGAGGTTGTCTTTATCTCCTTTGGCAAAAATATATACTGCAATAACTAATTTCTTATGTTCCCAAAAAACAATATTTCTGTATCCTCCACTTTTCCCTTTTCCTTTCTTAGCAACACGAACTTTATAAAGCTTAGCACCTAAATTAGCCTTTTTGTATTTATAAAAATTCTCAAATAATTTCTGAACATATTCTTTTTTACTAACCTTTTCATTCTTTAGTTCCTTTTTCAACTTTTTTGAGAATGATTTATTTAGTAAGTATCTCATTAAACTCTTTTCTTGCTTCAACTAAAGTATATCATTTAATCATACACTTTGCAAATATATCTTAAATTTATTTATTTTAGCAACATCTGTAAATATCTATGCAGCAATGGTTTGAATGAGGTGCTAATTTTTTAGAATTATTTGCTATATGATTTAATTATATAGCACCAAAAAACCACTTATTTCCTTTCTCCATTCCCTTTTTCTTGATAAGCTCATTTCCCAAGTTGTTTGCGGATTTGTTTTTTTGTTATAGCGCGGCGTGAGTTTTTGCTTTGTAAAGATTTTTCTTTGATTTTATCATGCAAATTGATATATGCTTCTTTTTCGATGTAAGATTTAGTACAGTTGACCGAATATGCTAATGCGCTTAGGGTATCAGCAATATCGTAAGTATATATATTAACGATATATTGGTCGCCTTTCTTTTTTGCATTATCAATATTGTCAACTAGCCATGGCTCAAAAAGTGCAGCTTTCTCCAGTATATCCAATTCTTCTTCAGTTAGCAAAAAGAATACCTTAATTTGCTTCATATGTCCCTCCTATTAATATTTGTTAATATGTCTCTCACTATAATAGACGAACGAAACGGCAAAATTCTTTCATTTATTTTAAAAATATTTAGGATATGGGCAAGAACTGCTTGGCTGACATGGATTTTACTTCGAATTATTTTTATATCTACAGCCTTACATTGCTTAGGTAGAGGGTACTTTAATTCATCAAATTTTCGCATGGACTCTGAAATATCCATGACTTTTGACAGCTCAAGAAGCTTACCTTACTTTTTTAAAGGGAGTTGACCCCTTTTTGCAGAGGTTTATTTTTTTTTGGGATGTTTTTTTAATTTTTTTTCTTCTATGGCGGGGATATCACAGTAGCCTTTTAGGCTAGCGCCTTCTTTTATAATTAATATTGGAGCTTGAATATTACCTATTACTAAACCCGGCGGAAAAAGTTCAAGCCGGTTGCTGCAGATAACATCTCCTTTTACTTTTCCTAATATTTTTATGTTTTCTCCTTTAATTACCTTAGTTTTAACTTCTGCTTGTTCTCCTATGATCAAAGTCCCTTTTGTTTCTAGCTCTCCTTCGAATTTACCACTTATCTTTAAGTTAACTGGGTCATTAAATACGAGGTTACCTTTCATGGTAGCTTCAATATTGATAATTTTCTCTTCACTTTTTCTCTTCCCTAACATAGAATTTCCTCTTATCTATTAATGATGCTTTCTTTTCTTTTACTTTTAACTAAAGATCCAGATTGGGCATATTTTTGAATATGTCGGCATGAAATAGCATAGCAATTTAAGCAATCTGTGCTCTGAGAATTATAATATGAACATGATAGTAAAGTTTCTAACTCGCCTAAAATATCTTGGGCGTAATATTGCTTCTCTTTAGTATTTACCTCTTTCATTTTACTGTCAGCCCTTTTAATGACTGCCTCAGCATCCCGAAAGATATTACAGTTAATATTGCGATCTTCGAATCTCATCCTTAAGCTGGATTTATTTTGCTTTCTATATACTTCACCACATCACTTACAGCTAATATCTTTTCCGTATCTTCATCAGAAATTTCAATACCAAATTTATCCTCTAAGACCATAACTAACTCTACCGTATCCAGAGAATCTGCCCCTAAATCATCAGTAAACAAACTATCTGGCCTTATTTCGTCAGTGCAACTATCAGCTGCTCGCTGACAATTTCTCTTACCTCTTCAAATAAACTCAAAGCTACACCTCTACCGGAACAAGTTTTTCTTTCTTTGTCTCTATATAGCGATTAAGTTCTAAACTTTCTTTTTCTTCTAACAAATTAAAAGAAACGCCATATTTATTCATTGATTCTGTTTTCCGTTTCCAGACTATATGGGTTTGAATTTTCATTGAAGGAATAGAAGCCCCATAAAAAAATAATCTCAAATTAATTGGTTCGCTTTCCTTAAATTCTTTCTTGGTCTCAAAACTTAACCCCTCTGAACTAACGTTTTTAGCAAAGGCTTTTATACTTTGAGATAAATTTGAAGACTTAACTCTTAGAATAATCATCTTATTAAAATCTCTGGTTAAAGGTAAACGCCGAGACCCCCTTTTTCCTCCCCCTGCTAATTCCTTAACCTCCCATGGGACTTTTTCTTCTTCAGGAGACAGGTCTTTTTCCTTTAATTCCTTTTTAACAAGTTTTTCTTTTAATGTCCAGAGGGAATCTTTAAGCTCTTCATGTACCTTATCCTTCTTCGCCAATTCTTCATCCATTATGGACTTGTAAACATTTTCCTGTTTGTTGAGTAACTTATCTTTCTTTTGCAAACCTGATTTTAATGATTCCAGAGAGTCTTTAAGCTGTTCACATTCTTTCTCCGTTTGCTTTGAACCTTGTTCAATTGCCTTACGAAGATTCTCTTCTATTTCTGCGCGTTTTATTTGCTCTGTTAACTCAGCTTTAAGTTTATTTTCTGTATTTAATCTCCGTCTGCGCCAACTTAAAAATCCTAAACCGGAAATTAGCCCTAAACTAGCCAGCCAAACTATTACTCCAGCCATGCTTTTCCATTCAGACTCTACCACCAAAGGAGTCTTAATTTCTGGCCAGGCCTCTTTTACTTGAGCTTGACCAGCTTCTTCTCCGCTATTAACTACCTCAGGATCAGGAATTTCTAAAGGTAATTGGACCGGAGCAGCCTGACTAAGCGCTGCATCCATTGCTTCTAATCTTTTGACAACTTCCTTTTTACTTACAGAGGTCTTTTGCGGTGCTATTAGCAGCTCTTTTGCATTTTCCTGGCTATGGCTTGAGTTGATAAAAATAAAACTACTGGCAAAAAATACTAAAATTAAGCTAAAGAAAAAAATTCGCTTCCCATTTATTTGCATAATTTACCTCCTTTATCTCCATAGCTTTACTAGATCATTTTCTTTAAATTCCGCATCTTGCCAATCAGATAAAATAGCAGCTGCGCAAATCCCTTCTTCTACTTTCTCTATCTCTGTTTTACCAATGAGTTCGTCACCGCGATGAACCGATAAAACATCTCCTATTTCCAAATTATTCTCTCGGCCTAAGTTTGCCACAATAAACTTGTGCTCTTTATTTACCTCTAAAACCTTACCGACTATGTCAGCCATAGACCTAACTACGATTTTCTCTAACTCAACGATCTTTGGCTTTCTTACAAAATCTTCTAGCCTCTCCTCTAGAATCTTATTCTCATTCATAACCAGAACTAACTGATTTTCAGATTTATGCCTGACTGCTATTTCTTTTTCCAGTTTATTTAGAGTATATTGCACCTGGCGCTTTTTTTGATCCAGCTCTATAGCTAATACTTTAGATCTATTTTTCTCGGAGCTAAGCGCTTTTTCTATTTTTCCTTTAGCCCAGATTGTAACGGTAAGCTCTTCCTGAGTCGTAGTTAGCAATCTTTGAGTAAATATCTGTACTTTCTCTTCTTCTGTTTTGAGTAGATAAAAAAAGATGTTTGTACTTAAGAGAATAAAAATAAGGCATCCCAAGAAAAATTTAGGTCTGACTTTAGACTTTAAATCTAATTTTGCCTTGAAAAACTTAGGACTAAACTTAAACCAAGACTTTGGGTTTAGCTTCTCGGTAAAAAATTTAACTCCGAACCAAGATTTTAGATTTAACTTTAGCATCTCCTACCTCCATTATTTTTATACCTTTACTGAAGAAGCAAGGTATTTACTTACTTCTTGAAATTGTTCGGGATACTTATTATAAATAGGTAGCAGTCTCTGATATTCTCTTACTCTATTTACATCCTTTATCTCTATAATCCTAAACTTCTCTAAAAGTTTTGTTTTGATATTATGGTAGGCACCAATAAAAAGAATGCCTTTTCCGCTATGTTTTGAGGTCTCAACTATTCTTTTGGCAATAAATTCATCTCTCTTATTTAAAAGTTTATTTTTGGTTAGCTTGTACCTTGTAAAGGCAGTTAATTTGGAAATAATTGACTTGGCATGGGTTATAGCTAATAATTTCTTATATTCCTTCTTTACCAAGTTAAAATCCTCAGTCTTAACTAAAATTGCCCCTCTTTTCAATAGATTATCGATAATTTCATAATTTTTGCTGCCAGCTGCAAGGCTTTCTTTCACTATTTTTTGGCCAACTTCTCCTTCGGCTACCATTCCGTCTTGATATATTTTCATTCCTGAGACATCAATGGAATCAAAATAGTCAGATATGGTTTCCCAAAATTTATCAACTGTTTTTTTATGTTCTTCCCAAAACTCCTGACCTAAATTGGCAATGCCTCGCTTAGCTACATATTTTGCCAAAGAACCAAGGTCAGCGCTTGTGTGTATAATTGGAACATAAATCAGTGTCTTCATAATAAAATGTTGTCTCCGCTATTTTGCCTTTATCTTTTCTTCTAACCGATCTAATCTTTTTTTAAGCGCTGTATTTTCTTTTTCTATCTCGGTTTCTTTAGCTTTTGAAGATAAATAAGAATCCTGCTGCCACCAGTTTATGCCCATTTCCATTGCTTTATCAACTGAAGCAACCAAGAGCCTTATCTTAATATTAAGAAGATCAATATCGGCGAGTTGAATCTTAATATCTCCGGCAATTACTATGCCTTTATCTAGGACTCTTTCTAAGATATCGGCGAGATTAGTTGCATTCGTAGCATGCATCATTTTTTGTTCTTGCATTAGATTACCCCCCTTTTAAAACTAACACTTTAGTCTTTATAACCAGATTTGCGGCTTTTTTACGTAAATTTGAAATAAACCGGCAATTCTTACAATCGAAACTCTGGACATTATATTCGCTGCAATCCAAAAGAATATCTAAGTTCCTTAATAAATCTGAAGCAAACTCTATTTTATGTTGATAATCTTTTGTTTTATTAAGCATATCGGTAAATACTTTTATAATAGGTTCCCGTTTTCGAAATATTGAACAACTGATATTGGATTCTTTTTTAGGCAAAGGCATAATTTACCCCTCTCACATAAGATCCCCTAAAGGGCCTAAATTTATATTCAGTTCTTCATCTTTAAGTCCAAAAACACCCTTTAACTCTTGCATTTTGTTTTCTAACTTCATTAGCGTTTCACCAACGCGCTCAATTTCTTCCTCTGTTAATGAACCTGCGTCTACCCTGCGCATCGCCTGCTTCTCTAAAAGCTTTCTAATCAGTTCTATTAGCGTAAGGACGAGCTTTGCTAGTCCTTTCTCCACATTCTTAGGATTAGCGTCAATTCTTTTAGGAAGCGCATTTTGTATTTTTTCTATCTCTTCAATAAAATCTTGAGGGGAATCTGTTTCTACTATTCTATTTATGTCCATACTATCTCCTTATTAAAAACTTGTATTTCCCATAGTTTTAAGTATTTCTAATGGGGTAAATATATCCGGCTTTTTGGTTAAGACAATAAAATTATAAGGCGGCCAGGGGCCACTAAATAAATATTTAAGGTCTCCGGGCGTATTCTTTGCGCGTTCAAAGGCCTCTTTAAAATCTTTTTGTTTTTCTTTTTCGACGAGATAGGAGGCATTTAAGAGCAAATTTTCAGTAGTTAATTTTTGGAGCTTCTTCTCAACAGACAATTTGTTAAAAATATTATCTATAACTACAATGTATCTCTCAGCTTCTTTTTCTAATACTTTGTCCACTTTATATTTTTCAATCTTCTCCTTCATAAAACTCTTTGCTAGGGAATTATCTTTTAAAGACGCTAAATCATCAACCTTATCTACTTCATTGATTATGCGTCTTCTCATCTCTTCAGCAGACCAGATGATTTTTAATCCAAACTCTACCTTATTGCGAAGTCTATCTAAATTCATTCGAAAATCATTATGATAGTCTTTCATCATACCTAAAATATCTTTTTCATTGTTAAAAACCGTTAGGAATCTCATTGGTAAAACATTAAAATTTTCCATTAATTTTTCTGTAATCTCTTCATGCTTTAGAACCCATTCTTTAGGTACATCCTTAGTCTGCTTATCAATATGACTTACGACTATGCCAATATCGCGATACGGAATATTATATATAGGTGTTCCTCCCATCCCTTCAATGTCATTATCAATCGCTTGACTATGATCTACAATGCAATGAGCATATATTTTCATTTGTGTTTTCTGATCTATCATTATGTCGGCTCCTCTTGCGCGCCTGCAAATGGTTCCCCTCTTAAACGCTCCATAGTCTCTACTGAACTGACCAAGACCTTAAGGCCTACATATATAAGATCGACATCTGCCAGCGAAATTACTATATCCCCGGATATAACCACGCCTTTATCTAAAACCCTATCTAAAATTTCCAAAAGAGTTACGTCTTTTGATTTTGTAATAACACCTTCCATTTATGCCTTCTCCATGATAGTAAAATTATAGGGCGGCCAGGGTCCAGTGCAATCGAAATCAATACCCTTATCACTATATTCTGTCTTAAGATTATCTACCCTACTTATAAATTCTTTCACCTTATCTTTAGCCATTAAAAAAGCAGCATTTAAAATCATCTCGTCTTTGCGTTCGGTTATTTCCTTTGGCAACAGTTTATTAATGGATGTCTGCAAGCTCAGTTCTTTTAGTTCCTCAAAACTATTTTGACCATACTTATTGAGTTTTGCATTTAGCACTGTATTTAGTAACTCTTTCTTTTTTTTCTTTAAAATGAAGGCCTTGCCTGGGGAAGAAGAGCTAATCTCTTTATCTACCTTGGAAATCTCATCATCTTTTTGTGTAAGAACTCCCTTTAACTTTTCTATATCGCAGTAAATCTTAAGGCCCCATTCCTCTTTGCCTTCTAAATTATTTAAGTTGTTTTTGAGTTCTTCTGCGTATTCTTCAACCATTGCCTTAAGGCTATCTTCATTATTGAATAAGGTCGCAAACTTAAAGGGAATTACACAGGTATCTTTCATAACCTCTTCAATTACTTTCTCATGGATGCTGGCTCTTTGTTCAATCCATTCTAAATCCGCTAAATTCTTTTTGAGATTCTCTTCGCCAAACTCATCTTTTCTAACCCTACTAACTAATACAAAAAGTCCCTGGTGATAAATAAAATAAGGCCCGTCAATCAATCTCTCCATATCGTTTATCCCTCGACTTGATTCGACTTCGCTCATTACAGGTTGCTCGGAATAAAACCCTAAACTTTTGTTGAAGGATTTTAATTCTGGGGCTTTATGGATAACGCAATACAAATAAATAAGATCCATTATTCGCTCAAGGCTTGCTGTCCTTTACACCTATAAGATTCAATTTCTAGGCTACTATTCAATTTAACCTCATAAAAATTTCTATCCTGTACTTTAGTGGATAGCCCAAGAGCTTTTATAAAAGAGCTTTCTTCATAAACCTCTGCCTCGGTCTCCCAACCTTCATCAGCCTTGGTTACCTTAGTAACCTTTACGTCTTTTACATGAAGCGTCTGCTTCAAAAATTCACTTACTGCTTTCCCAACTTCGATTACACCGACCATCTTCACACCCCCTCAAATTTTCGAAGAGAATTTGATCCTAACCCCGCCAAAGCGGGGGGTAGGATCTTATCTTTCTTCTTTGGCTTTTCTAATAGCTTCCAGGCGGCCTAAAAGCTCCTTTTCCTGCCTATCATAATCTTCTTCGCTTATTTCATCCACCTCAAAGCGCAATTGCAATTGCATAAGTTTTTCTTTTATCAACCCTTCATCGGAAAATTCCCTTTCTGTTACCTCGTTAATCTTCTTACCCAACCAAACCACACCGTTCAATGGAGCAAGCAATATGTTATCAATTAAAAACATAATTAATACTCCCCTGTTTCAATTACCAGATTAACAAAATTAAATGGCGGTAGTGTGCCTACATATTTAAATTTTACTACATCGCCATATTTCGCATCAAGTTCTTGAACTTTTTGATCAAATTCTGATTCTTTATCTTTTTCAACTAAAAAGGCGGCGTTTATAATCATTCTTTCGCCATAGACATAATTAGTTTTAGTTTCTATTGCCAAAAGTGACAGGTTGTTTAGAATATCCTCCTTATGACTCTCTTTTTCCTTTTCTAAAGCAGTTTCCACCATTCTTCCTATTTCCATACGTTCAAAATGTATCTTATCGGAAGGCAAATCCTTAAGCTTCTCTTTTAATGTTTTTATCTCTTCATATTTCTTGAGGATATGGTTATAAATATCTTCTTTAAATATTGCCTTTAACCCTAATTCTTTTTTTCCTTCTATATTTTTTAGTAAATCTAAAAACTCATCATATTTTCTTTCTAATATCTTTTTTACCTTTTCCTCGTCTTCGGTAATAGTGCAAAACCTCACCGGTAGAACTGTATATGCCTTCATCACTTCTTCAATAGCTCGTTCATGTGGGATCAGATTTTCTCTAGCAACGGGATATTTCTTAATCGGCGAATTGCTCACCACAGCGGCAATATCTTTAAAACAGACAGTATATAATTCATCACCTCTCTCCCCAATCCCCAAGGGGCCAAAAGATTGAGATTGGTTTGATTTTATTATACAGTATATGTATTTGCCTTCTTTTATAGCGACTTCCATTTATTTCTCCCATTCCTCCGGATAAATAACAATATTAACAAAATTATATACCGGTAACGGCCCAGCATACATAAATTTTACCCTGTTTCTGTATTCCTCACTTATTTCTTCCATAATGTTATCAAATTCATTCTCCCTGCCTTTATCTACCAAAAAGGAGGCGTTTATAAACATCCCCTCACCGATAGTCTTATTGAGTTTATAATTAACGGCTGTTCTTTTTAAGGCATCTACAATAATTTGCGCCTCTTCTTCTTTTTTCTTCTCTAGCGTATCGGCAACCATCTTGCCTACTTCCATTTTTATCTGGATGTTCTTTTTAGCCTTATCGTTTTGAAGCTTAACTTTTATCTTTTTAATATCCTTATTTTCCTCTACAATCTCTTTAAAAATTACCTCCATATTCTTCCATGTACCTTTAACCCCCAATTCTATTTTATGCTCCATATCTCTTAAGGCAGTCTTAAATTCTCTGCATCTTCTATCCAGAAGATTCCTTACCTCATCGGCGCCAGAGGCAATAGTGCCAAACCTCACCGGAAGCACGCTATCAAACTCTTTCATCACTTCCTCAATTACCTTTTCGTGAGCTAATAAATTTTGCCGGCTGCCTTCTAGCCTACTTACTAATGAGTTACTTACTACCATACTTAGATCATCGTAACTAATAGTTAAGACTTCATCGCCTCTTTCGCCTATTCCAATAGGCCCAAAATTTCTCTCCTGCGAGGTTGAAATAATACAATAAATATATTTACTTTCTTTTTCCATAGTTATTATTGGATAAGTTATGTTCGCTTCGGTCTATAACTTATATCCTCTTTTACCTTTATCAACACTGCGTTCTTTTTAAACTCATCTTCATTAAATATAAGGCTTTCTTGACCAACTTGTTCGCAAGATTGAGCATAATCTGAAAGTATCTTGTAAGACCTCATTATTTCATCAAATTCTCTTTCTGCCTCTGGCCTATCCGGATTCTTATCGGGGTGATGAATAAACGCCTG
>Ga0208904_1001112_pt1 | contig 19038 bp, 15 predicted proteins | sample AntAceMetag02UKB_FD_184774 | JGI IMG/M metagenome (GOLD analysis project Ga0208904, IMG submission 184774) | Saline lake microbial communities from Ace Lake, Antarctica - Antarctic Ace Lake Metagenome 02UKB (SPAdes) (version 2) | ecosystem: Environmental > Aquatic > Non-marine Saline and...
CCTTGATTTTCATCAATAAATATTATATAGTATAAATGACAGCGGGTCGAGAGCCTTTATATTACCAATGGCATTGAGGTTACCTCCTCCCTGCTGTCTAGAGAGACTATCCTTGAAAAGGATGGTTTTTTTATTTTTCCTCAACTACTTTTTTAGTAGTTTTCTTAGTGGTTTTTTTCTTTGGCTTCTTCACTGCTTTTTTAGTTGCCTTTTTCTTTGGTTTTTCAACAGCTTTTTTCGCTGTCTTTTTTCGGCCGTATCTTTTTTCAGGAGCTTCTTCTATTAATTTTTCACACTCTTCCTTAGTCAGTTCTTCAGGTTTCTTCTCTTTTGGAATTTTTGCATTTTTTGTACCATTTGTTATATACGGTCCATATCGTCCATTCAAAACCTGTATGTCAGAGTCTTTCCACTCAAGAATAATTTTGCTAGCTTCTTCTTGTTTTTTGTCAGCAATTATTTGCAAAGCATCTTTTAAGTCTACTTCGTACGGATCTTTTTCTTTGATAGAGTAATATTTGCTCTTTACTTTTACATAAGGCCCAAAACGTCCGATATCTACAGTAATGTCATTACCTTCGGCGTCACTGCCAACGGATTTTGGTAGAGTGAGAAGTTTCAAAGCTTCTTCCATTGTAATAGTTTCTACACTCTGTCCTTTTGAGAGTGAAGCAAACTTTGGTTTTTCTTCATCATCTTTTGAGCCTAATTGCACAAAAGGTCCATAGCGTCCGATACGAGAGTAGAGTGGTTTCCCAGTTGTTGGGTCAGTTCCAATTTCCCTCATTGCCACTGTATCTTCTTTTGTTAATTCTTCAGCTTTCTTTTCTAGATTTTCATGGAATGGATGATAAAATGTTGAGATGATTGGTTTCCAGTCTTTTGTGCCTTCGGCAATGTCATCTAGATTACCTTCCATCTTAGCGGTAAATTCATAGTCTGCAATATCAGAAAAGTGATTCACTAGTAAATCTGTCACCACCATGGCAATGTCTAGTGGTTTTAATCGTTTATTGTCATCACGCTCTACATAACCACGCGCTTCAATTGTTCCAATAGTTGGAGCGTAAGTACTCGGGCGACCAATGCCGTGTTCTTCCATGGCTTTTACTAGGGTCGCGTCAGAGTATCGTGCAGGTGGCTCGGTAAAGTGTTGTTCTGGTTTAATTTCCTTACAGTCCACGCTTTCACCTTCTTTTAGTTCTGGAAGCATCTCTTCTTTTACTTGTTCAGGATAAAGCTTTAGCCAGCCATCAAAAACCATGCTCTGACCAGTAGCGCGAAACAAATATTTCTTGGCAGTGATATCAAAGTTTGTTTTATTAAGTCGTGCTTCAGTCATCTGTGTAGCAACTGCGCGCTTCCAAATTAGAGTGTACAATTTTAATTGTTGAGGGTCTAAGTGTGCTTCCAATGATTCAGGAGTCTTGGCGGGGTCAGCTGGACGGATGGCTTCATGAGCTTCTTGAGCGTTTTTTGATTTGTTTTTAAAAGTTCTTACTTTGTCCAAAATATATTTATCACCAAAACTTGTTTTCAAAAATTCATTTGTTTCATTCAAAAACTTCTCAGACAAATTTATTGAGTCGGTACGCATATAAGTGATAAGACCACTGGCATCATCATCTCCTTCTTTTATACCTTCATAAAGTTGCTGGGCCAATCTCATAGTTTGCTTGGCAGAATAGCCCAGCTTATGGCTAGCCTGTTGTTGTAGAGTAGAGGTGGTAAAAGGTGCTGGGGGAGTACGCTTGGTTTCCTTTTTTTCTATTTTGTGAATTTTGTATTCCGCACCTTCTAGATCTTTTGCAATTTCGTTTACCTGTTTTTCATTGCCTATTTCCAGCTTATCTAATTTTTTACTATCAATAGAATGAAGTTTTCCTGTAAAATCATGTTCTTTGTGAAAAGTACCTTCAACAGTCCAATATTCATCAGATATGAAAGCCTGTCTTTCTCGTTCACGTTCCACTGTTAATCGCACTGCAACAGACTGAACACGTCCGGCAGATAGACCTCGAGCAACCTTTTTCCAAAGAAATGGTGATAGTTCATAACCAACTAGTCTGTCTAATACTCGACGAGCTTGCTGAGCGTCTACTAGCTTTTGATCAATATGACGTGGATTTTTTATCGCTTCTTCAATAGCGTGTTTTGTAATTTCATGAAAAACAATCCTCTTGGCCTTGGCTGGATCTACTTTCAAAATATATGCCAAATGCCAGGAAATAGCTTCTCCTTCGCGATCTTCATCAGTAGCAAATATGATTTCATCAGCTTTTTTGGCTAGATCCTTCAATTTCTTAACTTGCTTGGCTCTATCTTTGGAAGTGACATAGTCTGGTTCAAAAGTGCCACCTTCAATATCTATTCCCATCTTGGATTTTGGTAGATCTCTTAGGTGTCCAAAAGAAGACTCTACTATATAGTCTTTTCCTAAAAACTTGGTTATAGTCCTGGCCTTTGTGGGGGACTCTACGATTACGAGGGTTTTACTCATATTTTAGGTTAAAAATACTCCTTAACAGCATAAACCATATTGACACAAATGTCAAACTGTGATAATTTTAGTATATAGAAATAGTTCTTTTTAAAAGACCGTCCTAGCCAGATTTTTGTGGTTTTATAACTATAAAAACTTGGCTGGGAATAGGTCCTGGTCACTTTGCTCGTAAGGCGTATTGTCTTGGTGGGGAATGTTTTATTAGCTATTCCTGCTGTGGCAAATTACCTGCGGGTATGGAGGTGTATCATGGGAAAGTTTTTGCAGAAGTCTACGTTGCCGACTGATGACTGGTGGGATCTTGTCAGGAGAGACAAGGAAAGAGAGTTCGGAGAAGAGGGGATGGCTCCGCTCTTTCGATGGTTTGCCGAGAACCTGAGGTTGGTTCACGGCATCGTCAAAGGCCATGTTAGGCTTCAACTGAAGCCTAGTCACACCCGTGCTCTGCATCTGATTCCGTTTTGGTGTGAGAAGATCGTGGCCGACGTTGAGCCAACTAGGTTTGATGTTAGAAAATTGAAATACGTTTCTATCATTGACCCGCCCCGGAACGCGATTGCATGCCATGAGGTCTGTGGAGCAAATCAAGAGCGTGGTACAGTCTTAGGATTGTCTGACGCTGCCAAGATGTTGAGGCAGAAAAAGAGGATACGCAAGAGTGCGAGAGGTAAGAAGATTATCTTTAGCGGGACCATCATGGAGGCGCATAAAGGAAAAAGTCATTACGTCGCATTTCTTGAGTACAAGGATTCCGACTGGAAACTTAACTTCGGTTGGGTAAAATCCGAAAGTCGCGCTCCGTATTCCTATGGGTGGAATAACGACTACGTTTTCCCACTTGTTGTATAGTATCGGTGGTATTCGTCTGCGGGTTACGGATACGAAACATCATTCGCTTCCCGCTATGTTTGTAAAAATTGCAGATATAGCGAGGAGGTTTTTGCGAATGGTGTTTTGTTTTATAATAAATTTTTGATTTCCCCACCCAAAAACATACTACCAGTAACAAGAAGCAGATCATTTTTATTGGTTTGTTTTTTTGACCAAGTAAAAGCGTCTTGGGGATTCAAAAACATTTCTATTTTACAATTTGGTAAAAGTTTTCTAAATTTATCAGCTAACTCCTTTGGATTAGCTGGTTGGCGGAATGGGTTGTTGGTATATTGGGTACAGGCGATTGATTTTGGTTTTAGGGTGGAGAGTTGCTTTATCATTTTACCTATATTTTTGTCGGCGCTGAAACCTACTACTAGATTTATAGATTTATAGGTTTTAGGTTTTAGGTTTGTGATTGTTTCTACTGTAGTTTTCATTTTGTCAGGATTGTGGGCGCCATCTAAAATTATAGTCGGATTTTTTGAGACAACTTCCATTCGGAGAGGGAGTTTTGTTTTTTCTAATCCTTTTTTTATTGATATTTCTGGAATTTTTAAATATTTAGAAATATTAATAACTAATTCAGCATTATTTATTTGGTGTTTGCTTAATAATGAAAGTTTTTTTGAGACTTGTAGGCTTGAGGGTTTGAGCACTTGCAAACTTGCTTTAGTTTTTTTGCATTCTTTCTCAATCACTTCCAAAATCTTTTTATTTCTTTCTCCTGTAAACACGGTGCATCCTTTTTTAATTATTCCCGCTTTCTCATAAGCAATAACTTTTTTATCATTGCCTAATATATTAGTATGATCTAGTCCGATATTAGTAATCACGGCAATGTCTTTATATGGAATAATATTACTGGCATCATAGCGACCACCTAGACCGACTTCTAGAATTGCCCATTTAACTTTTTTACTTACGAAATACAAAAAGCCAATAGCTTCGCAGATTTCAAAAAAAGATAACATATCGTATGGGCTGTTTCTGATATATTCATCTAGCTTTGGTTTTATAAATTCAATTAGTTCAACAAATTCTTTTTTACTCATGTGTTTATTACCAATTTTCCAGCGCTCGGTAATAGTGGTTGGGTGAGGGGATTGGGTTGAGCCTACATTATATTTAGCCTCATTTAAAATTGAATGTAAAAAAGCGACAGTAGAACCTTTTCCACTGGTTCCCGTTACGTGTATGTAGTGAGGAATCTTTTTTTCAGGATTACCTAAGATATCCAAAAAGAACTGCAAGCGTTTTAAATATATACTGCAGTGCTTTGGGTCTTTCATATACTCTTTGCGAGGCATGTTTTGCAAAGAGAGAAGATAGTTGTAGCTTTCGGTAAAGTCCATTTGGTTTAGATAATTGTCCCTCCCCCTATGAGGGGGAGGTTAGGAGGGGCTTTTTTTAGTTGAATCTATATCTGCAAAGGCTGACTATCAGCCACTTCATCTTCCTTGCCTGGTTTGCGTAACCAATTGACTAGTAGATAAACAAAAGGAGTGTCAATAATGGCGAAAGCCATCTTGAATAGCCAGTAGCTAAGACACAAGTGTAGGATAAATCTGACTGTGAATTTGTCGTTAATGCCGTAGAAGGCGATAAACATAAAAAGTAGTGTGTCTATTGCCTGAGAGACCATTGTTGAAGCATTATTTCTAAGCCAGAGCCATCTACCACCAAATTTTTCTTTCCAAAATTCAAATGCCCAGATATCATGAGTCTGAGAAATTATAAAAGCGATCAGACTTGCCACCATCATTCTAAGGCTACTAGAAAAGACTGTTACATACTGATCATTTATTGCATAGCGACTTGCTGGTGGCATTTTTATTGCTACATAGGTAAGGATTAATACTAGAACCTGAGCAATAAGAGCTGCCCAGACCAGCTGTTTGGCTTTTTTCTTGCCATAGACCTCTGCTACAGCATCGGTCATCATAAAGGTAAGAGGGTAAGCAAAAATACCAACTGATACTGCCACACCAAAGAGGACAGTTACTTTGCTACCAAGTAGGTTGGCAGTGAGTAGGCCGGCTATAAAAATTGCCGATATAATTGTCAGTTTAAAGTGTTGTGTCATAATAATAAATTTACTAAGTAAACTAAGTTAGCCGAGTAGCTAAGTTAGTGATTGAATTAAATTTTATTTTTCTCACAACATATAACTCAGATACTTAGTTAACTTAGCGACTTAGAACATAATTCATCCCACCTAGATTCTTCACCTTCCCTTTCATTTCCATAAGAGTAAGTGTAGCATTTACAGCTGGGCTGTCAAGTTCAGATTTTTTTACAAGTTGGTCAACGTGGATTGGTTCACGAGAGAGGAATTCCAGTAGTTTGGCTTCGGTGGGGGAGTCGGGGACGATCTCGCGGTTGGAGATAAAGTTTTTTATGTCTTCTAAATCTAGTACATCAATAATATCCTGTGCACAGGTCACTGGGTGAGCACCATTTTTTATTAGTTGATTTACCCCGGCAGAGTTTGGTGAAGTAATGTTTTGTGGTACTGCAAAAACTTCACGATTATTGTCCAGTGCTGATTGGGCAGTTATTAGGGCTCCTGATCCTTCGGCTGCTTCTATTACCAAAGTTCCCAGCGTCATACCAGCTACTATTCTATTTCGGCGTGGAAAAGTAAACCTTGATGGCAGAGCACCAGGTGGATATTCAGAAATAACAGCTCCATCTTTTTTTATTATATCATTGGCCAAGTTGCGGTGTCCTGCCGGATAAATATGACGATCGTTTACACCTGCCCCAAGTACGGCAATAGTTTTTCCGCCAGTTTCCAAAGTTGTTTTGTGGGCAATACTGTCAATTCCAAGAGCTAGACCACTAACAATTATTATGCCTTGACTAGCTAAATCTCTAACAATTTCTTCAGTGATTTGTTTTCCATAAGGAGAAAACTTTCTAGGACCGACAACCGCCAAACTAAAACCTTCGTTATCTATCTCACCGCGAGTAAACAAACAAAAGGGTGCGTCATAAATCTCTTTCAAAAGTTCTGGATAGTTACTGTCATCTTTTAAGACACAAGTGATCTTTTCTTGCTCCAAAATTTTGGTAATTTTATTTTCATTGACACTATTTCTCCAATCTAAAAAGTTAGTGGCTAGCTCATCTTTCCAGCCCATTTTTTGCAGATTTTCTGACTTTGCTTTCCAAGCATTTTCAAGTGAAGAAAAAAACGCTAGCAGTTGCTGGTGGCGTTTTACTGTGATTTTGGGCCAGTGGGCGAGCAGGATTTCTTTTTTCATAATATTAATATAATACCATAAAAACCAACTTGACAAAAGGGCTTTTTTGTGCTATAATAGGCATATATTACAATATATAAAAGTAGTTATTTAGTATTAATTTTAAATATATGGTAAAAAGAGAAACAGGTGGTGGTAAGGAGCTGGAGGGAGAAAAGAAAAAAGGGGATAAAATTGACTTTCGTGCTTCTGTAGAGAGGTCTAGAAAAAAGAAAGAGAATGAAGCCCAACAAGAAGTTGACAAGGTAGAAAGGAAAAAACAATCAAAAGTTGATCGTATTGATAGCACTGAGAAAATAGGTAGTTATATGGTGGGATTAAGTAAAAAAGAAGGTAAAGATGAAGTAGAACTTATATTTAATCATTTTAATCTTTTAGTTTTTAGTGAATTTGGTGATGAAAAAGTTCCTAAAGCTGTACAATCTAAGTTGAATAGTTATAACATTGCAAAAAATGAATATAAGGAGGCTAATGAGACAATGGAAAATCTACCAGAAGAATTTCAGGAAGAGGAAGAGTTATTAGATGATTTAGAAACATTAAAATCTGATGTTATTGCTAAGGCAAAAGAATTAGCCAGTGAATTGGGGGTAAATTATGAAGAAATTGCTAGTCGTGAAACAGCTTTATTAGGTTCCGAAGATGAAGAGATTGCTGGTTTACGTGAAGAATTAGATAAATATTCTTCTGCAAATATAGATTATAAAGAAGAGAGTTATGAAGAATATGGTCAGCGAGTCATCGGTGGTATTAGGGATAGGATGGTTACAAATTTTTCTGATAATTTAAATTACGAAATAAAACCATGGGGAGGTAAAGGAGAACTTAAAACTGAAGATCCAAAAATTTTGGAAGATAATGAAAAAAAAGAAAAAGCATACGAAACACTTATGGAAATAGAGCTAGAAGGCTTAGTTGTTATCGTTAATGAAAGTGTAGAAGATGAAACTGAGCGTAAAGCAATATTTGAATTTTTAGATAAAAAGTTTGGTGGAGTGATTGCACAGACAACCGGTGGTACTAATATTCTCTTAAGTTGTTATCAATCAGATACTCTTGATAAAAAATTAGCATCACAATTGACATTACAATTTGCTAAAGCAGAAGCTAAGTTAAAAGTAGCTAAAAGTATATTGTTTGGGTCTGGTGAATATAATCAAATGTACATAGGTGGTCAGGTAACTTCAGAGTTACAATTTTTATCTCGGATTGCTGGTGATATGGATTTAGCAGATAAACAAATTTATGAACCTTGGTATCCGCAGGGTAATGATCAGTCTAATAAATTTTTGACTGTTGGATATGCTAAAGGTGTTGATACTAGCACATCATCAAGATTTTCAGATACTACTGATATGCATGTTGTATTGTATAATCAGGTATTAAAAAAAAGGGGGTTAATGAATAATAAATATAATGAACATTCAGTTGTTTCTGAAAAGATCGAAGGTTTTAGAAGTGAAAATTCAGAAGAAGTCAAACTATTATCTAATAAATTTAAAGAAAAATTTGAGAAAAAATTAGCAGGTAGAGAGCCAACCAATCAAGATAAGGTTGATTTAATTACTACCAAAGAAGGTGGTGTGGAAGTCAAAAGTTTGGATGATGCAAAGGCATTGATTGCAGTGTTAGGAGCCAAAGCAGAAAGGGCATTGGGGGTTGCCGCAGAAGCTGATAACCAGCTGGTTGATTTAAAATCTTCTTTAGAAAAAGCTAGAAAAGAAACTGATGATTTAAAAACTCGTTTAGAAAAAGAGTTAGTCGGAGCAAAAGAAAAGGATATTAGGATTTCTAAGTTATCTAATGAAAAACAAGAATTGGGTTTAAAAAATCAGCAACTTGAAACGAGAAATTCAGCTTCGGAAAGATCATTAGAAAGTGAACGTGCAGATAGACTAAAAGAAGAAGAAAAAATAAAAAAAGCATTAAAATTAATTGAGGAAGGATCTGAAGAAGGTTTACCTGGTTTTGGAAAGAAAGAAGAGAAGGCTCGTCGTCAGAAGATTTTAGATGCTCTAGAAAAATAATAAGTAAAATATTATATTAAAAAAATGCTCTGAGTTTCAGAGCATTTTTTTTATTTCTTCAACACTCTTTCTAACCACTTCCTCCACCTTCTTCTTTTCAAACAAACCAAACTTACCCAAAACAAACTTAGATGTGTCTCGCATCTTTTTTTCATTTTCACTTACACCTACTCTTACTCTAGTAAATTTTTGTGTTCCAATATGTTCAATAATTGATTTGATTCCATTGTGTCCGGCATGGCTCCGGTCTTCTTGTACACGTACATCACCAAGTTTTAGATCTTTGTCATCGTGCACCACAATAATATCTTCAGGAATCACTTTATAAAAGTGGGCAATCATTTGTACTGATTGACCAGAGGCGTTCATAAATGTCATTGGCTTGGCTAAAATTATTTTTTCACCATTTGTTGTGAGACCAGAAGTTTCAGCATTAAATTTTTTACTAAGTGACCAATCAGACGAGCCTAGATCATTTTTCAAAGCATCTAAAACCATAAAGCCAACGTTGTGACGCGTCTTTGTGTAGTTTTTTCCTGGATTGCCGAGGCCGATTATTAGTTTCATACTATGATCGTCTATTTTTTTTCAATTTAATCATTATTGGAGTTGCAAAGAAATTGAATTGTTCTCTTAGTTTGTTTTCCATGAAATTGACATAAGAGCGATGCAATGAGGTGCGGAATTTTATAGTAGCTTGAAAGACTGGTGGGTTATATTCTAATTGGCTAAGGCCTAATATTTTTGGTTGTTTAGTACCTTTACCACGAGATGGTAGATGTTGTTTTGTAATTTGTCGGATAAATTTGTCTAGTAGTTTTGGATCGATTATTGTCTGCCTGCCTTCCCACGCCTTTAAAATAATAGGGAAAACATCATGAACACGATAGCCAGTTTTTCCACTAGTAAAAAGTATTGGCGCAAAGCTGAGATGAGGGAAGTGAGAGTATAGCATGCGCCTTACTTCGTTGCGGAATGTATCTGAATTATCTTCAGCTAGATCCCATTTGTTTACTATTAGTATTACACTCTTTATGTTTTTTTCCAAGAGCCCTGCAAGTTGCTTGTCTTGAGAGGAAATTGACTCAGAGCCGTCAATAACAAACAAAATTATATCAGCATCCTTGACAGCGTCTATGCTTTTGAAAATTCCTTCTCTCTCTAGTTTACCTCTAACTTTGGACTTTCTTCTAATACCCGCAGTGTCCACAAAAATTATTTTACGTTTTTTTGTTTTTTCACCCTCTTCATAACTATAGTCTACTAATATATCGTGTGGTTCACGAGTGGTATGAGCCATTTCATTGACTATAACTTTTTCTTGACCAATTAATTTATTAAATAATGAAGATTTACCAACATTAGGTTTGCCAATTATGGCAACGTTGATTGGTTTGGTTTTTTTATCTTTTTTAACTTTTGGACGTTTTCTTAGTTTGTTTAATTGCTTGTGAATTATGTCTAATAGATCACCTACATTACGGCCATTTGTGGCTGAGATAGGGAAGGGGTCACCCAATCCTAATCTAGACCATTCTGGTTCTGTTAAGTTTAATTCAAGTTTGGTACTATCTATTTTGTTGGCAACAAAAATAACTGGTTTTACCTCTATCCGGCGGATTCTTTTTGCCAATTCTTTTTCTTGTGGAAGTATTCCATTTTTGCCATCAGCTACAAATATAATTATATCTGCTTCTTTCATGGCTCTCTCAGTTTGAATCAAGATATCTTTTTCTAGTGGTACTTTATCTGTAAAAGTTAATCCGCCAGTATCTACTAGTCTAAAGTATTTTCCTCGCCATAAAACTAATCCTTCGTTACTAGTACGAGTTGTACCAGGCACGTCAGAAATTATAGCTTTATTTTGTTCGGTCAATTTATTAAATAATGTTGATTTACCAACATTAACTCTGCCCACTAGTGCTATGCTGGGAAGGTTTTCTAATTCAATTTTGGCTGGAGTAGGCATAATATCTTATTAATTACTAATTACTCTTTTATATCGTCTCCTAGGATAATTAAAATTTCTGTAGAAGTGGATGCTGATACGCCTACAGGTAGTTTTTCTTTTATGGGAATGTTGAGTTCTTGTTGGAGGGCTATCGCCACAATGTTGCTACCTGTGGAGATTTTAAAAATCCCACTTTGGGCTTGGGGCCTCTCATCTGTATTTCCGACACTGCTGATATAGAAACCTTTTTCTTGTAGATCTTTTCTAAATTTGGCTGCCATACCAACAGACCAAGTACCATTTTTAATCTCAATATTCAATTGTTGAATAATAGGTGCGACCTGTTCAGGGGTGTCATTTGTCTGTGATTCTACTTCTTCAAAAACATTTTTTATCATTGTATTTATATTATCGAAATTACCTGTTTTTGGTTCTAGTATAAAGGCACCATCGGAGGAATATCCATTTTGTAGAAAACCGTTCGGACTGTCATCTAAGACTACAGTTATTATATCATTTGTATCTAACTCTTTTGTCAGTCTCAAAAATGACATTAAGTCAGAAAATTCTAGATCTGTAGTAATATGAGTTTCAAGAGCATTTATAATATTACTTATCTTGAGTGGATTAGCTAGAGTACTAAATGATAGTAATTTTTCTTTTAGTGCTAGAATAATTTTTTGTTGTCTTTTGGCGCGGGCAAAATCAGATCCTTCACCACCTCCGCCATGCCGAGAGCGGGCATACTGTAGGGCAGTTATGCCATCCATTATTTGTGTGCCTTTTTCAAAACTAACTACCTGAAATTTATGGTTATCAGCAGGGAACATTTCATCGGTAAAAGAATTGTCCACATTTACTGTGATGCCTCCGACCTCTTCTATTATCTCGGAAAAAGCAGTAAAGTCTACTCTGGTATAATAGTGAATATCAATATCAAAAGTATCCTCAACTACTTCTTTGGCTGTCTCACCACCACTATCTCTTTTTTCAGCCTCACCAAATGCACCAGCATGATTTATCTTGTACCAACCGTGTCCTGGTATTTTTGCCCCAAGATCGCGTGGAATGGATATCATGGCGATCTGACCAGTAGAAGGTCTTATACTGGCAATAATTATTGTATCAGTTAGAAATGGCCCGTCGTGTCCAATACCACCCATACCTAGGAGTAGCACGTTTATTCGGTCTTCTTTCTCACCTTCTAGTTGATAAGTCTTACTAAGCACATAGTGAGTCATCTTTTTGAAGAAACCCTCTGGCTTTTTTGGTTCTAGGGTAGTAGGGTCATATGCGCTAGGATCATTTGGGGTGCTGTATTCAGTTATTGTTTTGGTTACACACCCTCCGATTACCAATATTAAGAAGGCAAGAAAAACCCAAAAGATGATCCGTCTTGGGTTCGGGGTTTCTGAGATTTCTTCCTGGTGTATTTCAGTAGACAGGAAGTTGATTTTCCTTCTTTCCATATGGCAGTAGTATACTAGAAAAAAAGAGTCTTGACAATGGTTGCCTTTTTAGTATTTTTTGGGTATAATATAATCATATAAAGAGGTCTTTGTCGGTTAGCTTAGCTAGCATAATTATTATTAGACAAATTTTATGCCACAAACAATAAATAGCGATATTACAATTGGCGATATTTTGCATGAGTGGACTATTCAGCAGTATGATCGACACGATCGTGGTACACCTTGGTATATAATAATGATTGGGTTAGGTTTATTGTTGGTATTGTATGGTGTGTTTACTGGTAATTTCCTTTTTTCTCTAATTGTCATACTTTTTGGTATAATAATTTTTTTACAATCTCACCAAGAAGCACCACAGACCCCTTTCCATATTACAGACTTAGGTGTGGTGGTAGGTGGTAAGTTTTATGAATATTCAGAGTTTGAGGGTTTTTATATAATTTATAAACTACCACACACAAAGACATTGTTTTTTGATACCAAGAGCATACTTCAGCCAGCTCTAAGAATTCCTTTACTAGATAATAATCCAATAGAAATAAAGCATAGCTTGCGAGAGTTTTTGACAGAAGATACTGAAAAAGAAGAAGAACCATTGGCAGATAGGGCAGCTAGGAATTGGAAGATACACTAGATAGGAATTATCAGAGCATACTGATGCCCTATGGGTATGAATTTCGAATAGTCGAGCCTAGGCTTGACTTTTTTATTTATTCAAGGTATAATGTTGGAGTAAAAATCAATAGGCTCTCGTCGTTTCCGGTCATTCGACCGGACCAGGTCGAATGACCTGGCAAATTATACAAATATGTATTATGTTTATATACTCCTATTAAACAACGGTAATTTGTATAAGGGTTCGACATCAGATGTTAAAAATAGGTTACTCGACCATAAAAATGGAAAAGTAAAATCAACCAAAGGTAGAAGGCCGATTAAATTAATCCATGTTGAGTGTTATGTTTTAAAATCTGATGCTTTGAGGCGTGAAAGATTTTTAAAGACAGCAGAAGGTAGGAGGTTGCTTAAACAACAAATACGTGATATCTTACAATAAATAATGCACCCGTCGTTCAACGGATAGGACACTGGTTTGCGGAACCGGCAATGTAGGTTCGATTCCTGCCGGGTGCACTATATTAACCTCCTCAAATAGGAGGTTTTATGTTTTATCTTTTTTTGTGTTATAATAATTACGTAATTAATTACGTAATTATTATATATGGCTAATAAAAATTCCGAAAATAGAAATATTCGTAAATTAACCAAAGTTGGTGGTACTAGTTATGCGGTGACTATTCCGATTGAAATAATCAAAGAATTTGGTTGGAGGGAGCGTCAGAAATTGATAGTGAAAAAGCAGGGGAAGAAAATTGTGATTGAGGATTGGAAGTAGTTTATGAATCTAAAAACACCAGTAGTAAAATTAAACCGTGTTGGTAAGACTTTGGAAAAGCGGTTAAAGTATTTGGGTATTGAGACTGTTCAAGACCTGCTTTTTTACTATCCTTTTCGCTACGAAGACTATAGCAAGCTCCGGAGTGTAAAAGACTTGCAAGATGGTGAGCAAGTGACAATCAAAGGCAAGATTGAACTTATTGCCAACAAGCGGTCTCCAAGAAAACGCACCATGATTACCGAGGCAGTGGTGGCAGATGAGACTGAACAGATTAAAGTTGTTTGGTTTGGTCAGCCCTTTATTGCAAAAACTCTGAAACAAGGTGACACTGTTTATCTGTCTGGAAAGGTTAGTAGTGATATGTTCGGGGTGCAAATGGTGGGGCCAGCGTATGAAAAAGATAAGAGTACTGATACTATGCATACGGCTAGGATTATACCTATGTACCCGCTTACTTTTGGTATAACACAGAAACAACTTAGGTTTTTAATGAGTCAGGTTATTGATTTGGTAGATAAGTTACCAGATTATTTGCCAGAGGATTTGAAAGAAAAAGCAGATGTGATGAATTTGAGTGAAGCCGTTCGGGCCATTCATTTTCCAGAGTCAGATGGTGAGTTGGAGCACGCTTTGAGACGTTTAAAATTTGATGAGCTGTATGTTTTGCAATTGCGCGGGGAAATACTACGTCAATCCTTGAGACAATCAAAATCTCCTCAAATAAAATTTAGAGAAAAAGAAATTAAAAAGTTTGTTGAGTCTTTGCCGTTTGAATTAACAAAAAAACAAAAAATATCAGCTTGGGAGATTTTGCAAGATATGGAAAAAGGGGATCCGATGAATCGATTGCTTGAAGGTGATGTGGGTTCAGGGAAGACTGTTGTCGCGGCCATGGCAATGTATAGTACGGTTTTGAGTAGTCATCAGGCAGTTATTATGGCACCGACAGAGGTACTTGCTAATCAGCATTTTGTTTCACTACAAAAATTATTGGGAGATATCGCTGGCGTTGCGTTACTTACTAGATCACACTATAAAATTAGCCATTCAGAATCTAAGGTTACAAAAAATGATTTAATTAAAAAAATAAAAAGTGGAGATGCTAATATTATTATAGGAACTCATGCACTTCTGACAGATAGAGTAGAATTCAAGGATTTGGGTTTGGTAATAGTAGATGAACAACACAGGTTTGGGGTAGAACAGAGGAAGACGATTAGAAAAAAGTCTGGTAATGAAAATACTATGCCACACTTTCTTAGTATGACAGCCACGCCAATTCCACGATCGTTTGCATTGACGCTATATGGTGATTTGGACCTGTCTATAATCGATGAGATGCCGGCAGATAGAAAACCTGTTAAGACAAGATTGGTTGATCCGCATAATCGGGAGAAGGCATATGGGTTTATTAGGAAACAGGTAAAGCAAGGAAGGCAAGTTTTTGTCGTCTGTCCTTTGATCGAATTGGTTGATAATGATGGGTTGACAGCTAACCCAGATAAAAAAACAGTATTAGATGAGTATGAAAAACTTTCTAAGCAGGTTTTCCCTGATTTAAAAATTGGTTTTTTGCATGGTAAGTTAAAATCGGTAGAAAAGTCAGAGACAATGGAACAATTTAATAGTGGAAAAATAGATATTTTGGTTTCTACGTCAGTAATAGAAGTTGGAGTAGATATTCCCAATGCTAGTGTAATGATGATAGAGGGGGCAGAGAGATTTGGTTTGGCACAACTACATCAATTTCGTGGACGTGTTGGTCGGGCTGAGCATCAGTCATACTGTTTTTTATTTACAGATAGTGATACCAAAAAAGTTAAAGACCGTTTGAGTTTTTTTGAAAAAGAAAACAGCGGTTTCAAAGTAGCACAGTATGATCTAGAACAGCGCGGTCCTGGTGAAGTATATGGTATTTCACAAAGTGGAATGAACAATTTAAAATTAGCGACTTTGCAGGATCATGAGCTGATTAAATTAGCTCGAGATATGGCACGGGATATTGATTTTGAAAAATATTCTAGCTTGCTGGATAGAGTAGAGGAGTGGGAGAGTCGGGTGCATCTTGAATAATTATATAGTGCTACATATTTAGAAAATTTAATTTTAGTACGAGCACCCCCTTGACAAGGAGGTGTTTTTGTGGTAGAATGTTTACTATGTTATCAATCAAAAAAGTTTAGCAAAGTTGCTAGATTTTGTCATGTGACATGGTTGGTATTTTTACTATCGAAGGAGCGTGTTTATGGCGGGAAGGAAAGAAAAAAAAACCATCATGGTCGAGTTTGAGTTCAGAAAAAAGATTAGGGTAGCTGTCTGCCCTACAGGAAGAATTCCGAATCCCGACGTGGCTGTCCCGGTTTTTACAAACAGGGGCGCAGCACAGCTTGGAGGACGAGTTCTTCGGCAATTGCCTCTTAGCGAAGTACTTGACCGTGCAGCGTCTGAGTAAATAAACCCACCTTGTTTGTGCTGTCCGGCACAAAAATCTCCCCCCCCATCCAAATTAGACGAGTCAAAGAATCATCTGCACGACTCGCTGTATGCTTAATTGTTGATTGAGCCTATAGCGAGGAGGATAAGCAGGTGATTTTTTGATTTTTAATTTAACCTCCCCTTACGAAGGGGAGGAACACACGAAGTGGGGTGGCCTGCCCGCCATTGCCTTGCAAGGCATGGCAGGCGGGGGTTTATCGTAGAGGTAACGAGATTCTAAAATCCCACGCTCGAAAACCCCCTAGCCCCCGATGCGAATCGGGGTGCTTTCCCCCTTCGTAAGGGGGAATCAAATAAAACCGACTTTTGGTCGGTTTTATAGTCTACTTTATGCTATCTGAAAACTGTTATCTGTCTCAAGTATGTCTAATCAATTCCTGTATATTTTTTACATCAATGAGTTTTATATCTAATTGTTTAGATGTTTGGGTGCTTAGATGTGTGATGACTCGTTTCATTCCCAGCTTTTCACATTCTTTTAAGCGTTTTTCAGTCTGTACTACACTTCGTACTTCGCCCCCCAGTCCTACTTCACCAAACACACAAAGATCTGTCCCTAGTTCTTTGTCTTTGAAAGCGCTGGCAATGGCGAGGCAGACGGCTAGATCGGCTGCTGGTTCATCGGCTTTCATTCCACCGACCACATTTAAATGAATATCATATTGAGACAAATCTAATCTGGCTCGTTTTTGTAAAACTGCAGTCAAGACATGCAGACGGTTTAGATCAAAGCCACTAGCTTTTCTAACTGGATAGCCAAATGAAGTTTTATTTACCAGTGCTTGGATTTCGACTAATAGTGGACGAGTACCTTCCATTAAGCAGGTAACAACACAGCCAGACATGTTTTCACCACGTTCTTGAAGAAAACTAGCTGATGGATTTTTTATTTCTTCTAATCCAGATTCCTTCATTTCAAAAATTCCCACTTCGTCAGTTGCTCCGAATCGGTTTTTCGTTGCTCGTAAAATTCTGTAAGTATGATAGCGCTCACCTTCCAAATATAAAACAGTGTCAACTAAGTGTTCCAGAGTTTTTGGTCCAGCGACAGCACCATCTTTCGTAACATGACCAATAATAACAATTGCAGTATCAGTTGATTTTGCTATTTCCATTAGTTTGGCTGTGCAGGCGCGAATTTGTGAGACACTACCTGGCTCGCCAGTTGATTCTTCTGAGTAGATAGTTTGGATGGAATCTATTACAGCCAATTTTGGTTTTTCTTTTTTTATTGTTGCGCAGATGGTTTCGATGTGAGTTTCGTTAGCAAGATTGAGGGAGTTGAGGTCGTTTGGGGAACAGGCATGCCTGTTCTTTACAGGCATGCGATCAGCTCGGAGTTTTATTTGACCGACAGATTCTTCGCCCGAGATGTAAAGTACATTTTCTACAGCCATAGCTAATTGCATAGCGAGTGTGGATTTTCCAATTCCAGGTTCACCACCGAGCAAAATTAAACTTCCTGGCACGATTCCGCCACCGAGGACGCGATCAAGTTCTGAGATATTTGTTTTAGTTCTATTCATATCACTAGCCTTTATTTCTGATAGTTTTTGCGTTTTGGCCGGTTTGTAATCAATATTTTTGTTTTCGGTTTTCGGTTTTCGGTTTTGTTCCTCGACAATTGTACTCCATTTTCCACACTCAAGACAGCGTCCCGCCCATTTAGTATACTGAGCGTCGCAATTAGTGCAGACGAAGATTGTGTTTGATTTGTTTGACATAAATTATAATTTACCAACTGGGCAGGTTCCGCCTTTGGTTGTAAACAAGTCCTCAGCTTTCCATAGCTTTATTGTATTTTCTCCGGCTTTTCTGACTGATTTTGATTTGCTGGTACCGAATTTTACACCGGCGTCGTGTGCTTCTGTAAACGAATTATACTGTACACCGTAAACTTTACCACTTTTTTTATAGCGTCCTTCAAAAATTTGTGTCCAGCCAATTATTACTGCCTTATCAATGGAATTACCTCCATCGCAAGCCCCAGCCTTCAAGGCTTTTCCTAAAGTACCTGAACCACTATTGTGATAAGTATAAAGTAGGGTGGCCTTGTCGGAATCATTCATTTTGTCTATTTTTTCTTTTCCGCAGGCATTATGTATCTGTTTTATTGCTCGATTTATTGAAAGTGTAATTGATAAAGTTTGCATTTTGAAATTAAATATTCTTGGATCTATTTCTGTCAATGGGGCAGAAGAGATGCCCAAAGCTTTTGTATATCTCTCAAAGTTTTTTCCCATAGCCGAATCCATTGAAGCTTTCTTAAATTGGAATAGTCCTCGATAGCAGGCACAGTTTGTTAAATACGGTCTGTAGCTTGATTCGTGTAGTGCAATTCCTTTTAAAATACGCCAATCAAAATTTCCACAGGCAGAGAAGTTTTTGAATAGCTCATCAAAATCAGAGTGTGGAATCTTTGTATTGTCAGTTCCAACTCCACAGTGCTCTATAAGTGTGTAAGTTTTTCCTGGGCATTTTTTATCACCACTCGGTACGATGCCACCAAGTTCTCCAGTATCAAATACAATATCATCAAGCGACTTGCTTGCTATTGTTAGTACGCGCAGAGCTCTAAAGTTTATCAACTCCGGATTAATTGTTGATAGTAAAGCATAAGATAAAATGGCTATCACCAATCCCATAATTGCTTGAGCTATTCTTTTCTGGGCATTTTTTATTTTTTCTGGACTTCCACCTGAGATTGTCCACTGTAGTCCACTGCTTATTATTATTACAATAGCCAGTATTGATGCAACTATTACAGAATAGCGATATACAGCTGCTATATATTCACCTATTTGTGGAATATAAATAAACGTACCTTCTTCGTTTTCAACCTCTCTTATTTCGGAGAATTCTAAACCCGGAATATTTATTGCAAGATTGATAGGTGCTCCTTCAAATTCTTTTCCATAAATAATATCATAAGCTGCCCCAGAATCTAGTATTTTATCCAAAGTAGATACCTCTCCCGGCGGGATTGGATATTGATTTTGTTTACTATCTTTTTTGTAAGCACAGTAATTTAAATCCCAAGTAGCATCA
>Ga0208904_1001113_pt1 | contig 19015 bp, 10 predicted proteins | sample AntAceMetag02UKB_FD_184774 | JGI IMG/M metagenome (GOLD analysis project Ga0208904, IMG submission 184774) | Saline lake microbial communities from Ace Lake, Antarctica - Antarctic Ace Lake Metagenome 02UKB (SPAdes) (version 2) | ecosystem: Environmental > Aquatic > Non-marine Saline and...
AATCAACAAAATAAAAAGTATAATCAAAAATAGAGTTAAACCCCTTTTTTTGTTATTCTTTTGACCTAATCCAGATTTTCTATTTTTTTGTTTAAATTTTTCTGGCATTACGTGAATTTTTTCTTCAATTTTTGGACCATCATTCTCTGTTAATGTAGTCTGTTTATCATTAACCTCTTTAATAATATCCTTTTTAATCAATTCTGGAACAGAGAAATCTTCTTTCGCTGGGCTTGCTAAGGGCTTATCCACGGGAGGAACAGCCACTTGGGGATCCGATTTTTGAATTGGATCATTTCCCGAAGGAATAGGTTGCGCTTGAGTATTATTATTTTCTTTTGGTGTTTTTATTTCATCAAACATAATATTATTATTCTAATTATTATTATTTTAATCTATTAATTTCTGCTTCTAAATCAAATAGTTTAGCGCCTGGGGTTGGATCATCTGGGTCCATTCCCATTCTTACCTCCTCTCCGTCTGATATACCGTCCTTATCAGTATCTGCGCTCAGAGGGTTTGTAAAATAAACTTTAACTTCTAATCTATCTGAAAGACCGTCATTATCGGTATCTGGATTATTTATATTTGTTTTTAATTGCTTTTCCTCTACATCAGTTAGGCCATCAGCGTCTGTGTCTAAAGGTTTTTCTTTTGGCTCTTCAATGATAATTGAAGGAGTGCTAGTTACGTTGTCAGCCAATTCAATCAAAGTTTCGTTTTCAGTTAAAATATCTTCATTTTCAAATTTATTCCAAAAATACAAAACTACAAAACTAATAGCAATAATTATTGCTAAAATAATTAATAAACGCGTTATTAAAATAAAAATATCCCCACCTTCTTTGTGAGTTTTCACTTTATGAGAAGGCTTATTGGAGGGATTTTTTGGAGAACGTTCTATAGAATATTTTTCTTTATTCTTTTTATTGATTGTTGGCTTTGGTCCAATATCTCCAAAAATATCTTCTAGTTGTTTTTTGTCGTTTAAATCATTCATAAATGATAATAAATTTTCATTGCAATTTTAGTTATAAGACCTTTAGCAAACCAACTGGGGATTTGAGCTTGCAATATGACTCCAAAGTTAGAACTTGCAATTTGCCCAGGAGTATCTATGCCAGCCCCCCATTTATCATTTGGTCCTCCATATGTATATTCTGTAAATTGTTCTATGTCATACATAATGTTTTGTGGGCATTCTTTATTGGGTATTTGAAAGCATGCTGGTTCCCAATTACCAGGATGTTTAAATTTATTGTCCCCCACAATATTGCCGTTACCATCCACTAAATATACCATATAATCTTTTATATCAGCGCCACAACCAGAAGCTTTCCATATTTTCACTTCTATGCCCATAATCACTGCATCAGACGGTAAAACACCACCAAAACCAAAATTATTTATTTTAAGCTGATCTGTTCTTTCAGAAAAACAAGGTTCTATATCAGGCTGTCGATGTGCATAAGCTCTAACAATATGGTCATCTATCTGTTCAAGGGCATCTGAAAGTGTGCCGTAAGAAATACAATTACCAGTTGCCGCGGAACTGCCCTTTTTCGCTTGCCAATTTCTCCCCCCTACGTTCCTGCAATCACCACTATCAGGATCAAATACATTTTCAACAGTATTTGCTGTTATGAAACCAGTGTCTTCAAGAAAAATAAAACAATCGTCGTCGTCCCAGTCAACAAGAGTGTCGCAATCATCATCAATGCCATTTGTACAAATTTCATCAGCAATCACGCAAACGCCATTTTCGCAAGCTTCCGCGCAAGCAGTGTTTGCGCAATCATTACTACAGTTTCCACAATATTCAAATGTATTTAATAAATCAGTTTCACAACCATTTGACCAATCGCCATCGCAATTGTCCCAATCAGTATCGCATATTAAATTACCGCCTATGCAATGGGAATGAAAACCCCATGTAGTGCCATCTGGTACCACGATACAACCTGGAGGAGTTTGATTATTGCATTTTTTACAAACAGAACACATAAATCCTTCTGGATAATAGGAACAAGAGCCATAACCATTACAATATCCCGCTTGACAATTAGCGATATTATTATCTCCACACGCATCATTATAATCTTCTCCTAAAGGGGTATTCAGACACTGACCATCAACTGAACAGTATTTACATATACCATCACCACATGGATCTCCAGCTGGTCTTTGTAAGCAAGCGCCAAAGCCATCGCAAAAACCAATTGCGCAAGGATTACTTATGCCTGCGTTTGCGCAAACATCTCTTTTATCTTTGCCATATGGCAATAAATGACATGTTCCGTTATCTATTCCAGACCCATCATCATTTTTGCAATATTGACACAAACCTTCGCATGCAGTATCACAACAAACACCATCACTGCAATAACCTGATAAACATTCAGCGTCAAAATTACATTCTCCTCCTAAATTTATTTTATTACAAAATTGATCAAACCAATGACAATTAATACATTGTAAGGTTCCAGTGCCCAAACCTAAATCAAAACAAGTTGTTTCTGGGGTAAAAGCACCATTTGTACACGCTAACCCCCCACTATTACATTCACATTCTTCACATTCTTCTATAATTTGATTACCGCACGATCCCATCCCTGGAGAAGAATACATATAGTTACCTGTTCCATCAATGTCTGGAACACTGATGGTCACATCTTCATCACCCAACCAAACAACATCAGCAGTTTCTTCTGGCTTATATTCTAAATTTGCATATAAACTATATGTTTTGCCCGCGCAAAAAGGATCAGCAGAAGTATAATATTCATAAACATGCGAACCAAAAGGATGTGAAAATGTTTGGCTTGCTGGATTATAGCAAGTGCCATTACATTGATAGTCTGGTTGAGTAGGATCATCTGGGCAAGCAGAACAAATACCATTAAAACGATTAATGGGATCAACTGGCAATGATTGTCCTAATTCACTACTTAAGGTATATTGCCAAGATGGCCATGTTGTATATGTTTTTCCAACATCATAAGTGCCAGAAGATAAAAACGGATAATGATTTTTTATTTCATAATAATTACTTAAACTATTCCTGATTTCACTCACATCATAAATCCTTAATAAATCTCTTTGTAATTGTGATTTATGTGTTGGGTTATCAATATTTATATTAAAAACCCAATTATTTAAAAGCTGGTTGAATATATTGATGCTTTCAGAAGAAGCCCCTTCGTTGTATGAAAAAATGTAAATATATGAAGAAATTTCATTGCCTGATGCGTCCAGGTTTGGCGCTCCTACATAGACAGTGCGATCATCTCTTAAAGCATAATAATTATCAACAGCAAAATAGCTTGGGCTAGCGGGATTAGACACACTTTGATTATACCAAAGCAATGGAGGTAATCTTTGCGGATTTTCCATTACCTTAACCCCAATAGCGTCTCCTTGCGAATCCTCAACAGTAAATAAAAGCTCTTTAATGAGCATAGAATCATCTGCTTTAACAGAGGGAATATTTGAAAAATATGAAAACGCTAAAAACACACCACTGATAGCGCTAATAATTATAAAAAATTTTAAGTGTTTTTTATGCATAATATGAGTAAATTTAGATTTTCGTCTTAAAAAAGGTCTGTTGAAGTCGGACTTCAACAACAATTATGGGAGTGGAAGAGGGCAACTGCCTCTTTGCCATTGTAAACAAGGATAAGCGCCTGGTTCTTCTTTCCAAATATAATTAAAATCCCAACCAACATAAGTGCCAATATCAAAAAGAGAAATCATTTCTGCTGTTGTTCTAGCGCCTGCGGTTTCATACCCCCAATAACCAGAACCACTAATTGGACCAGATTTAGAAGTATCCCAATATGATTCACCGATAAATGAACCTGCTGTAGAGCCGTCCTCCCCAATCAGAGCTCCAATATTTATGCTACCACTAAGAACTGCGGCAGAATAACAATTTTGTATATCAACATCAAAATAAACTCCTCCAACTAAACCACCTACATCAGTATAGGTATTCCCTCCCTCTATGTTTGCAACAGAATAAGAATCATTAATCTCTACACCATTAGTGCTGCCAATATATCCGATCAAACCGCCCAAATTATTAGTCATTCCCTCAATTTTTTCATTAGGATAAGATGCGGAATAAGACTGATTAATATTAACATAAGTATTGGAGTAGGATACAGACCCAATTCGTCCTATCAAACCGCCAACTTCGCTATATCCTTCAATATCTACAATAGAAGAACATTGAAAAATCTCTACATAACTATCGTCTTCTACAAACCCAATTAAACCACCTACATCATCGTGCCCATCTATATCTCCGCTAACTGTACAATTAGAGATACTAACAGTATTCATAATTTTGCCAGCCAAACCTCCTGTTGGGGCTCCTGGTGATAGTATGTCCAAACCAAATAAATCAAGATTAAGCACTTCCGCACCATCAAGAGCGCCAAATAATCCTGAAACCTCCCAACCTACAAGATTCATAGTGAGGTCTATTATGCTATGCCCATTGCCATTAAAAACACCGGTAAACGGTTCTATAAGCACTCCATAATCTGGGTCTGTTCCAATTGGATTAAATGTACCAGAACAGGAAATGGAAGTTTGATATTGGAGAGGTTCTAAATAATAATCGCCATCCATTGGATAATCAGGGTCATTTCCTATTAATCGTAAACTACCTTCGATTCCTGGTACAACAGTAAAACAATTAGTAATAGGAATTTGATCAGAGGTTGAGCAAAAAACTTCATCGCTCCAATTTGAATTATTAGACCCTTCATATGCCTGTACCCTGTAAGAATATATTGTATCTCGAGTTAATCCATTATTAACAACTCCGACAACATTAGTATTAACTGTGGTGACAAAATCCAAATTAGGACCAATATATCTTTCTATTCTAAATCCATCTTCATTGCTCGAATGATCAACCCATTGCAAATGAATCTGAGTTGCTGGATACATAGAACTTTGAGTTGCAACCATGTCAGAAGGAGCTGCTACCGTAGTTGTTTCACAAATTCCGTTTTGACAAACCTCATCCGTGCCACAAGGATTATTGCAAGCGCCACAATGGTCATGGTTGGTTAATAAGTCAACAATTTCGCAACCATCTGATGAAATCCCGTTACAATCACCGCAATTGGTTTGGCAAGTCCATCCAAGACAATCATTATTACAAATAGTATGAAACGGTGTATTAACGCCATCACAAATTTCATCATTACAAGTATACGTACTATTGCCACAAGAATTTTCCCAATTAGGACCACTACAATACTGAAGATTATATGGATGGCAAACTCCATCAACATAACATACGCCATCATACAAACATTCCAAAATATCACAATTGGAAGTTGTATGTTCTACTTCATTGCTATATCCTGAACTACCATAGTTAGTACTATATGCCATAATTCTATAAACATAAGTTTCGTCACCAATCAATCCTGTATCAGTGCGCGTATAAGCAGGAGCAGAAATAGTAATAGTGGTTGCCGTAGTCCAATCCTCTCCGTATTCTTTTCTCTCTAAATAAAACCCGTCTTCATTGGTAGAATTATGTTCCCATGCAAGATCAATAGCAATGTCGGGGTCTGCTGAATTAAAGTTTGCAATAAGATTAAATGGATCTGAAGGAGGACCTTGATTGGTAGTTACCATTACAAAATTAGGACTAACACTATAGGACTCTCCATATCCGTTATAAACCCTAATTCTGTAAATATAAAAAGTGTCTGGATTGAGTCCTGTATGAGTATAAGAAGTAACATCAGCTTCTAATGCCACAAGAAATGTCCAATTGGCACCAATTTTTATTTCAACATCAAAACCGTCTTCTTGGGTTCTTAGGTCGCCACCAGGAGCAGGTGAATTGTCCGTCCAATTAAGTTCAATTTGGGTAATATATGGTGTACCACTTAAACCTGAAGGCGCTTCAGGCACGTAAGACGGCATAATGGCAGTTGCTCCTAAAACATCAGTGCTCCATGCGGATTCTCCATAATCATTATATGCCTTTATTTTATAAAGATAAGTGGTATTAGAATTTAATCCAACATCATTGTATGATGTGATATTGGCGCCTAAATCAGGAATCTGTACCCATACAGGATCATGTAAAGCTTTTCTTTCTATTCTAAATCCATCTTCATTGACTGTATCATCCCATACTAAATCAATGCGTGTTGCTGGATACATAGTATTTTGAGTCGCAGTTAATCCAGATGGAGTTGCTGGTGGACCTGATAAATATACACAAATACCGTTTTCACAAGTTTGAGATTGACTACAATCATTATCACATTCACCACAATGAAGACGATTTTCTAATAAATTCTCCTGACAACTATTAGTTCCTTCGCAAGCGCCCCAACCAGCGTCACATTCCCAGTTTAAACAATCGTCTCTACAATGAGTATTATATCCTGGGATATATCCCAAAACACCATCGCAAATTTCACTGCAGTCCCCTAAATTATCTAATATACCATTGCCACAAGAGTTAATCCATTGTCCCTCAAAACACATTTGGGTGGTGTTAGTTATACATTCCTCTTCTTCATAACAATTTCCGTCTTCATAACACTCCCCTTCTGGACAACCCGTTGTTTCCGATGCTTCACTGCAATAAGGCGAGTAATAAGTATTTCCATCTTCACCAACATTAAAAGCTTTAATCTTATAATAATAAGCGGTTGCTTGGGTTAAACCAGTATCGTTATAAAAAATAATGTTAGGAGCAACCGTAGCAATCCATCCCCAAACTCCTCCAAAAATTTTGTGCTCTATTTCAAATCCATCTTCATTAACTGAGTTGTCATTCCAATTAAGATTAATCTGAGCATCAGGATTGATTTCATCCTTCTCAGCCAAAAGCCCAGAAGGCGCAGAAGGCCATTTGGTAATACATTCTCCTGCCACTTCATAATAGCCGTCATCACAAACCCAATCAGAACAATCAAATAAGCAAGTAGCATGAGAAGGTGTCCCTTCATAAACATCACAAATTTCTCCGGCATTTATTATTCCATTACCACAATTACTAGGAATTACTCCCTCGCCTTTTAATAACAATCTGGGTAAAAGTGGATTATTGTCTCTGCAATAGAAAAATTTAAAATTCGTATCTGCATCCAAATAAACCCAAGGATGCTGACAAATAGAAACCTGGGCTTGAACCTGTCCAATAACAGATGAACCACCTATGGGAGGAACCCCAATGTTTAATGTTGCAGTAGCTGTAATCTGAGATAATCCATCTTGATTCTTAGACGTAATATCGGTTTGTGGATTAGTCAACTCACCGCTAATATCTACTACAGCTGAATTAGAAGACCCCCATAGCCAATCCCAATTATAACCAGGAACTCCAAAAATTTCAGTGCCCTGACTATCATAGGCACGGGCTTCAAGATTTTCTAAATCTCCAGCTGTATTAAAATAAATATCTTCTGGTGTTATTTCTACTCTTGACAGTTCACACAATATCCCAGCAGTAAATGACCATTCGTAATTAGTGCCCAACATTTCCAAACCATATTGTGTTTTAACTCCATTAATGCCAGATTGAATAATAACCTTGTATTCTCTTTCATCAATATCAAGCAAACCTTTGTCAATTTTAACTATTGTTTTATTGTCTTCTTCGTAGGTAGAAATATTGGCAGGTAATTCGCACCAACAATTATTCGCCTGAGCAGAAACATTTTTTGTAAAAAGATTTTTTAATTTATAGTATAAATTTTCAAAAGTCACCGTCCCGCCACATCCCGTACATTCTAATCCTATTTGCGCTACACTATATTGACCAAAAATTTGAACAGTATCTGATGAAATTGTGCTATCATCCATTATTTGATTAAATTTAGCTGTGATAACTATATTGCGACAAACATCTCCACTCAAATCTGTCGGAAAAACTTCATCAACAGCAGGATAAGTAGCCACAATCAAATGAACTGAATCATTAATTTCGGGACAAAGAGGAATGCTGTTGTCCATACTCACCTCTACCTCAGCTTCTCCTAAATTTAAGGATTGAATTGTTGCCTCCCAGTCATCTATCAATGGTGAAGCTGAAGGCAAAAATTTAGCAATACTTCTACCGGGTTGTGCTGGCTCTTGATTTTCTAATGTCCATTCATAACTGTCATTAAAACTGCTGGCTAATAAATAATTACAATTTGAGGCATAAGTATCAGTATAATATTCTTGAGTATTAGGATGTGGTGGATTTAATTGAACTTCCTCTTGAGGAACAATACAAATTTTATTTAAAGTGCAAACCTCATCTACTGTTTTAAATTCCCAAACATAGTTATCATTGATATAATCATCATCTCCTGCGCCATCTTGAATATCATTCCCATTGCCATCTAATGGCAAGTCATTGGTGTCCTTAATACCGCCAGTCACACCCTCTAAACCACTTATTAAAGTCATCTTATAATCCGTATTAAGCGCGAGCGTATCTTTTATATATAATATAGTTTCTCCGTTAACATAAGAAGTTTCAATATCATCATCCTCAATAGTCACAGGACTTCCGTCTTTTGTTAAAGCAATGTTAGTAGGAATTAAAGTATCTTCCTCCATTTCGCGATTAAACCTAACTACTATTTGCGCATTAGGACAATTTTCTTGAGAATCTTTCCATGGCGATGGCGATTGTCCGCCAGCCGAACAAACCTCGCATCCTTGTTGTTCTACAACCTGAGGCAAAGTAGTAGGAATAACTTTTAAATTTCCGCAAGTGTTTGGCTCTGTATCATCACAACTTTTGTTTTCAGCTATAGCTTTAATAAGCGTCTCTCCATAATTCTTGGAGGTTGCAGTAGTTGAAAGCGCTGAAGCAGGATCAACAGTAGCAATATTTGTCATACTTGATGTCCACACAAAACTTTCTACGCAAATAGAATTATTATCAGCATCTAATGCTAAACCTAAAAAATCATGAGGATTATTTATGCCTTTAATGGTAAAATCTCTTGGCTCAACGTTAACTTTATCTACATCACAGAAACCGCCTGATTGTTGCGTAGCAGTTGTTTTGGCAAAAACCTGACAGTTCAATGTACTATCCCATGTGCAAGCGCCACTTCCCATTGAACTATAAGAGACTCCATGAGAGGATCTGACTCCTTCTCCGTCATCTTCTACTATAAATTCTATTTTATATTCAGTACTTATTGTTAATTTACAATTATTTGGATAAAAAATAGTAGTATTATTGGTTGTAGAATTAGTAGAAACAACTTGACCATTGAGATAACATCTGTCTCCGATATATTGGCCATCGTCATCCCTACAAACCCCTGCTTTTGAAACTTTTACATATTCATTATTTAATCTGCTTCTGTCCATTAGTTTAGTAAAGGTTAACTTAAAGGTAGTATTTAAACCAACTCCTGCTCCTATGCTTGCCGTACACGTTTCTATTCCTGCCGTAGGACGGTTATAGCAACATCTATTTGGATCTAAAAATCCACAACCAGCGCCTGTACATTGGGCATCATTTTCGCACCCGCAGCAAAGTCCTCGCTCAGTACCGGTACAATCCCCTTGTCCTACTAAACATTCTAAATCTACATTATTACAGGCATTAAGCTCTGACGTATCACAACAACAACGACAATCAATACTTGATTTTTCTAAACAATTATATGGACTACTACAATAAGAAACACCAACATTACAATTTGTAGGACATTGCAAAATACACTCATCTTCTGGGCCACCGCCGATCGGGTCTACGTTAAAATTGAGAGTATTACTATTGCTATTTTGAAAAACTTTAACATCTATTATGCCAAGTGGCAAAATAAAAGGCGCTTGGGAACGAATCCCTGTTTGAGCAACCCACCCAGGCGCAGGATAATCAATAGCAGCTACATCGATGTAATAAACATAATCATTGTGAATGTCTCTTTCTTCTAAATTGTCATTTGCTGTCAGCTGAGTAACTGAACCAGGAATACCATGATTAGGAATTAAATTGCAAATTCCTACATAAGAGACGCCAGTTGTAAAATTAGAACCACTTAGATCAACAAAAGCGGATCCATAAGGAGCTGATGTAATTTCAATTGCGCCAAAAGGATTTCCTGTTTCTGGAACCTCAGCAATAATTTGTTCGTTCTGCCAAGCAGAGCTAGTACACCTATCAAAAGGAATAGAAGACAATTCTTCATTAAATCTTACTTTACTATAACTTGCATTATAGTTATTAAACCAACAACCCTGAATCGTAACCCAATCATTATAACTACCTGAAACCGGATTAAATCTTTTAATTATTGGAGTACATATCCCATAATCATCATCACAAATACTTCCATCACAACGATTAGAGCCATCATCGTCCGGGTCATAACAATCTTCGTCAGTATTACAACAATTTACATTTAATAATTCTTTGGTCCATTTTGAGGAATCGGATTCCTCAACTCTAATCCATGTTGAGCCAGCGCCTTCAGCGTAAGCAGTATTTGAGCAACTGCCAGCAGGACAAGTAGCGCTAATTGTTGCAATTCCTATATCAGAAGACAACCAATTATATGCATAATTTCCACATATCAAAACATTACAATTATTAGCTGTTGGAGTTGCAGTAAATTCTTGAGATACATCACATCCAACAATAGCGGCATTATCTGGATCTAAACTTAAATTCGCAACCTCGCAAACGGGATTATCTTGAGTTTTAAAATGCCAAGTATAATCATCCCCCATTGCAACCATTTCTTGAGATTCAATATTAGAGGCAATCAACACCTGATACCATGTATTAGTGTCAAGTGGTGGCGTATCTAAAGAAATTTTTATTACTTTATCTGAAGTGGTATCATATTGAGTAACGTCGCTAATCAAAATATCATTACCAGGACAATAGCCAAGATTGAATTCATCTCCAGTGCCACAACTTTCAATAGTATAATTTTCGCTATTTAAAACGCCATTAGGAGTGCCGTTCATCCACATATTTTCAGTAAACTCAACAACTAAATCAATGGCAGTGCAAGCATCTTCAGTATCTTTATAAGGACTGGGAGAAGAATATTCTGGAGGAGGATTGCATCCAAATTCTTTAACTTCTGGTCTGTCAAATATAACATCAAAAGGAACAGGGTTGCTAGTAAAACTATTATTATCAGTTACTGTTACATTTCGGTTTCCAGCAGTGTCAAATCCAGTAACCATAACTCCAGTAATTAATTCTGGTGTCCACGAACCATTATAAGGCAAAGAAACTACAGTTGAATCTTCCATATTAACCACAGCGTTAGTAGAAGTAGCATAACCAAATTTAATGCCCTCAATATTAAATCTATCTCCCACATATCCTTTATTGGGTCTTAATCTCCAAATACAAGGACCTTCAGCCAAGGCGTTATCAATAACTGTAAATTGGTCTTGAGAAAAACTCTCTACTTCTTCTTGATTATCTTCATAAATAATTTTTATACCCACGCCTAAAAAATCATTAATATCACCAATTGGATCACCATAAGCATCTGGAATAATTGTGGTAATAGAGGTAGCGGTAGAACCCTGCGCTGTAGCCACGATAGGACCGTCTTGCTCTGATGGCGGAGGAATTTGCGGAGGAACTGGCGTATCATCAAACCATAACTCATCAATGGTAGCTGGCCTTTCTGATGTTCCCGCAAAACAATGGCCAGTTATTGTTACACAAGATTTTCTTGGTCCTTCAGGTGGTGAAATTTGATAAATGACTGGAGCGCAAGCGCAAACTTCCATATTTGTTACATCAAAATCCCACTCTTTGCCTAAAAAATTTCCACCAATATCTTTAACCAAATCTGTACTGATTTTTACAGTATAAGAGGTATCAATGCTTAATGTATTGCTTAATTCTAATTGAAAAACCTTAAATTCAGTATTTTGATTATCGTCATCCATAACTTTTATAAAACCATTAAGAGTATCTAAGGTTGCTTTGTACGGAGCTTCATCAAAATCAGAAGGTTTAATAGAACCCGCAAACTCCACATCGCCAGTATCATTATTTTTAACTTCCACACTAACTTCATATTCATACATACTTGTGGCAAAACGAATACCAATTAAAGCGTCTGGACATACATTCTCTCCCAAAGGCCACCAATCCTGCACCCCTGGAACATTATTGTTAGTTTCAAATACCCATGATTGAGCTTCTAACATCTGGTTATTGCACATATCATAGACCCTATCAACTTGAATCTCATACCAAGTAAAAGCGTCTAACCATTGGACACCAGCAACAAAAATTCTAAATCCTTGCGATATTGGCGCAATAATAAGGTTATTATTATTATATGTCACGATGACATATTCCTCTAATAATTTATTAGCTATGCATTTATTGTTGAGATAACAATGAGATAAGCCTCGGGCATTACAAAGCGTATTACAATTTGTCTCGGACCCATCTCCATTAGTAGCCATTTCGACGCCCAAATCAGCATTAGCAACACATTTTTGCTCACTTTCCATCCAAAAACAAGCATTACCCTCTAAATTATTTTGTTCTTCACAAATTACAGAATCGCTTTCATCATATTGTCTACAAGTCCAACCTGTTATTTGACCTAATTGAAAATTATCTACTATTGGATGCCAGGTATTAGGATTGCCAGCAACATAATCTACATGGTTCATGTCAATAATAGTTGCATAATCTATATTTTCATTAAAAATTACATCAATCATTGGCGCCCGAGAAACATTTCGGTCAGGATATAATGGGTCATTATCCATTATGGGATAGGCATGGTCCACATAGGGAGGAGTTTCGTCATCTTTATTGTTTGTGGTAAAATCCCAATCTATTGTTCCGTTGCTACTACAATGACCAGTTGGCGTAAAGCCAGCAGAACAACCCACAAGAGATCTGCCATTGGTATCACTAATTGTATCGGGTATTATTAATTTATAATCACTAAATGCCGTCCAAAAATTTGTTGGAATAAACAAAATTGATTTTCCTGTTGTTGTAAAACTTCCAGCAACAGGATTATTATCTGCGTCAAGAACTTTTAAAGTAGAATTAGCAAGAGCTACATTAAATGTATCTTGATTAATAACATGATTAAAAACAGCACGGATATTACTACACAAATATACTTCATCATTAGCATCAAAATTAGCTTCTCCCCTAATTAAACGAAAATTTTCTTGAGGCAAAGTTGTTGAACAAGTTGTATCCGGAATTTTGCATTCACTGTTAGCATCGCATCTTAATTCATCACTACAGCATAAACCAGGGGTACATCCCCCTCCTGTTGTAACTCCCGTTAATCCAGAAATTATAAAACTAACCAAAGCATAAGCACAAATAATAATCAGCAAACCAATAAGGCCTGCTGACAAAAGAGCTTTTGCTTTTTTAATTTTCTCGGAAATTCCACCAGAGGTCATCCATTGTGCTCCAGCTATAATGACGATAATCAAGGCGACTAATCCCAAAATACTCAAAATTGCTTTAAAAATTTTTCCTAAAATAGTGGGCAAATTTGCTTCTCCTATCTCTGCGGCAATAGCTGCGTTTCCCATTATCCCTTCATCAAGAGTTTGAGCCAAAGATGGTGTTATTAAAATAAAAAGTAAAAGAAAAACAAGAAGAGCAATTGGAAAAAATTTGCTTATTTTGGATCGTTGAAAATACATAACTTGATGTTAACAACTATAATTATTTTTCTACTTCATTCTCCCTGTCTTTTTCAAAAAATTTATTCTTTCGGTTTTTTTATTGCGTTCTAACGCACTTTTTCTTCTTAAATTTTTACTTTTTGGTTTAACACGAAATCTTGCTTTTTTGGATTGATTAATAACTCCACTTCGTTTTACTTTTTCAGAAAAACGACGTAGAAAAACATTTAACGCTTCCTTTTGCTTTCTTCTAACCTCAATAGCCATAATAGAATCAATTTAATTATTTAATTTCATCCTCTTAATTATTATATCTAAATCTTCTTGATTGTAAACCTCTATTAAAATCTTAATTTTCTTTCCTGATTGACTGATTTTGACCTTAGCGTCTAGAGCTCTAGATAATATTTTTTCCTTTTCTTCCAATTCTGGATTAATTTTATTTTTCCTTCTAACTCTCTTAACATCTATCATTTTGGTAGTCTCTCTAACAGTTAAACCTAAACCCAATATCCTTTTGAGTAATATCTCCTGTTTAGCTGGATCATTAATTGAACAAAGAGTTTTAGCATGTCCTTCGGTAATTTTTTCTTGTTCTATGGCGTCTTGAACAGTTTCTGGCAATCTGAGTAGACGTAAGGAATTAGCAATTGTTGCTCGAGCCATACCTAATCTCTTGGAAATGTTTTCTTGGGTTAAATTAAATTCATCAATCAATCTTTGATAAGCACGCGCCTTTTCCATCGCATTCAGGTCTTTTCTTTGAATATTTTCCAATAAAGCAATTTCTAATTTTTTGTTAACATCAATTTGTCTAATTAAAGACGGAACTGTTTTCAACCCTAAAACTTTAGCAGAACGCCAACGTCTTTCTCCAGCTACAATCTCATATTTTCCTTCTTCTTTTTTAATTAAAATTAATGGCTGAATAATACCGTTAGCGCGAATAGAATTAATCAATTCCTCCATATCTGTGCGAGCGAAATTCTTGCGAGGTTGATTAGGATTAGGATCAATTTGTTCAACTGGAATCTCATGAACTTGCTCCCCTGTTTGAGAAAGCGCATCTAAAGTAACCTTTTTAATTATTTTTGTTGGTATTAATGATTCTAGTCCTCGACCCAAAGGCATATATATAAGTTAATTTCTAATTTCTAATATTTTAACACAATTCAAAATTTATATCAACGAGAAAACCATTGCAATCCCCAAAATAAACATTATTAAACCAGTTACTAAATGAAGTTTATTTATATTTTGTTCTTTCCAAGAAGAAATATCTCCTATTTTACTAAACCTCCAATATACCAAACCTATGATAACTAACATTGGTATTATAAAAATTAAATTATAAAAAATTAAGAAAGGTAAAACTTTCAAAAACTCTAAAGTATATAAAATTCCACCGACTATAATATATGGACCAATTGTGCAAGGCAAAAGAAATAAAGTTACAAAAAGTCCAACCCCAAAAGCTCCCTTAGGAGAAGTAATTCCAGAAATAATTCTTTTCACCTTCGATCGCATAAACATTGGCATTTCTGTTCCAATACTACCTGGCTTATATTTAATAAAATCTCTAATATTCAATATTCCTAAAATAATTGCTATGACACCCAAGGCCTTGTATAACCATAATCTGATTGCACTCAACCCTTGTATTACTTGAAAAAACTTAACAATAAGCAAACCATAGATTAAATACATTAGAAATACTGCCCCCACAAAAGCTAAACCAGCGAAAATAATATTTTTTCTCTTTCCTGGATTATATGCCAAAATCGCAGTTAACATTAAAATCAAGACAGCTAAAGCGCAAGGATTTATAGCATCTACGATTGCTAATGACAAAATCTTGGCAATAGTAAATTTAGGTTGAGAGCCTTCTGGAGAAATTAATAATGTTTCTTCTTCTTTATTTTCTTCGTTAGCTACAATCAAATTTTCCTCTTGCTCTCCATCGTTCCATTGAAATACCCAATTCCCTATTTTCAAAGCTTTGTTAAATTCAATCTTTTGACCCGACAAAGCAACTTTCAGCGGAGTTATTTTTTCATACTCAATTCCGTCTAACTCTTTTTCTACATTATCTGATTTTAATAATTTTTTAAACAATTGATCGCTTTCTGTTTTTGATAATAATAATTCGTTTGAAATTTTATCTTTAATTAAAATTTTTCCCTGTTGCCAAATCTTGGGAGACCCTGGTAAATCATTTATATTTGTTTCACAAAAACAAGACATTAACCCATTTAAACAAGCCAAAGGGTTGGTTTGTTTTTCTTCAATGATTTTTCTAATATTTTTCAAAATAGGATTACCTCCAATCAGAGTGTCATCTTTCCCAAAAATTAACAAAGGAATCCCCATGCCAGAATTATATTTTTCATCATATTGATATAAAAGAGAGGCATTCTCTCGGTTTTGATAAATCTCATACTCTACCACTACTAAATTAGAATACTCTGATGGCAGCTGACTTAAAACAATTGGATCTGCTTTAGCGCAATGAGTGCAACCTACTCCAGTAAAATATACTACGCAAAAATCATGACCTATTTGGCTTTCTTGGGCTTTACTAAGTTGCGGAACTAAAAATAACGTAATTAAAAAAAGAGTTATAATAAATATTTTTTTTCTATTCATAATATCTGATTCAAAGTTAATTGATCCCCTATTTTTAGACCAATTTCCTTAGTTAGACCTCCATTAATTTCTAAAACATATTGAGCTTTTGCTGTTGGTTTAATAGCAATACATTCCGAACCATTACAAGGTTGATTGTTGGGACTAACAAAAACCACTTTTTTGTCTGCATTTAACCAAATGATGTCCAACGGAAATGAAACATTTTTCATCCAAAAACTATATTTTTTTTCTGATTTAAAAACAAAAAGCATGCCTTGATTATTTTCTATTTTTTCTCTAAACATTAAACCTTTTGCCCTTTGAGCTATAGTTCGAGCTATTTCAACTTCAAAACAATAATCCTTAAAACATACTTGACCTTGTTTTTTCTTCTGAAAAGAATTTAAAAATAACATTAAAGTTATAATTAAAAACAAAACTAAAATTAAAACTAAAATTTTCTGCATATATTTTTAATCACTACTAAGTGTTAAAAATTCTTTAGCCAAACGACGGAAAGCGCGAGCTCCCTTGGAGTGAGGAGCATATTCCAATATAGTTTGACCATAACTTGGAGCTTCGGCCAAACGAACATTTCTAGGAATGACTGTTCTGAATATAGGATAAGGGAAATGACGATATAATTCCTGCCAAACTTCTAAAGATAGTTTGCTACGAGCATCATACATAGTAACAAGAGCTCCTAATATTTTTAAATTTGGTTGCAAATTATTTCTCACCAAATCAATTGTTTTACAAAGCTGTCCCAATCCTTCTAAAGCAAAATATTCAGCTTGAACTGGAATTAAAACTTGATCAGCTGCAACCAAACTATTAATAGTTATCAAACTTAAAGAAGGAGCAGTGTCAATGAGAATAAAATCCATATCAGGGTTATCACTCTCAATAAAAGAATTGATAACACGCGACAATATAGATTCTCTATTTTCTATATCAATTATTTCAATATCTGCTCCAGCCAAATTTTCGCTGGAAGAAGAAAGCCAAAGATTACCACGAACAGCGATCATGCTATCACCCAATAAAACCTTTTGACTTAAAACTTCATAAATCCCCTGTTGGTTACCAACAACTCCCAAACCAGAAGTGGCATTAGCTTGTGGGTCTAAATCAATAAGCAAAACTTTCTTTCCTAAACGAGACAAATAAGCTGCTAAATTAATAGCCACGCTGGTTTTGCCAGTTCCTCCTTTGCGGTTGCAAATTGTGATAACTGCTGGTCTCATATAATATTCAGTTTAGCAAATTAACATAAATCTGCAAGCAAATAAAAAAAACTCTCATTAATATGAGAGTTCTAAAAGTTGAGGAATCGGATTCCTCAACTTTGTTAAATATTTAAAACCTTTAGTAAAGCGGGAGCTAATATCAATAAACCGCCCAGAATAGCTCCGAGAGAAACCACTAAAACTGCGGCCGCTGAAAGATCTTTAATCCGTTTAATTTTAGGGTGAAATCCTAAATGAGAAAAATCTAAAATTCTTTCAATCTGAGAATTGATTAATTCCATTCCCAAAACTAAGGTTATAAGCAAAATTAGAATAACCCTCTCTATGCTTTCTAAGGGCAGAATAAACATTAAAATTAAAACAATTAATCCTACCATAATCTGAACTTGAAATGTTTGTTCTTCTTTAATGGCGACACCTAATCCTTTAAAAGCAGATTTAAAACTAACTCCGAGTTTTTTAAAATTAATCATATATTAAAATTATTTGATGCTAAGTTGGAACCCCCCTTCTTGAAATGAAGGGGGGCAAAAAAATTTACTTTGCAATTATTGCAGACAGCATGTCTGCCAACCTTTCAAACATTTTTAAATGTTTGAAAATCTTTCTTTTAGGGGCCTTGATAGCAAGGACCCCTATGGTTTCGGTGACATGTTTTATGGGGATCATCAACCAAACCATATCAGATTTTTCGCTCACATGACAAGAGGAAAAAAAACTAATTCCTCCGGCGTTAATTACTTTGTTAACCCAAGCAATAAACAAGTTATTATCCCTTTTGTCAATTTCTGCTGTAGAATAATTTGAAACGAATTTCAAAGATTTTCCTCCCTGACCTAACCCTATGAGAACTGCGTCCTCAATAAAGGCAAATTCTTCGCACAATGTTGTTGCCAAGCCCTTTGGGGTCTTAATGCCTTGTCTTATGAGTTCATATTCTTTTTTGAGACGAAAAAAATTCCGTCTCTTAAAAAAATATAAAATAGATACGACCAGCAGAGCAACAAAGGCCATTCTTGACGGAGTTGCCCACCAGAAATTAAGCATAACTATCATCGTGGCTGTTATGCTAGTGAGTAGCAACCAACGTGGAGCTTTTAATTGGAAGATGATAGATACTATTGGGACCAGCAGAAGAATATACCAATAATATCCCATTATCTTCAAAACTACTGTAACGGACACAAACAACAACAACACCAAAAATGCGAGACCTTTTTTCTTTTTCATGCTTCCTCCTTCCTTGTCTATTTTGTCTATTTTTTTCAATGACCAAAGTAAATTTTTTTATTTATCCTTATTATACACAAATAGGCCTATTTGTCAACAGAAAAAAATTTTCATAATGTTAATATTAAAACTTTTTTTTATTTTTGATTATTTTAAGAAAAGCATAAAGCATGGCCGAAGCCAACAAAAAAACAATAATTGATAAAATTATTTTCGCGCTTGTATGCGGTTTATTGTCTTTTAGTGATAAT
>Ga0208904_1001115_pt1 | contig 18953 bp, 18 predicted proteins | sample AntAceMetag02UKB_FD_184774 | JGI IMG/M metagenome (GOLD analysis project Ga0208904, IMG submission 184774) | Saline lake microbial communities from Ace Lake, Antarctica - Antarctic Ace Lake Metagenome 02UKB (SPAdes) (version 2) | ecosystem: Environmental > Aquatic > Non-marine Saline and...
GCAGTCATTTTACCGAATGAAAAAGAAAGGACAGTTTTACTTAATTGCCACAATAATTATTGTAGGGGCATTAATTAGTTTGATTACTATTACCAATTATTCAAGAGAAGATAGTTCCACAAGCATTTATGATCTAAGTGTTGATCTTGGAATTGAAAGTGAAAATGTTTTGGAACATGGAATTTATAATGAATTTACTCCTTCTGAAATGAATGACCTTTTAGAAAATTTTACTAAAACTTATTCTGAAAATTTAGCAGAAGATATAGAAATAATATTTGTCGTGGGGGATGGATTAACTGCTACTGCATATAAATATGTTATAGATGAAAATGCTGTAAGTGACGTGGTTGCTAATACTAATACTGACAATCTACAAAATCCAGATTCTACCTTGCCCAAAATTGGAGTTAAAAAAATAGTTCCAATAAAAATAAGAGAAGATATTACTACAGTGCCGATAGATATGGGGGTAATAACAATTTCTATAGAAGGTTATAATTATTATTTTGAATTAAAAGCAGGGGAAAATTTTTATTTCATAATTTCACAAAAAATTGGTGATGAAACATATGTTGCTACAAATGATGCTTCTTGTGAAAGTGGAACTTGTACATGTACTCCTACTTGTCTTTCTCCAGGGGAAGTTGATTGTGGAACAACAAATACTGACGATAATGGTTGTGAAGGAAATTGTAATGTTCCTGGAACAAAAGAAAGTTGTGGAATTGGATCTTCTTGTGTTGAAAATGTTTGTGTATTAGATTGTTCAGATACTTGTAGTTCACTAGGATATGAATGTGGTACCCATATCATCTGTGAGCAATCAACTCCTTGCCCAAATACTTGTGGAGAAGGATATAATTGTGAAGTTGATACTTGTATCAACCCAAATTTGGTTGGATGGTGGAAACTTGATGGGGATGCTTTAGATAGTTCAGGGGAAAATGATGGGGAAGTTTTAGGAGGAGCAATCCTAACAACAGATAGATTTAATGTTGCAGATAATGCTTATTATTTTGATGGAGTTAATGATTATATTGATGTTGGAACTGATGCTTCTTTAGGAATTCGAACTGATTTAACTATTGCTCTTTGGGTGAAAACTTCAGACAGTGGGGCCTATAAACAACTTGTAAGTAAAAATGTTGGCACAATAGGTTCATATTTATTTTCTATTAGTTCATTAAAACCTAACGTGTATTTGTCAGGAGTCAGTAGTTGGATTTCTTCATCAAATACAATCCAATCTGGGGAATGGACACATGTTGCATTTACTTATGATGGCTCTCAAATAACACATTATAAGAATGGTGTAGAAAATGGAATTTTTACTGGATACTCTGGTTTAATTAATAGTGATCCTAACAGTGATGTATGGATTGGAGCAAGATCTGATGCTTTTGGAACATATAATTTTAATGGGGCGATGGATGAAATAAGAATTTATGATAAAGCCCTTAGTGCTACAGAGATCACTGAAATATATAATTCTGAAAAACCATAAATTTTTAGATAAGAAGAATATTTAAATCATAATTTCTTTTAATGTTTATGAAAAAAAGAGGATTGATAAATGATAAACGTGCTGTGAGCATCATGGTGGGTTATGCCTTACTAATAACTTTTGCAATAATCATGAGTACTGTTGTTTATCAACAAATAAAATCCTATGCTCCTTCAGAAGATTTAGAATGTGGGGATGGAGTTTCAATGTTCATCCAAAATATTGAATGTAATCTTGTTTCTGGGGAATATGAACTTAATGTTACTCTAAAAAATAATGGGAGATTTGGGATTTCAGGATATTTTATACGGGGAACAAATGACTCTACTAAAGAAAATATTTTTGTTGATTTATCTTTAGATTTTTCAGAACCAAGTAGTACCTCAATGAAAGTTGGTAATTCAATTCATTTTCTTGGAAAAGATAATAGTTTTTACCCTAATGACCCTCTAAAAACAAATACATTTAATATAGGAAATAAAATTTATTCATTGGAAATTGTTCCAATAATGGCTAAAGTGGAAGATAATAAAAAAAGATTTTTAAGTTGTTCTGATGCAATAATTCATGAGCAAGTTAATTGTAGAGATTCTTCATTAGTTGGGGATTGGAGTTTTGAAGGTAATGCCGAGGATAGTTCTGGAAATGGAAATGATGGAATTGTTGAAGGAGCAACTTTGACAAATGATGGAAAAATTGGACAGGCTTATGAATTTGATGGGGTTAATGATTATATTTTACTTCCTGATTCTTTTGGAGAAGTAATAAATGATTCTACTCATACATTGTCAGCATGGTTTAATACTAATGATGGTAAGCCCCAAGATGTTATGTGTTTTTACAAGAGAGCTAGGCATCAATTTGGGGTGAACTCCGGAAGAGTTTATTATGGGTATTACAATACTGCTGGAAATTGGATCCAAGCAACCATCCCAGGAACATGGACTACAGGAAATTGGCATCATCTTGCAGCAACAGATAATGGAAATACAATTACAATATTCCTTGATGGAGGAAATCCCGTATCAGTTACAAAAGCAGGAAATGTGGCTTCTCTGAATTATTATAATCTTATTGGGTCCCACTCAAAGACAAATAACAATTTTAGTGGAACAATAGACGAAGTAAAAATTTGGAACAGAGCATTATCCCCCGAAGAAATTGAATATATTTATGATTCAGAAAAATAAAAATAATAGGCAAATATTATAAATCATAATTTCTTTTATCGTCTATGAGGAAAGAGGGATTTTCTGGAGTTATTGTAACTGTAATCATGGTTGGATTAGTATTAATTGCTATTTCAATTGCTTGGATAGTTATTTCTAATTTAATGGAACATGAACTTGAAGATATTTCTGAAGGTACTAATTATGTTACCTTAGAAATTAAATCTGCCACAATTAATGACGGAACTATGAAAGTTAATGTTGAAAGAGGCTATGGAAAAGGAGACTTAGATGCAATTAAATTTATTTTAGATGATGGATTTAATGACCCAGAAGAAATAACTCTAAATACTACTTTGAGGGAAACAAAAGACAAAGTATTTTTAATTGATACTGAGCTTACAGGAGATATAAAAATAAATATTATTCCAATTATAATTGCTGCAAATGGTAAAGAAAAAGAATTGACTATTCGAGATACTTTTGAAATGGCTGATCCAACTTTAATTGGTTACTGGGCTTTTGAAGGTAATGCGGATGATAGTTCTGGAAATGGAAATGATGGAATTGTTGAAGGAGCAACTTTGACAACTGGAAAAATTGGACAGGCTTATGAATTTGATGGGGTTAATGATTATATTGAATTGGGACGTCATGAATTAGATCTATATTTTGACGCATCATTAAGCTGGACTATTTCAGGGTGGTTTAAAGTAAAGGGTTGGCAAGCAGGGGGAATTTTCTCAAATAGATATGCAGATGGTGAAATTATAATAATTTCCTCAACGAGTAACGAGCATTTGACCTTTAATACAAGAGATTCAATTGGAGTATCTTATCCAAAGGCTGCACTAGAAAAATATTTAAAAGAATGGTATAATTTTGCTATTTCTAGAAAGCAAAATGAAGAAATAAATTATTATATTGATGGTGAATCCATATATAGTCATTCAGACACTAGAACAGGGGATTTTATTTCAGATGCAGGCAATCATGAATATTTTATCGGAAAGACTCTTAATTCAAGTAATTGGAATGACTGGTTTTATTTTGATGGAACAATAGACGAAGTAAAAGTTTGGAACAGAGCATTATCTGAAGAAGAAATTGAAAATATTTATAATTGGGAAAAATAAGCAAATAATATTTAAAGTTAAAATACTTTTATCGTCTATGAAAAAAAGAGGGATATCTGGGGTTATTGTAACTATAATCATGGTTGGATTAGTATTAATTGCCATTTCTATTTCTTGGACAGTTATTCAAAAGGTTATTGTAACTCAAACAGATGAAGTTGAAGGAGCATATTCTACCCTGGATTCAACTCAAGCCAATACTTTTGGAGAGGGTACTCCTCCCGAAGATTATACCTTGATAAATTTAAATGGTTGTGAAGATTTAAGCAACATGAACAAATATGGATCATATGTTATCCAGACATATAATTCAACTTGGAAAAAAGAGGGAAGTTATTCTATACAAATAACTTATCCTGCAACAAATACTTCTTGGAAAGGATTTCAAAAAGATGGCCATAATTATGGAGACATTTCTTCATTTGCTATAGATAAAAATTATCTACAATTTTGGTTATACTTGGAAGATTCTTCTTTAATGACATGGTTTGGAGCAATTGATTTAGGAAATGCGGGGGATCAAAGGATTAGGTGGGATAATACATATATTCAAGAAAATAATTTAGAAAATGGATGGAATTTAGTTTCTCTTAAATTTAGTGAGGGGGTTGTTCATACTACGCTCATTCCTGATTGGACTACTGCTGATTATTTTAGAATGTATTTCAGAAGTGATGGAAATAATCCAGAATTCATTGTAAGATTGGATGATATCAAAATTGTCTCAAACCTAAATTAATTATAAAGTTCCAAATAACTATTAATAATTGCTCTTTTTATTTCAGGATGTTTCTTTTCTAAATTATCTACAAATTGGGAAATTTTGAGGCCTTTTAAGTCACGCCCTTTGGCGCCTTTCTTTATTTTAGGAACTTTGTCCTGAGTTTCATGTAAAAATTTTAATTTTTTTATCTTTGCAAAAAGTAATATTTCTTGATCTAAGAAAAGATAAAGAGGTTTAATTGTTTTCTTTTCTACTGGAGAAATCTTTTCTAATTCAGAAGCTTTTCCTTTGATTAATGAATGAATTATTTTATCTGATTCTGAATCGATTGTGGAAGCAATTGCATTTTTAGTTGCTTTTTTGCTTGGAGCTTTTACTAAACTAATAATTGATTTATCTTCAAACAAATCAAGAACTTTTTTTAACACAACACTTCTAACATCTTTTTTAGATTCATAGGAAACAACATCTCCATATTTGATCATTTTAAATCTTCGAACACTATAGAAAACCTTTTTTTGAAAATATTGAACAAAACAATTTTTACAAAGCTTTCGCTGATTGGTAAATTCATATACTGGTTTTGTTTGACATAGTTTGCACATTTTATAGTTTATATTTATCAAATTTATTTCTAGCTTCTAGACTTCCCTTCTTAGAATAGGCTTCCATAAGTTCATTAACTTTTTCCCTTGTTTTGTTCTCTTCAGAGGACACACCTTTAGGTTCTTTTTCACACTTATCTAAAATAACTGCGCTTGGAGCAGGATAATCTGGTTCAATTAAATCAAATTTCTTTCCCATTTTTTCAATTATCTTGTTTTCTTTTTCATCTCTTCCAATAACAACCCAACATTTGTCAATTATAAAATGTCTTCCAACACAAACAATGTTCATTTCATCTTCATTTAATCCTCGTTTGAATAGTGTTTTAAATCTGTTTTTTAGTTGTTTTTCACAAAGTGCACAACCTCCTGCTGGTTGAGGATAGGAAATTTTGAATTTCTTTGCAAGTGCTATTTGTTTATCTCTTTTTCTTCCTTGAATATCATAAAGTTTTTCTCTATCAATCAATCCACTTTTTTCTGCATTTGTTTCAGGTAAGAGTTTTGCAGAAAGTGGTCTTAGTAAGCTGTCTTTTAATCCTGATTCTTTTTCAACAATATCCATTGATTTTTTCATCTGAGACATTGGTCTTTCCCCTAAAACTTCTCCAGTAACAATTACTTCATAGCCTTCTTTATCTGCAAATTCCTTTGCTTTCTTAAACATAAAAATTCTACAATCAATGCATGGATTTACTCCTGCTCCTGTTCCATGTTTTGCTTTTTTGATTATTTCTAAATATTCTTTCAAAAGTTTTCCTTTTGTACAATCAAATACTTCTAGTTTAATCTTCTGAAGTTGGGCAAAATTAGTAGAAAGTTTTACATCACAACATCCTGCAAATGGCAATTGGAAAAATAATGCTGTTATATCAAATCCTTGTTCCTGCATTATTTTCACAGCTAAGAGACTATCTAATCCTCCAGATAACATTACAATACATTTCTTTTTCATAAAAACAAGAGAAAAATTAGCTATAAAAACTATTTCTTTTTGCCTAAAAGGGGATTATAAACTTTTTTGAGAACTGATTTCTTTGGAATTAATTTTGGTTTGAAAATCTTCTTGGGTAAAGAAATTTTTTGTAAAAAATTTGTTTTTGGTTTTTGAGGTTTTTGAGCAATTGGTTGAGAAATAATTTTCTTAGGTTGAACCTGTGCCCCTTCATTCTTCTTGAATTTATTCATAAATCCAGATATTTTAAATCCTATACTAAAAAACTTAATAAGAATTCCAAAAATTAAAACTATTATTCCAAAAGTTATCATCAACAAAAATACTCGATAAGATTTAGAAAAAAATGCTGTAAAAAATTGCATTAACTCATTATTAAAAAATTCTAAAAAAGGTTTAATTTTTGCAAAAGGTAATGCTGAAACTATGGATAATAATCCTGCAAGAATAAATGAATTTGATTTATTTTCTACTAAGAAAAATATTATAATAAAAAGAATTATTGATACTGTTAAAGTAAAATAAAATTTTGAATTAAAATAATCTTTTGATTGTTTTGAAACTAAAAAAGATGGATTTCCGTTTTCAAAGCAGTCTAAAAATTTACAATCATATTCTTGATAATAAAGTTCTTCTACAAGATTCTCTAATCCCTTATCTATAATAGCTTCTGAGCCTTGAGAAATAATATCACAAGAAATTGTTATTGGATAGTCTCCTTCAGAATAAACATATTCTGAATTGTTTATACAATATTCCTCCATCTCTAAAATCTGTTTATCGGTTATTTCGGAGACATCTTGGTTTTCATCTTCGGCCATTTGTTTAATAATAGAAACAAGTTCGGGTTTGATGGTTTCATAGTCTAAAGATAAATCCATTGTTAAAAATAAATTTCCTACTAAAAGTGCTATAAAAAAGAATACACTTACTATAACCAATAAACCACCTCTGATTAATCCCATGGTATTTTAAAAGTAATGTTGTTTATAAAAGTTAAGTTAATTTGATAATTTATTTACTGATTTATTCCTAATTGATTGATCTTTTTTGAAACAGATTCAATGCTTTTCTCTTTTCTTCTCATAGCATAAACTCCTCCGATCATATTCAATAAAGAAAATCCCATAAATCCCGCAGCTAAATTCTTTTTAATCTTGTAAGATTCATTATAAATTTCTGATTCAAATAAGTGTACATATTCCTCAATTTCCTCTTTATTTCTTAGTTCATTTAATTTTGAGTCATTTCCCACCATATATGCTTCTACCAACTCCACTCCAGCGGGAAAACTTGTTATAGAATTACTAAAAGAAATTAATTGAGGAGCATTAGAAAGAGCTAAAGCTGCTGCTAAAAGTGCACTATAAAAACTTGTCTTTAAAACTTTTATCCCGTTCCCAAAATAAGGCCAAGAAGAATTTGCTTTCTCAAGCTCCCTTTCTAATTCTACTGTTTTATTTTGCAAACTAATTGCTTCTAATTTACTAAATTGATTCATATTTTCCATGATTTTTTATAGAAATAGCATTTATAAATTTAATCGAAACGCATTCTTAAAATTTTTTGAGGACTCACAAAAATTCCTTTTACATTTTGTTCGGGATGGGTTCTCTGATACCTTGAAAATTGTTTTAGTGCTTTTGAATGACTTTTTCTATAATAAGAAGTTTTGACTTCATAAAAATAATAAATATTTGTTTCCTTTGTATGGGCTAGAATATCCACCTCTCCTTCAACCCCTTCTACGCAGTAAATTAAATTTTTCTGTAAATTGGGTTTTCCTTTTTTGGATAATCTATTAAAAAGTTCATCAACTATCATATCGTGCACTCTACGGTTCCACTTATTTTTCATATAAAAACCTTTCATGTTAAATTTATAAAGTTATCTTCATGAAATAAATTATGGTAAAAATAGACACAGAAAAATGCATTGGATGTGGAACTTGTGCGGCTGTTTGTGGAGAAGTTTTTGAGATGGATGGAGATAAAGCAAAAGTAAAAGCTCAAAAAGATGTCCCTTGCGTTAAAGAAGCAATTGATACTTGCCCTGTTGATGCAATAAGTAAATAATTTAAAGGGGATATTCCTTTTCTAATTATGAAAAGAGGTATCTCTGGAGTTATTGTTACAGTAGTAATGGTGGCATTGGTATTAATTGCCATTTCTATTTCTTGGACAGTTATTCAAAAAGTTATTGTAACTCAGGCAGATGACGTTGAAGGAGCATATTCTGAATTGGATTCAGCTCAAGCCAGTACTTTTGGAGGAAGTGCATCTGAAGAAGAAGAGGAAGAAATCCCTGAAGAATGTGTTTCTAATTGCCCTAGTTTAGAAGAAGTTAATTGTGGGGAAACAAATACTTCTATAGATAATTGTGGGGATGCTTGTAATGTTGGTCCTGGGACAAAACAATCTTGTACTCTTCCAGAAGTTTGTGTAGATAGTTTTTGTGCTTGTATTCCAGATTGTTCTGGAAAAGTATGTGGAGATGATGGTTGCGGAGGAAGTTGTGGAGATTGTGTTCTTGGAACCGAATGTAATGAAGAATATGTTTGCGATATAACTGATACTGATTTAATTGGGTGGTGGAAATTTGAAGGAGATGCCGATGATAGTACAAGCAATGGAAATGATGGGACTGTTTCAGGTGCAACATTAACAACAGGGAAAGTTGGCCAAGGCTATGAATTTGATGGGATTGATGATTCTATTGCTCTTCCAAATAGCGTAAACTCCCATAGTACTTCAACATTCTCGGTTCAAGTTTGGATGTATTCAAGGGATGATTCTACTGAAGATGGCAATGCTACTATGATACTAGATAATTATCATTATAATTGGGTTGCTAAAGGTTATTTTTTAGATTTTAATGATGGAAAAATTTATTTTAGTATAGGGAGTAGTGATCAAATATTTATGGGATTGGGAATAGGAAATCCCTATGATTTTTTAAATAAATGGACATTGGTAACAGGAACATTTGATAATTCAAATATTAAATTATATGCAAATGATGAACTTCTAGCTTCAAGTACTTTTGTAAATGGTTCTGGATATGCATTTGAAGATATTACTGCTAATGATGCAGACCCTATAATTGGGGAATTCGTCGGAGGAGGTTGGGGGGATGCTCTTAATCTATTCCACGGAACACTTGACGAAGTAAGAATTTGGAATAGGGCTTTATCTCAAACAGAAATTTCTGAAATATATAATTTAGAAAAATAAACAAATAATATTTAAAGTGAAAATACTTTTATTTCCTATGAGAAAAAAGGGGTTTTCAGGAGTCATAACAGTAATAATTTTAATTGGGCTTGTATTATCTTCAATTAGTATTATTTGGGTAGTAATTCAAAATGTTCTAACAGGCAAGACAGAAGATATTTCTGTAGGGTTATCTGAGGTTGATTTGAAAATAAGTAATGTTTTAATTGAAGGTAATGAAATAAATGTTACAATCATAAGGGGTGTTGGAGAAGGTGATTTAGTGGGAATTAAATTTGTCTTTGATTCTGATAATGGAAATGAAGTTATTCCTCTACCTGTTGAGATGAATCAATTATCAAAAGAGATTTTTAATTTTACTTTACCAAATATATATGGGAATGTTGTAGTTTCTATAATTCCAATAATTAATCAATCAGGAAAGACATATGACTTACCAAGTAGTGGGACTGAAGTAGTAAATAAAGACTGTATTCCAGATGGGGACACTTCTTGTGCTGCAAATACTTGTATAGGGTCAACTTGTTCAAGTAATTGTGGAACTCCTATTGATGGAACAAAATCTTTAAGTTGTGAGGATGGTACTGATTATTGTGTTGGAGTTGCATACAAAGGAACTTGTGATAGTGGAACAAACTGTCCGGGGGAAAAACCTTCAGAATGTAATGAAGGACTTAATTTTTGCGTTGGAGTGAATTATACTGGAATTTGTAATGATGAATGTCCTGGAACAAAACTCCCTGTATGTGCACTTCCTTCAACAGTATGTAAAGACGTATCAATTGCCTCGACAAATGAATGTTCTGGATGCCCAAGTGGAACAAAACTCCCTGCATGCCAACCCCCTATAGAAATTCCTTGTAGCACCCCAATTACATCTACCAATGAATGTACTGGATGTCCAAGTGGAACATTATGTACTGGAGGATTATTCTGTGATGGATCAAGTTGTGTTGCAGGAGAACCAAGAAATATTACTCTTTTACCTGATTCAGATGTTAGTATTGAAATGGCTATAGCTGGAGGATATTTAACTAATTATGAAGCTGCAAGATCTTCTAATGGAAGTGTCCGATTAGCAGCATCAGGAGCTGGAGGATACCCTGATGTAACTCTAACAGACATATATGGACTTGAAAATTTAGGAGAAACAGGTTCAATTACAAATGTAAAAATAGAATTTGAAACATATGTGATGTGTGCGTCAAATAGTTGTTCTTATAATTATGTGGGAGGAGTTAAAATAGGTGGTTCAAATTATCTTGGAAACCCCATAGAAGATTCCCTTGGATTATTTTCATATGGGGGAGGCCCATGGGAAGGAAATTGGGATGTAAATCCGAACACAGGTTTAGCATGGACAATTCAAGAAATTAATGATTTAGAAGTAATATTAAAAGTTCATACTATTGATGAAGATACTATCTATGGTATGCAAACTGATTCATACAATTACACAGTAACTGTCTCAATTACTTAATTTCAATAACACAAAATTTATTAATAGATTTTATTTGAATAGTCTATGAAAGGTGATAAAAAAATAGATTTTGTAAAATGGTTTTCTGAATTAAACAAGGATTCAGGGAATGTTGCTGGGGGAAAAGGAGCAAATCTTTCTGAAATTTTTAATTTGAAAATTCCTGTGCCAGTGGGCTTTGTCGTTACTGCTCAAGCCTATGATTATTTTATTGAAAAAGCAGGAATTGCAGAAAAAATAAAAGCACTTCTTAAGAAAATTGATTATGAAAATACCAAACAACTTGATGAAACAACCACAACAATTAGGGCAATGATTATGAAAGCTAAAATGCCTATTGAAATGGAAGAAGATATTATTGAATCCTATGAGGCAATGGATGCTGGTAAAGAAGATTTTAGCAAGGGAGTTGCCCATGATATTTTGAAAAATGCATCAGAACCAATTTTTGTTGCTGTTCGAAGTTCAGCCACAACAGAAGATTTGGCAGAAGCTAGTTTTGCAGGTCAACAAGATTCTTTTGTAAATGTTAAGGGAAATCAAAAATTAATTACTCATATCAAAAAATGTTTTGCATCACTTTTTACTTCAAGAGCAACATATTATCGTATTAAAAAAGGATTTACCCACGAAGAAGCAAGCCTTGCAGTTGTTGTTCAGAAAATGGTTGATTCAGATAAATCAGGAGTTATTTTTTCAAAAGACCCTTCTTACAATAATGAAAATGTGATCATGGAGGCTGTTTGGGGGCTTGGAGAAGGAATTGTTTCAGGAGCAATTACTCCAGATAAATATGTCGTCTCTCCTAAAATGGAAATTCTTGATAAAAAAATTGCAGATAAAAAAATTGCATTTACTCGAGATTCTGGAGGGAATAAAATAACTGCTAATTTAAGAGAAGAAAGATCAAAACATCAAGTTCTAACTGATTATGAAATTAAAAAATTAGCAGACATGGCAATAAAATTAGAAGAACATTATGGGAAACCCCAAGATGTTGAATTTGCAATTGAAAAAGAAGAAATTTCTATTGTTCAAACTAGGCCAATAACAACCCTTGCAAAAAGAATTGAAAAAGATTCTGGAAAAGAGATTCAAGGAGAAGTGGTTTTAGAAGGTCTTGCTGCATCTCCAGGTATTGCTTCTGGAAAAATAAAAATTGTCAAAGAAATGAAAGATTTATCGAAAATAAACAAAGGAGATATTTTAGTTACAGAAATGACCAATCCAGATATGGTTGTAACAATGCAAAAATCTGCTGCTATTGTGACCAATGAGGGGGGTTTAACTGCACACGCAGCAATTGTCTCTCGTGAAATGGGAATTCCCTGTGTTGTTGGAACTCAAGAAGCAACAACAAAATTAAAAGAAGGAGAAATTATAACTGTGGACGGATTTACAGGTAAAATATACAAGGGTAAAACTTCTGAAACAGTTGAAAAAGAAGTTCTTCCTGTAGAAGCTAATACTAAAACCAAAATAAAAGTTATTGTTGATTTGCCAAGTTTTGCGAAGCGTGCTTCAAAGACTAATTTAAAGCAAGTTGGACTTACTAGAATTGAAGGAATTATTGCAGAATCTGGAAAACATCCTGAATATTTTTTGAAAAAGAATTCAATGGAAGATTATGAAGAAATTATTTACAAAGGAATTCATGATATTGCTAAATATTTTGAAGAAATTTGGGTAAGAACTTCCGACCTTAGAAGTGATGAATATAGTCAATTAGAAGGTGCCCCTCAAGACGAGGAAGCAAACCCGATGTTAGGAATGCACGGAATAAGATATGGGATTAAAAATCCAGAAGTTTTAAAATCAGAATTAAAAGCTTTGAAAAGAGTTGCAAAAGAAGATACAAAAATTGGATTAATTCTGCCACAAGTAATTTCTGTTGAAGAAGTCCAAAAAACTAAAGAATTTTTGAAAGAGATTGGATTTAATGATGCAAAGGTTGGAGTAATGGTCGAGACCCCTGCAGCAGTTCAATTAATTCGTGAACTTTGTGATGAAGGAATAGATTTTATCTCATTCGGTACAAATGATTTGACACAATATATGTTGGCACTTGATAGAGGAAATGAAGCAGTACAACATCTTTACAATGAAATGCATCCTGCAATTTTATATCAATTAGAATATGTTATCCGAGTTTGTAAAAGAAAAAATGTTGAAACAAGTATTTGTGGCCAAGCAGGAAGTAGAAAAGAAATGGTAAAATATTTAGTTGAAAAAGGGATTGATAGTATTAGCACAAATGCCGACGCTGCTAAAACTATTTCTGATTATGTTGCAGAACTTGAAGGAGCATCTATTAAAGATACTGATAAAGAACCAAGACAATATCAATCCCAAAAGGATGAAACACCCAAGGGTGTACCCCGAAAAATTTCTGAAGAAATTCTTACTGGGGGTAAAGAAGAATTTGTAAAACCCCAAAGAACAGAAGAAAATATTCAAGAAGAAATATCTCTGACTCCAAAAAATACAGAAGAAAATAATGAACCTTCCACAAGGGATGACTCTCCAATAAATAATGAAGAAAATAACGAACCTCCAAAGGATGAAAAAGTTACTGAAGAAGTTAAAGAAGAAGTTGCAGCAATTGAAGAGGAAAAAAAAGAATATTTAGAAGAAGAAGAGAAAAAGGAAGAAGCTGAAGAGGAAAAAGTTGCTGAATCAAAAAAAGATTTCTTGGAAGAAGCTGAAGAACCTCAAAAAGAAACTGAACCTGAAATTGAAAATACTACTGAAGATAATTTAGATAATGCACCACAGGCGTACCCCGAAACAAATTCTACGAATTTATCTACTGAGGATAAAGAAACTCCCTCAATACCCGGGGTGGAAAACTTAGTTCCCCAAGGGGATACCAAGGAGGCACAAGAACCTGAAGAAACAGGTGACTCTGAAGAGCCTTCCACAAGAACTCCTGAAAAGATTGAAGAAGAGATACCGTCTCACGATGTTCCCGGCACAAGAACCTCCAATGAAGAAGAAAGGATAAGTGAGGAGATAAAAATTATTGAAGAGGAGAAAAAAAAATATTTATCCTCAAAGGATGACCCTGCTGGGCCTGAAAATAAAGAAGAGGACAAAGAACCTGAAGCTGAAGAAGAACTAGAAAATTCAAAAGATGGAGAAGAATTTGATAACGTACCGTCTCACGATGTTCCCGGCACAAGAACCTCTGAGAATAATCTTGAAGAGGAGTTTGACGAGGAGCCTTCCACAGGGAATGACTCGTCAAAAGATGAAGAAGAATTTGATCACGAGCCTGAATTTACAACAGAAAAAAAGGAATCTCAAGGGGATGATTCAAATGAACCTGAAACTAAAGAAGACAAAATTCTAGATATTTTTTAATTGCTTAAATTTATAAATTACTAATTCTTTTATTAATTATGAAAAAAGGGGGATATCAATCGTTAAAATCGACGCAGTCATTTCACCGAATGAAAAAAGGTGTGTCTCCAATCATTGCTACTGTTTTACTGATTGCAATTGTTGTTGCTATGGGAATGGTTGTATTTTTATGGCTTGATGAATTTATAGCAGAACCTGTATTAAAATTTGAAAAAAACATTGAACTTTCTTGTAAAGATATTAAATGGAATCCGTCCTATAGTGCAAATACTTTGTATATTTCTAATAATGGAGATGTTCCAATTTATGGAGCTACAATAAAGATTATTAGTGATGAAGGTCACTCTGAACAAAATTTAGGTTCAGACGAATCATGGCCAGAAGAAGGATTAAATCAAGGAGCAATATTTTCTGCAACCATACCTGAGCTTGTTGGAGCAAATGAAATAATAATCATCCCAATTCTTTTAGGAAAAGACACAGACGAAGAAAGTCAAACATTTGAATGTGGAAAAGAATACGGAATAAATGTTTATAAAAATGATTAAAAAGAAAAATATTTCTGGGGTTTCAGGAGTCATTTCAGTGATTATAATGGTCGCTTTAGTATTGGCTTCAGCAACTGTTGTTTGGACAGTTGTCTCAAACATATTGAGTGATGAACTTGGAGAAGCACAATCTTGTTTTGATCTTGTTGAAAAAATAACTCTAGAAAATGAATATACCTGTTATAATTCTACTTCAGGGGAACTTAAATTTTTAATAAGCGTGCAAGATGTTAAATTAGATTCACTTTTGATTTCTGTTTCTGGAGCATTGTGGGGAAAAAATAGTTTTGAATTTGCAAATGATAGTTCAACTTTAAGTGAAAAAATGAGAAAATATAATGATGATTATGGAGATGCCTTAGAACTTCCTAAAGAAAATACTGGAGTAGTTTATTTTATTAATTTGAGTGGGGAGCTAGATCCCATGGATACAACCCCCGATTCAATAGAAATTGCTCCAAAGGTAAATGGAAAACAATGTGAAGTTGTAGATTCTATTTCAAAAATTGATAATTGCTTACTATTTGTACAATAAATCTTTTCAGAAAATATTATAAATCAAAACTTGTTCAGATAATAGAAAGAGATGATGAAAAATAAAAAGGGACAGGTTTGGGTTGAAACAGTAATTTATACCTTAATTGCATTGATCATGATTAGTTTAGCTCTTGCATATGTTCGACCAAAAATTGAAGAAATTCAAGACAAGGCTCTTATTGAAGATACTTTAAATATGATGGAACAAATTAATTCAAAATTAATCGAAATGAAATCCCCTGGAAATCAGAGAGTTCTTACTTTAGATTTAAGAAAAGGGGAATTAAAAATAGATGGGATTAATGATGAGATTATTTTTGAAATAGAAACCTCCTATGTGTATAGTCAGCCAGACCAACAGGTAGATGTTGGGAGTGTCATAGCATATACTCAAACTCGAGGAGATTTAAGCATAGTAAGCTTAATTGGAAATTATTCTGGAAAATATAATTTAACTTTTCAAGACAAAGATGAATTAAAAACAATAAGTCATGCTGCAGTTCCCTATGAACTAATTATCGCTAATAATGGGGGGGATAAACCAGTAATGGATTTTGAAATAATTTAAAATGATATTTGGAAAAGAAAAAAATGAAGAAAGAGATATCCAAAATTATCCAAGAGTTTTAATAGATTTTTCTCCAAAAATTCCCCCATTAAGAAAAACAAAAGATAAAACAAAAGTGGATATTAGATATTGCTTAATTGCTCCTTTTGTATTTGCACATATTTATTGGGATCCAAAAAGTTATGAAATAGTTTATGCAATTGAAGAACCATTATTAAGCGAAACAGAAAGGGCATACAAAACTCAAATGGTTACTGCAATGAGGAACATGATTAATTTTGAAGAAATTGTAGACAATGATAAAGAAGCATTATTGGAATATATTGATCAAAGATTTAAATTTATTGCTACAGAACTTGGAATGGACATTCCCTATGAAAGCTATAAAAAAATATATTATTATTTATGCAGAGACTTTATTGGTTTTAATGAAACAGAGCCCTTACTTAGAGATTATTTTGTTGAAGATATAGAATGTAATGGGGCAAATAGTCCTGTCTATATTGTTCATCGGGTTTATAGGAATTTGAGAACTAATTTAGTGTTTAAAGAAATGGAAGGGCTTTCTAGTTTTGTAGAAAAATTAGCTCAAAGATGTGGAAAATATGTTTCATATGCAAAACCTATTCTTGATGGAAGTTTACCTGATGGGAGCAGAGTTAATGCCACATATACTCAAGACATTACAAGTAAGGGTCCAACATTCACAATAAGAAAGTTTACCAAAACCCCTTGGACACCCCCACAATTATTGGCATTCAATACTCTTAGTCCTGAAATGCTGGCATATCTTTGGATGTTAGTTGAACATAAAATGAACCTTTTAATTACTGGGGGAACTGCTTCAGGAAAAACCACTCTCTTGAATGCAATTGCATTTTTTATTCGCCCAGAAGCAAGGGTTGTTAGTATTGAAGATACCTTGGAATTGAACTTACCAAGAGATAACTGGCTACCAAGTGTAGTTAGGGAAAGTACTGGAATAGATAAAATAGGTGAAATTAATTTATTTACCTTATTAAGAAGTTCATTTAGACAGAACCCAGATTATGTTATTGTTGGGGAAGTTAGGGGTAAGGAAGCATATGTTCTATTCCAGGGTATGGCTTCGGGACATTCATCCATTGGTACTATGCACGCAGATTCTGTTGATACTGTTATTAAAAGATTGGAGACCCCTCCAATTGAATTGCCTCCAACTTTGATTAATGTTCTTGATTGTGTTTGCATCATGACCCATGCAATTGTGAATAAGGAAGAAACAAGAAAATTAAAAGAGATTACAGAAATAATTAATGTTAGTCCCGAGGGTGTTGCAATCACAAATACTCCTTTTGTTTGGAATCCTAAAGATGATAGATTTTATTTTAAGAAGAATAGTAAGATATTTGAAAAAATTTCAATGAGATATGGGATTTCATTGGAAGGACTAGAATTAGAATTTCGAAGAAGAGTTCAATTAATGTATAAATTATATCAAAATAAAATATTTAAGTTTAGAGAGGTTCAAGAAATCATCAATAAATATTATAAAAAACCACTTGAAGTTTTAAGAGAATTTGGTATTGAATAAACAAAATCTTTAATAAGATAATTTCCTTGAGTGAAACATGAAAAGAGAGGATATGGCATTTCTTAATCAACTACTGACTTCATTAGAAGAAGCAGAATCAAAATTAGAAAAATCCTATCATAAAAAAAGTTATGAAGAATTCAATAAATCAAAAAAAATTATTGTTGAAATGCAAAAAAAGATTTTGGAGGTGATTAAATGAATTCTGAAAAGAATCTTGAAGAATTGAAGAAGTTGATTAAAAAAGAGAGAAAAATAATTAAAGAAATAATTAATTTCCACCAGCTTTCTAGGGAAATAGAAGATATTGAAGAAAAAAGGATTGTTAATTCTCAAATAAAATCATTAAAAGATTCCTTGAATAATAGTGTGAGCAATAGTTTAGAGAAATTAGATAAAATAAATTTAACCCGCCCACTAATTGAAAAAAAGATTGAATCTCCAGAGATAATCTTAAAAGAAAAAACAAAATATCCGGAACAAATTGGAAAAACCTATTTACCTTCTGAAAAAATAAAACCTTCAAAACTTGAAAAAAATACACTAAAAAGATTAAAAATAAAAGAAAAAGAAATTGTTTCTAGAAAAATAAAAAAACCTAACCTATATGTTAGAGCTGCAACCAAAACGTTTGCTGAACATTCTAAAACATTTATCAAAAAAGGATGGTTTAGGCCATTGGAAAGAAATCTTATAAAATCAAACTTACAATTTTTGCCAATAAATTATGTTTCCTTAATCATATTCACTTCAGTGTTATCGATTTTTGTTGCAATGTTTATTAGTATCTTCTTTTTCTTTTTTAGTATTAGTGCCACATTTCCAAGGATAGGAATGGCCACTGGAGACCTTCTAACTCGATTCATAAGAGTTGCCTGGCTTTTGGTTGTGATGCCAATTGGAACTTTTTTAATAATGTATAATTATCCATCCTTAGAACAAAAAGCAACAGAAAATAAAATAAATGAAGAACTTCCTTTTGCCACAATACATATGGCAGCAATTTCTGGTTCAATGGTTGATCCAAGTAAAATATTTAGTATTGTTATTTCTACAAAAGATTATATTTTTCTTGAAAAAGAATTTACAAAAATAATAAATGAAATAAATATTTATGGGATTGATTTAATTAATGCTTTAAGAAGAGTTGCATTTAACAATCCAAGTGAAAAACTTTCAGAATTATTAAATGGGATGGTTACTACCTTGAATTCCGGTGGAGACTTAACAAACTTTTTTGAAAAACGTTCTCAAAGTTTACTTTTTGACCATAAACTTGAAAGAGAAAAATATACAAAGTTTGCTGAGACATTTATGGATATATACATTAGTGTTGTTATTGCAGCACCAATGATTTTAATGTTGTTATTAATGATGATAAAAATAAGTGGGTTAGGCATTGATATTAGTGTGGGGGCAATTACTCTAATAATGATCTTAGGGGTTTCCATGATTAACATAGCCTTCCTAACCTTCTTACACCTAAAACAACCTAGCGAATAAAATGGAAATAAATAAAATGTACCTAACTGGAATAGTTCTTTCTTTACTAGTT
>Ga0208904_1001116_pt1 | contig 18939 bp, 22 predicted proteins | sample AntAceMetag02UKB_FD_184774 | JGI IMG/M metagenome (GOLD analysis project Ga0208904, IMG submission 184774) | Saline lake microbial communities from Ace Lake, Antarctica - Antarctic Ace Lake Metagenome 02UKB (SPAdes) (version 2) | ecosystem: Environmental > Aquatic > Non-marine Saline and...
ACCGACGCCGCTCGAGCCACCTGGCCTGGGGCCCCACCGACGCCGCTCGAGCCACCTGGCCTGGGGCCCCACCGACGCCGCTCGAGCCACCTGGCGGGCTCCAAAAGAAACCCTGGAAGACTCGACCGCCGAGAGAACAAGGGGGATACGGCGGCGGCGAAGGGCAACCTGCGGAGCGAGCCTTGGCTCGCGGAGTAGGGCGCGGAGCGAGCCTTGGCTCGCGGAGCGGAGTGGAGCGAGCTTTAGCTCGCGGAACGGGGTGGAGCAGACTGCGGAGCGAGCTTTAGCTCGCGGAGTAGGGCGCGGAGCGGGGCCCGAGCTGGGGGTTGAGGGGAGAGGGGCGACGGCGGCGGGGGGAAGATTGACAGTAGGGGGAGTTCTTATTAGAATATGGGAGTATGCGTGTCGGAGGCTACTATGTCGGACGGTGAAAGCAAGATTCCTGGCTGGGTGATCGTCGTGGTCCCCTTGGTCTTCGTGGCGGCGGTGATTCTGTGGATGCTGGGCGAGAGCGCCTTTGCTGGGGCCACGGCTGGCCTGGGTGGCCTGATCGCGGCGCTCGGGGGTCCGAAGGTTCCTCCGAGGGATTCCGCGCAGCGCCGAGCGGACGGCGCGCTGTCGGATCTGGAACGGGCCGAGCGGTTGATTACTGTGCTCGAGGACGACTCTGGTAAGCCCTTGGTGGAGCGTCGTGAGGACGTGTCCGACATGGACACCGACGAGAAGGTGGCACTGGGTGAGCGGCTCCTGGCCCCGGAGATCGATCCTGATGACGAGCACGACGGCGGTGGGATGCTCGATCCCAATACGGGTGGTGAGCTGTGATCGTCACGTTGCTGCTGTTGATGGGCGTTGCCCAGGCCGATGGCATCGTGGCGGTCCAGTCCGGGCAGTCGGTGACGCCCACCGAGCTGTCCTACCTGCTGCCCGAGCCCTACTACGACGAGTGCTTGGCCAAGGCTGGGGCGCTCGGGGACGTGCAGGGTCAGCTCGACGCCTGCATCGAGCAGTCGTTGTTGGCGATCCGAGACGCCCAGGTGGAGTTCGATGCGCTCGAGGCCAACTACACCGAGCTGTCGGACGAGTATCGGGTCAGCGAGGTCCAGGTGGACAAGCTGACGCGCAAGGTGGAGCTGGTGAAGCGCCATCGCAACATGGCAATCGTGGGGTTCGCGGGGACGGCACTGGTGCTGTCTGGCGTGATCGCTCTGAACATCGCACTGTGAGGATGACATGGACAGAATGAGTGTCGAAGAAATCGGTTTTGTGTACGAAACCACCAAGATCGTGGCGGTCAGCCAGGGGGTCAGGCCGAAGATCGTGTCGCAGCCCTACTCGAGCAGCCCGGCCTGGAAGCTCGAGCGCCTGAAGCGTCTGGCGCGGTTCTGGCGGGATGCGCTGATTCACCCGGAGCAGGCGTTCACGACGAGAGGTCACAAGGAGGTGGCGGTTGACCAGGGCGTCATCATGGTCGAGCCTGGAGAGAAGGTCGCTCTGAAGTGCTCGGTGGGGTTCATGTGTCGGGTGGTCGGCGTGCAGTCTACGGGGTTCCGTGACGACGGGCTGTTGGTCAAGGATCTGAAAATCGGTGGTGGCATGTGCCTGCTGAACCATGACGGATGGAACGGTATTGGGGGGTTGAACAACCTTTTCAACTACAATCCCGAAGGTCAGATTCGGGACAATCCTGTGCTGGTTGGTCCCAACTATGCCAGTATCGAGCTGTGGAACGCTGGAAGAAGCTACGAGCAGGGTCGGGTGGTGCTCCTGGTGGAGCGGCTGACCGAGAAGATGATGGAGGAACGCGGTCAGATGATGGAGGAACGCCTTCAGAAGCGGCAGCGTGAGTTCGAGGCCATGACGGTACAGACGGTCGGCATGGGCCCTCCCTACGCGAATCCTGTTCGCCACGTCCCCGTTCCTGTCCCTGTCATGGACGTGCCCATGCATCCTGTTGCCGCTCCCATCGTCTCTGCCAGCCTGTGCCCCGGTCGCCACTCCTGTCCGGTGGCTCCCGCTGACGAGGTCGCCTTCCAGACGGACGCGCCCATGCCCACCGCAGAGGACGTGAGGCGCGAGGCCGAGCGACTGGATGGGGGTGTGCGGTTCGACGCGGAGGAATCCGGTGCCGTCCCCCACCTCAGCTCTGGCGACGAGCCCGTGGACAGGAACGATCCGACCCATCGTTGCACCGTCTGCGGGGCGCTGTGGATGGAGAACGAAGACGGGTCGTGGAGAGTGAGGTCGTCGTTCCCTCAATCGTGCTGTGAAAACAGCGCATGTATGGTGAGTACCCTCGAGCCCTACAAGCCCGACAACAATCCGACTCATCGCTGCACTGGGTGTAGCAACGAGTGGCGTCAGGACGCGCAAGGTTCGTGGGTCGTGACGAATGGTGCTGATCCGTGCTGCTATGAGGGCGGGTGCTTGAATCACATCGTCCTCATCGAGCCCACCGATTCTGAACTGGGCTGATCGGCTGGACCGGAACACCCTCCTGGTGGTAGACTTCGCCCGTCCACCAGGAGTGTGTTCATGCCAGGAGTACCTCTCGCGCTTGGCGGCGTGGCCGCGCTCGTGCTCGGAACCCAGCTATGCCGGTTCGGTCGTCGCGGCTCCCGCGCTCTCTCCCCGCTCCAGCAGCGCCTGCTGCGGGTGAAGAATCAGTACAAGGCCAAGCCCGAGGTGGTGGTCCGCACCTACGACGTGGTGCTGTCCATGCTGCCTGGTCAGGCCCACCAACTGGTTGGGGTCAAGTACCCCATCGAGTACTTCGAGCGGGACATTCGGAGCTACCTGGACAACTCCCGGTTTTGGAAGAAGGAGCAGGGGGTTCTGGTCGAGAGGATGAACGCTCGGCTCGAGCGCGAGGGTCGCCAGGCCGACATTCGGGAGTACATGGAACTGGTGACGGACATGATCCGTCACGGCAACTACTTCATCAACGTGGACCTGAGTCTGAACTGGGTGGGCACGCCGTACATTCCCTGGGTCGCTCGTGAGGTCGGTCGGGCGGTCAAAGCCGCCAAGGGGGATCACGGCGAGATCGGAAGCAAGCTCGACAAGCTCGTGCGTCAGGGCCCACGTATCTTCGACTGGGCCCAGGCCACGTCGCCCGACATGATGAAGCTCAAGCTCACCACCGCCAAGGCCCGCTCCGACCGCTGGCATCGGGAGCTGGAGGGCACGGTCAGCCGGGTGGGCAAGAAGCGCAACGACACGCTCCCGGCCAAGGTGCTCTACGACTGGAGAGATGGCTGGACGGCGGTGGAACTGACGAACAAGCAGCAGTTTGTGGAGGAAGGCAAGATCCTTCACCACTGTATCGGTAGTGTGTCGAGCTACTACGAGAACACCGCAGCGGGCAAGACCAGGACGATCTCGCTTCGCAAAGACGGCGAGCCCTGGTTGACCATCACTGTCAGCAAGGGGGACACGCCCCGTCAGCGTTACAACCACGGGTTCTTCGACCGTTTCCCAGGTGACAGCTCCAGCAGGAAGCCCAAATGGTTCCCCAAGGAAGTGCTCGAGGCCGAGTGCGTCAAGCTGCGCGACATGTTCGACATGGAGGGGATCGGCTGGACTCCGACTGCGTTGTGTCGAGATCGTCTTCACGCCCACGACGAGCGCGAAGGAAAGAAGGCCAAACTGCTCGAGCGCAGCCAGGGGGCCAAGAACCGGCGAGGTCCCCGCAGGGGTAGCCTCCGTCGTGGGAGGTAGATCATGGGCTTGGTGATCGACTCCATCGCCTACACCCTCACGCCCGCCCAGCGGGCTGCCGCGTCGGTCATCGAGAGCGAGTTCGCCGCTGCCGGGTTCTCGTCCCAGGTGGCGGCGGCGGCTATTGTCAACGCCTGGGCCGAGTCTACGCTCAACCCTGCGGCGCACCTGAAGACCGAGCGGGAGGACAGCGCGGGCCTGTTCCAGCTCAACGTCAACGGAGCTGGGCACGACATGCCCAAGGGGTCGAAGTACCCCAAGGGGGACAGCCGGTTCGATCCGACGCTGAACGTGCGGCGGTTCATCCGAGAGATCACGAGCACCACCCCCGGTCGGCGCTTCATGGCCGATGTACGCCAGTCACCTCGCGACCTGGCGTACATCGCGGGTCGCATGTGTTACCACATCGAGCGGCCCCAGGACAAAGCCGTCAAGGCGATGGCGCGGGAGCAGTTCGCCCAGCGCATGTTCCCCAGGGGCGTGCTGGTGCCTGCGCCCGTGATCGTCCCTGCTGTCTCCGAGCAGCGCCCGAGGTTCGCCCCGCAGAAAACGACCGGAGGTCGGCCTGCGGCTGGATGGTGGTTCCTGATCGTCGCTCCCCTGGTGATGATCAGTTCGTTGGCAGCCAGGGACTGGTACGACACACGAGGTGACGGATGAGACAGCCCAAAGAAGCCCTGTTTGACGCCTTGGCCGAAGTCAGGCGCATCTACCGACTGCACGACGTGCTGGTAGACTCGGGCGGCACGGTCTACCTGCTGGACACCTCCAAGAAGCTCGAGGGGCTGGTGAAGCCGAGCATGGTCTGGCGGCATCGTCGGCTGCTCGACCAGACGAGCTTCCGGGGAGGCACCGCGCAGAGCTACGCGGACAACGCCAGCTACTGGGATGGCCTGGAGAGCGTCGTTCAGGCGTACATCATGGAGAAGACGGGGTCCGACGACTATCCGACCGTGATCCCGTTGCCCAAGACCGGTTGGCCTCGTCGCCAGGTGTGGAGCGTGGCTGGTGACCGGGAGATCGCGCCCAAGCAGAAGCGGCGGGCTTCGTTCGACCTGTGCGGCGGCAAGCCGGTGGAGTTTGGCTCCAAGGCCGGGCCGGTGCTACTCCAGCTCGGTGAGAAGTACCAGGTGGGCGCGGACTGGTGCATCGGACCACCCGCCAAGCCCGGCTGGGTTCACGAGTACCCGCCTCTGTTCATGGCTCACGGCGTGGACCTGGGGGACTTGCGGCACGTCGTCAAGTGTGGTGGTCTGCGCTGGCCGAGCTGGGCGTTGTCCTGGCGGGTCAGCCCCACCTACGGTGATGTGGTGTTCCTGGGGGATGTGCGGGTGGCCGAGATGCTGGCTCGAGGTGGAAAGCGCAAGCACCTGTACCTGGCCGGGACGGATATCTGGTCGCCAGCCGGTCGGGAATTGGATCAGCTCGAGCGGGCTATCAACCTCGAGCGGGATGGCGATTTGGATTGGTGGTCAGGGGACATGGAGCGGTCCAAAGGCGGCTGGGGTCAGCGTGGGTTGCAGGATGATCTGCTGGCCAGTACCTTGGACGGGATCACCTGGGACAACATCGTGGGGGCCATGTCTCACAGCTTCGGCGGGGACGACACGCTCACCGACGCGATCAAGAACCGTAAGACCTTCGTGAAGGTGCTCGAGGGCATCATCAACAGCCACGTCGTGGGTCGCCAGGACGAGGTCGGCGGGAAGCCCTACGTCTACCCGCAGAGGCCAAGCTGGGACACCCCCAGCGAGAATCGTTATCCGTACATGGAGCTGAAGGTGGCGGGCAAGGTCGGGCTCGACAGTCTGCCTGCGGTGGTCTATCCGGTGAGGGCCCGCAAGCGGGTGTTCGCTGCGCTCGACCAGCTCGGCTTCGAGGGGGCACGCATCCCCTACCGCTGGAGCGGAGCGTGGGCTGCCAAGACCAAGCACGACGACGCCCTGCGTCGTCGCTGGGCTGCCACGGTCACCAAGGCCATCCTGGGCTGGGCCGGGAGCTTTGGTGGCGTGACGGAGCTGTGGGAGCCCAGGAGGGGATGGTGAAGCAAGACCTCGACGCCTTGATCCGGCTTGCCCATCGGCGTGCAGCTCGGGGCTCGGGCTCCATGCGTCTCCCGGCTGATCTGCTGCTGACGACCGTCCGCGAGCACGGCCTGCGGTTCGAGACGGGCGTGCCGGTGAAGATGCCCTTCTATCGGAACACCAAGAGTTCTCGGAGGCACGGTGTTGCCCTGCAACGTGGGGGGCTGGACCTGGGGCTGTCCGTCGAGCCTGCGGGTCGCTACATGATTCACCGTTCGTCCAGCTACCGGGACATGCCCAACATGGAGACGGGGACCGTCCGGTTCTCGTCCCCGCTGGTGCTGGAGCATGTGAGCACCGGCTCCACCGGGTGGAAGGGGCGGCTGTCCGCTGCGTTCGGCGGCAAGAGGGGCAAGACCCTGTCTCGGGCCATCGTGAAGGCCGGATACGACGGCATCGTCACGGTGGATCGGTACAGCCGTGACCTGAGCGTGCGGTACACCAGCGAGATCGTGGACCTGACCTTCTTGGTGCCCGCTGGAAGCAAGGCGAGAAAGCAGATCCGCAGGCGCGGCTTTCGGTATGCCCGGCGCGGGAGCCTGGCCAAACTGGTGGACGCTCCCGAGCTGCTGTACCACGGAACGAGCGCCAGAAACCTGGTGGGCATTTTCGGAGATGGAAAGCTGGTGCCCGGCAAGGGGATCAGTCCTCACCGCACCAAGACCAGTAGCGCGGTGTTCTTCACCAGGGAACCCATCAACGCTATCATGTACGGTTCGGCCTTCGGGAACGATGGCGATTTTGTGGTGTTCGAGGTGGCCACCAGGGGGCTCGATGTGCTCCCTGATTATGACGATGTTGGCGACTCGATGGACGATGATCTCGAGCAGCTTCGGGATGAGCTTGTGCGGCAGGGTGAGGACTGGAAGCCAGAGATTGGCGCTCGAATCCCTGACGGTCTCGAGGGTGAAGTCGAGGGGTTCATCGACAGTTTGAACGAATGGAGTGATCGGGAGCCTACGGCTTTGTCGGTCGAGTGGGTGGACGGCGTTTCTTGGCTCTACGCCGCGCCTTATCTGTGTCAGCAGATTGCGGACGATGTCATGCGTTCTGCGCTCGACTATGATTTTTACGAATTTATTGACGATCCTATCGGTGACGGTGTGGACGTGAGCTATGACGATGGTCGGCCATGTATCACCACTTTGCAGTACATGGTCATGGGGGCGATCTCGTTGAAGCGGGTGAAACGGGTGTTCGTCTCCAAACGGTGGTTCGAGACTATGGGCGTGCCGATTACCAGGAGATCCCGCCAGCTTGTGGTTGAAAATCCTGGTTATATTAGGACTCCTATGGGTGAGGACGGCTACGCTATGAGCGTAGACGAGGCTGTCGAGGCTGGGCTCGAGGATCAGGTCGGGTTCTCCAAGCATACTATGATTGAGACGACGGTCCCCGATCTGCGTGCGGCGCTCTGCAAAGCTGGTTCCAGGGCTCGTGGGAGGCGACGATGAAGGATGGAAGGACACTGGCGTTCGGAGCGGTCGCGGTGGCTTGCGTGGCGGGTCTGGCGAAGCGTGGCGGGAGCCGGGTCGTCACCCCCCTGGGCCTGGAGCGCGAAGCGCCCATCATGGACCGTGAGCACTTGTGCCAGCCCGAGGTGCGTGAGGCCACCCCCTACGTCCGCAGGGCCATGGCCGGGAAGGGCAAGGAGCTGGGCCAGGGCAACTTCGGGCGGGCCGTCTTGGTGGGCGGCAGGCTCGTCAAGCTGCCTGCGGACAAGGACATGCACGGCAGGAAGTGGGAGATCGAGGGCAATAACGGGCTCCGCATGTGGTTTCGGCACGAGGCCGGGACGGCCAACGAGCTTCACGATATCGGGATCGTGCCCGAGGTGGTCTACGTCGAGGTGGAGGGCCAGCCCGCCCTGGTGCGGGAGTACGGCGAGCCCTTGCGGCGGGTCACCGACGCCGACTACGTTGCCCTGGAGACGGGGCTGATGGAAATTCAGCAGCGCGGATGGGACGTGAGCGACGAGCTGCTGGTTATGCGCCGGAAGGATGGCTCGCTGTTCATCGCGGACGCCGGGTTCTGGTTCAAGAAGAAGGCCAGCGAGTTCGAGCGGTGGACGCCGGATTGGGTGGGTAACCTTCGGCGCTGGGTCGAGACGTGGAGGCCGAGCTTGGCTGGGCTGATGACGTTCCCCGTATTGGAGAATGAAGTCAGTTTGCTGAAGACCGAGCAGAAGTTTACCGATTTGGATCGGGCCAAGGGCAAGGTGGACTCCAAGTGGGATGCCAGGATGCGTGAGCGCCGCCTGAAGCTGCTGGGCCAGATCGCCAAGCGGCAGTCCATGGGTCTGCCCGCACCCGACATGCCCCCGTTGGGTGGCGGATCGTCAGCCAAGAGGCGGCGATGAAGAACGGCACGCCCCTCGCTCTGGCCACCGTCGCTGCGCTCGCCGCTGTCGGCCTGGCCCGGCGCGGCTCGCGGGCTGCGCCCACCTACCGCCGCGCTGGCGCTCGCCTCCCGTCGCGGCAGCCGTGGCCTCGCGTACCGTAGTCCCGGTCGTGGCGACCCCCAGTTTGGTGTCGAGAGTGGCAGGCCCGTCTGGCGCTTCTCCATCCCCCGCGCCCCCGGCACCATGATCGAGTCGCCCCCGCCCATCCAGATCAACTTCGACCTGACGGGCGAGCGGGTGGGCCCCCGATACAGCGACGAGCGCGTCGGGCTCCCCCAGCCCAGCTCCATGAGGCAGGCCCGCGCCTGGCTGCGCCGCTACCGCGCCAGGTCGAAGGCCATCCTGGCCCTGCCTATCGACTGGACCCAGCCGCTGTACCTGCGCTTTGGGGACTGGCAGGGCAGCTCGCGCACCCATCTGCGCCTCGAGCACGAGGGGAGCGAGTTCTACGGCGACTTCGAGCGCAGGGGCGAGGCCGGGTTGTCCGTCTATGGCGTCTCGCCCGCGCCTTGGGGCTGGCAGTTTCACCGGCTCAACTGCCAGGAGGCGCTCTATCACCTGGGGAGCGACTACTGGAAGGACATGATCGGAGCCTTTGTGGAGCAGGGTCGGTCTGCCTACCTGGCCCTGGGTGTCGTGGACAACCTGGTGCCCGTCATGCGGCAGCGCGGCGTCTCGAGGGTTGCCAGGAGCGCCAGGGGCTTCCTGGCGGCGTATCGCAAGGCCAGGGGACGGCATACACAGATCGGGAAGGATGCTGGTGGGGTGGCCTGGCGAGATCGTCGCAACGCCTTCGTGGCTCGCCACATGGGCCAGGTCGTCCAATGCGGGGAGCCCCTGTGGGGGGGCGATGGTTCGCCCACCCGTCGCCACCTGGCCTTGGTGGCCTGGGCGTACAGTCCCGAGCCCGAGAAGCTCGTGGATTGGCTGACGGTGACGATGTGAATCTTTCAATCCGTTTCGTGATCTGATAGACTTCGCGCACGCGTAACCAGGAGATCGACCATGAACGGAGCCATCGCCGCCCTCGGCCTCATCGCCACCCTCGCTGGGGTGTCCCTCGCTGCTGGCCGGTCGGGCAGTTCTTCCCGTGGGCTCGAGCCCGTCCGTGTGAACCGTCTCGGTGGAGGCTACATCGTGTTCGACGGCTTGACCGTCAAGACGATCTTCGGTCCCGACGACACGGTGAGCGCCTGGCGCTACGGCGACAACGTGCTGCTGGTGGGTCGGGACGAGCGCAGCCCCAGGTACGTCGGGGTGCTCTACTCCGATGGCCAGGTCGATCAGGACCACTGGATGGAAGGTGCCGACGTGGCGGATCACATGGGCGACGGCTACCGTAGCCTGTCGGATGCCGAGGTGGCCGAGGCCGTGCTCGACATGATGGCGTAACCTGGGCTCGGCCCCGGAGCTGGACGTGTACCTGCTGCTGATGATCTTGTTGTCCGGTACGGTTCAGGTCCCCTGCGCCAACCCCGACTACGTCCGAGACTGCAACCCCGCCATGGGTTGCGGCGAGTGCCGCCCGCTACGAGCCGACTGGAGGACGATGTGAACGGATCGAAGCTGGCGTTCGGAGCTGTGGGTCTGCTGGCTGCGGTCGGCTTGATGCGTCGTGGCGGCAGCGCCGCAGACCCCCGCAAGCGGTACGACGACCTGACCCGGATGGCTGCGCCTGGCTCCGGGGCCAGCGACAACGAGCGCAACATGGCCCTGCGGCTGTTGGCCAAGATGAAGCCGCCGCCTCCCCGTCCGACCAGGACGCCCAGGGCGAGGGATTCTTGGCGGGCTCCGCGATCCCATTACAAATCTGTGGTCGAACCCTGGCAGGTTGATCATCGAGATTTCACAGATATTTATCGAGAAGACTTTTCTGACCTTAATTTTTGCAAGAAATCGATCTACGAGCACGCCTCTGATCCCAAGGTGAGGGTGGCTCTGTATGGATTTAATGGCAGATACAGTCGAGGCATGTTCACCGTGTACAGTTCGCTGGACGATCTTGGTTACGCCGGGATGGTGTTCGAGGCGTGGGGATCTCCATTTTTCAAGAAGAATGGTGCGTTCGAGGCGGTCATCGCTTCGGTCGAGAGAGAGGGGAGCAAGATGCGGCTGGTTCGCATCCGGGGGATCGATGTGTTCGATCTTGGTCTGGTGATCGAGCACAACTCCTTCAACGCCAACCCGTTCAACGATATGGCGGTCAGGAGTGAGCTGAACCGGGTGATCGAACAGTGGGCCTCGACACGATGAACGGCGCTCGCCTTGCTCTCGGTACGGTCGGGGCCTTGGCCCTGGCGGCAGCTCTGCGCCGTCGTGGGAGCCGCTCAGACCTTCCCGACTGGCAGGACATTCGGTTCTATCGTGGGGTGCTCAACACCCCGGATGGTCCCGTCAAGCTGCGCTGTATCGGGAGGGGGACGTTCTCCAAGGCGTACCTGGACAATGTGTCTGGCAAGGTGTGGCTGATCACGTACGGTAGGTCGATGGACAAGGAGATCCTGTCGGAGCTGTATGACGAGGCTCTCGGCAATCCTCACTTGCCGCTGGTGGAGAGGATGGGGACCACCGTGAACTGGGAGAATGTCTATCGAATGCCTCACTACGGCAGGCTGATGAAGGCGAGATCACCGAAGGCGTGGAGTCAGTATCGTGCGATGAGGCGTTGCCTGGACAGCGCGAACGTCATGCGTCGTACCGAGCATGATGGGCACTTCATCGCGACCGAGGTCTTGGTGTGCTTGTCGGATCTGGTGGATTCGCAAGATGAGAAAAAAAACGCTTTGTTGCAGCCATACAAGGCGCTCGCTTCGATTGTTCGTGCCATGAGCGACTACTCGGACGCCTTTACGCTCGAGTTCAGCCCCCGCAACCTGGCTGTCGATGATGACGGGAATCTGGTGTTGCTCGACGTGATGTTCGACGCAGAGCTGCTGAACAGCATGAGAGGGATGGGATGACGAACGGAACCAAGCTCGCCCTGGGCACCGTCGCCGCCCTGGCCCTGACCAGCGCGCTGCGCCGTCGTGGCTCCCGCGCCATGGAGGTGCTGCTGCTCCCCAAGAGCCAGTGCCCCATGACCGGACCCGAGAAGGGTCGGACGCCCAGGAACGGGATCGCCCGCCTGGACGACGCTCACGGCAGCGTGCGCTACCTGCGGATGAAGGACGGCCAGGCCGTCTCGGTGCTCCAGGTGATGAAGCGGACTGACGGCACCGCCCTGATCGCCCACGTCTACACCGATCCCAGCCATCGCTGGAGCGGCCTGGCTCGCGGCCTGCTCGAGCGGGCTCGGCGCGACTTCGACCGGGTGGATCACAGCGAGCATCTCACCTCGATGGGCGAGCGGTGGAAGGCCAGGGTCCAGGGGTCGCGGTCCAGTGCCCCCAGGAAACTGCGTCGTCGTGGTTCCAGATCGGCGGGTCCTCGCTTGATCCGCTCGCTGCCAAAGGGTGAGGCCGTTCGGACGTGGCGGAAGCTGTGGCTCGCAGGCAAGCACAAGGGCGAGAAGCTCGATTCCGTGCTCGAGCGGAGCTTGTTCAGGAGGGGGGAGCGATGGGTCGAAGCGGAGGTCCCCCTCGAGCTACTGGATGCTGACATGCGTGAGGCGAAGTCGATCAGCCGAGTACAGAGTTACGCCTCTCGGAAGACGCCCTTTCCCCCTGGCATCGCCGGGATGGGTCAGCGGGCCTTGCGTCGTGGTCTCGTCAAAGCGTCGTTGAGGGACGGGAACCATCGCTACCACGCCGCTGTGCTGCGTGGGGACTTCACCATGCGGGTGCTTATGCCCCAGGAGGACTGGGAGCGGCTGCTCGAGGCCGACAAGATACCCAAGCTCTACCACACCACCGCCTACAGCTCCATGGCCACCATCGTCAGGAATGGCCTGTCCCCCGACATGGGCGGAACCCTGTTTTCACACGGCAGCTACGGGAACGTCAGTCGGGGAAAGGTGTTCTTGGCGGAAGGTCTTAATTCCGCGCTCGAGTGGTTCAGCAAGATCGAAGACATGCTCGAGCATCGAGCTGGGGACGACGCTGAGCCAGGCGAGATCGTGCCGGTCATGCTTCGCCTGACGCGCAGGCCCATGGACTTGGAGCTGGACCCCGAAGGTGGTCGGGACGTGATCTCCGGTCGTGCTCTGTTCACCCGAAAGCCGATCTACCCGGAGCATCTGCTGTTCTGGAACCCGGTTCAGGGGCGATGGTGCCCGCTGGACGAGTGGGGTGGCATCGATCCCATGCTTGGCATCAAAGAAGTCGAGCACTACGACGACGACGGCGACGTGGTAGAACAAAGCGAGCCCTGGACGAGCCGGGGTCTGTACGTCGTCGGACCCTACGACGACGGTGGCTTCAAGCCGCCTTCGAGGTAGCCATGAACGGAACCAAGCTCGCCCTGGGCACCGTCGCCGCCATGGTCATTGCTGGAGCGGTGCGCCGTAGGGGCAGCAGGGGCCGTGTCATCCCGTCCAAGCCCACCGTGCCCCCCGAGCTGGAGCGCACGGTTCAGCGTGTCGTCCACCCTGCCGTCCACACCGCCGACGAGGGCGACCACCTGTGGGGCTACGGAGCCGCTGGCGAGCCCCAGCCTGACGGCACCCTGCTGACCTGGCACTCCACCGATGATCCGTCCAAGCTGCGGGCGGTGCTGCGCCAGGGGAAGCCGCTCATGCCCAGCAGGCAGGCCACGCACCAGCAGAGCCTGGGCCATGGTCACTACTCCGAGCTGGGCGGCGGGCTGTACGCCTGCGGCACCCCCGGCTACTGGCGGCGTTCGGTGGATCAGTGGGAAGCCCTGCGGGGGCTCACCGGGAAGCAGCTCGGGCGGCTGACCAAGGCGCTGCGGGCCGACCTGGACGCCTTGCCCTCGAGCTATTTGTCCAGTTCCGAGCGTGAGATGGCGCAGCGGAGTATCGACCGGGTGGCCAGCGGGGAGGCCGACACTCTCTCGCTGTCGTTCCTGGCGGGTCAGCCGTGGAACATGAGGTTCGTTCGCCCGGCCTGGCTGAAGAAGGTCGGGATCGAACCGGGCAAGCAGCCCTCCACCGTGCCGGTGAAGCTCACCGGCTGGTTCGCCATGCTCACCCGGAACATCGACCACCGCGAGGCGCTGGCGCTGCGGGACGCTGGCTTCGCGGGGGCGTTCACCCCCTCCGGGTTCTCCACTACCCCCCAGCTCGCCGTGTACGATCCGGAAGCCGTGGTGCAGTTCGGCACATGGAAACGCGGGGCCGCGAAGCAGGCCCCACCAGGTGACTGGATCGGCGTGACCGACCTGGGCTACCGCCAGCGGCGGCGGCTGGAGGGGAGCCTCGCCGCCCGCGAGTACGTCCCCACCCCGTTCGACAGGGCGTGGGCCTGGCGCATGGCCCAGTCGGGCTATCGTCCGAGCCGACAGCATATCCCTGGAGGGCTCGCCAGCGGAGAGAGCGGGCCTTGGCCCGCCGACCAGCTCGTAGCTGGCATCCTGGTGGAGTTGGAGCACACCGCAGGGCCGGGCGTGGACTCCATGATGGCGCTCGAGCGGGCTCGGGAGATCGCTACCGATCACCTGGTCGAAGATCGGCGCTACTACACCAAGCTCGCCAGGATGCAGTCAGGCGATTGCGATTAGACCAGCGCCTGGCCTGGGGTGTCCAGCACCCGGTTGTCCGTCAGCATCCCGTCCCCGGTGATGTTCCGGTTGCGCTTGCTGATCCCTTCGTACAGATCGAAGCTGCCGCTCCACATGTGCCAAGAGCCGTCGCTGGCCGGCTTCCACACCAGGCGGCTGCTCCAGTCGTTTGGCCTGGGACCGGCCTTGCGCCAGAAGTTCAGCGCGCAGTTGCGGGCGAAGTGCTTGGCACGCTCGAAGGAGGTCGTCTTCGCGTTCTCGAGCTGCCGGTTGGTCTTGGCGGCGATGCTGCGGAGAGCCTTGGGGCTCTGCTGGACCGCCCGGTCGTACATGATCGCCATGCCGCGCTCGGTGTCCACGCCCAGGGTGCTCGCCAGTTCCATCGCCAGCTCGAAGTGGTGACCTTGGAAGGCGAGCTGTCGCTGGGTGTGCTGCCAGGTTGGGTGTCGGCCTGCGGTGTCGAAGCGCGTTGACCAGGGCTCCTGCCACAGCTTCACCCCGCCAACCGGGCGTATACGCTGGGCCTCGCCTCCCGTGGCGTTGGTGACGGTCAGCAGTTCCTGCCAGTGGGGACCGAAGGTGGTCGCGAACTGCACGGGGGCGTCCTGCTTCATGGCCAGCAGCAGCTTGCCCAGGTTTCCGACGCACTGGGCCCACTGGATGATCCCGAAGGATAGGCCGCACCTGTCGCGGTTCTTGTTCTGGCTCCAGTAGTTGCCCTCATGGCGGCTCACGCGCTGGATCACACGGTCGGCCCAGGTCGGAATCTGCACGGTGTCTCCCTGTGGGGTCGGGGTCGGTCGGGGTGGGAGGTTGTCCTGCCGTCGTGGTCGCCGCTCCACGTTGGCCTCGGTGTTCCTCGAACGTAGCGCGAACCAGCCCAGCAGGCCCAGGCTCGCGCTCGCTGCCGCCAACTTTCTGATGGTGTGTTGTCGCATGGTTTTCTCGCCTCGTTGGGTTGTGGTAGGATCGCGCCACCTACATGGGTCACGAACGGATGCTCCGTTCGTTTGACTTCGCTTCGCTGCACAGGGAGAGTATCATGAACAGTCTGCCCATTGGAACACCCGGAGTGGGCGACCTGATCGCCTGGGCCATCACCTGGTCCGTCGCGCAAGCTCTCAAGAAGTACGCGGACGGCACCACCTGGGCGTACCACGTTCGTCGCTTCCTGCCCCTGGTGGCCATGGGCATCGGTGTGGGCGTGCAGATGATGCTCTACGCCTTCATGGAAGGCAGCGAGGACTGGAAACACGCCCTGATTCGTGGGCTCTACACGGGTGGCGCTGCCGTCATGGGCCACAACCTCTACAGGTCTACCGCCATGGGCAAGGTCAAGTCCATCCCGCTGCCCGCGCCCCCGCAGCTCACGCCCCCCAGCGAATCCGACGATGATGGCGGTGAGGGGGTGAGGGGGTGAGGGACAACGGAGCCCTTTGGGCGTGACAGATCGGATCATGGCCCGTCAGGGCTGAACTGACCAGGAGAGAGAGCTATGAGCTATCACAAGGACAACGGGATCATCTTCGGCCTGGGAGCCGCCGCCATCGTCGCGGTCGCTGGAGCCGTCAAGCAACGTGGCAGCAGCGCCCGTGGTCACCAGTGGGTGCCCAGCGGTGGCGGGCTCGGCAAGCGGTGGTCGTGGACCGGCGTTGTGGATGGCGACACCGTGGACGTGACCGTCATGCCCGGCAGCTCGGCCTATGTGCCCTACGTGGTCGTCCGAGAGCATGAGCTGTCCCTGCCTCATACCAGTGGCCCGCAGTCCGCGCAGCGCATCGCCAGGGACGCCTACCTCAACCAGCTCGCCATGCTCAACAAGCTGGCGCGGCAGGGTTCTCGAGCGATGGATGCCAAGGGCTTCAAGGCTTGTGGTGGTCGGTCTCGGGTGAAGACCAGGGGGAGCCGAGGTCACCGCCACGAAGCCTCCGAGTGGGTGGATTTTTTCGCGGGTGGCAACGCCAGCAGGCAGACCAAGGCTTTGGGCAAACGCTTCGATGAGGCTGTCTGGCCCGTCTTCGAGCGGTGGTTCGAGACTCCCATGGGTCGCAAGAGTGGCCTCGACGCCGACGACTTCGATCACCACGATGTTGCCTACCGTACCTTCTCCACTTTCGCCGGTCATGGCATCAGTCTGGACGACGGAGAGCTGTTCTATGAGCAGGGTGTCTCTCGCGACAAATCCTACAAGCTCGGCAAGGACTTGCGGCAGTGGATGGAGCACGAGTTCAACACGTCCAGTCTGCTGTACGACGCGCATGGCAACCCCGAGCTGTACGAGGATCTGAACATGGCTATCCATGATGATGACTTCGAGATGCACGACGAGGACTGAATGAGCGACTACAAGCTCGCCCTGGGTGCGGTCGGTTCCATCGCTGCGGCGAGTCTGCTCGCCAGGCGTGGAGCCCGCAACAAGATCGTCACCGACTACGGGGACGTGGACTGGTCGGATCTGCGTGGGTCCGACTTGTGGGTCGAGGACCCGGCTGGCGGGCGTGAGCTGATCACCACCGGCCAGGGCGTGTGGCCCATGGGCTACAGGAACGAGCCCAGGCGCTGGTTCGGTCACAAGCGTCATCACCAGGACGATCCGGCCCACAACTCGGATCGCAACCGCTGGGTGGCCTGGTCCGTGGTGGTCCTCGGGAACCTGGTGGGTGGCAAAGACCCCGGAGCTATCGTCCAGCCCGTCGTGGACGGGATCGCGTCGTGGACGATCGACTGGGCAGGGAATTGGTATGGGGCGAGCTACGGACCCCTGGGTGGTGGTGGTGGTCACGTCTCCATGTCGGGTAGACCTGTGGCTGTCTGCTTCATCCGACACGAGCTGATCCATGCCTGGGACAACGTCTTGGGTGGCGACAAGGGGTCACCGTTCATCACCGACGTGGGCGCGGAGCGTCCCTACGCGAGCCAACAGCCTGGTTCGCCTCTGAACGAGGTGATCGAGTCGGTCATGCCCGTCTACCGCAGGAAGGTGGACGCCGTCGTCAAGAAGCGCGAGCGGAGCTACGTCGAGCACCTGGCCAAGACTACCGGCTTGTCCAGCCGGAAGATCGTCGCAGGCGAGGCGAGCGTGGCCGAGCTGCTGGTGGCCATCGGCACGTCCGAGGCCGACGCGGTGAAGCTCGAGCGCGGGGGGTTCGGCATCACCCCGTTCTCGATGAGCTACAGCTCTGGCAAGTCCTACGAGGCCATCGGTCGCTCACCGACCGACGCCGAGCGGGAGCTGATGCAGAGCGCGGCCATGGGCCTCCGGGTGAGCCTGCCGTTCTCCATGCTGAGTCTTCCCGAGCATGAGCGCGAGGGTCTGCTCCATCGGGTTTGCCCCGATCTCGTCGGCAAGAAGCTCCGGGGCTATCTCATGTCCCGTCACGAGGTGGCCGCTCGCGTCATCGATCAGGTAGCCACCGTCGCCTGGGAACGGAAGCACGGCTACCTTCCTCCGGGGTTGACCCCCACCAGTGATTACGAACTGCCGAGGCGTCAGGCCGAGTCCCTGGTGGAGCCCCTGCGGAGAGTGTTGAGCCAGGTGGCTCGAGAGGATGGTGCCCGATGAAGTCTTCCCTGCTCCCCATCGACCAGAGTGGCTGCGATGGCAACCCCTACGACGCCAATGTGCGCCCCATGGTTCGCCTGGCGCACGACACCCTCACCGTCCAGGGTCTGAGTAACCGATGCAGTCAACGGCTCGAGGCCAGGGCCAAGCGGCGTGGGGATACCCTGGTGGTGATGATCCAGCCCGCTGATCTGAAACCCACGGTGGTGGCCAAGTGCTCCTGTCTCTACACCGTCCGCGTCCAGCTCCCTCGGGATGACGGCTGGGGCCGACTGCGGGTCGTGACTCGTGGCGATCACTACGGACGCAGCGCGCCACCGACCGTGCTTGTCCTGGGTGAGATCGACCGGGCCGAGGACGGCGGATCGCCCCCTGACGGGAGCGCGTTGCCCCATTGGCATATCGGGGGTGGACGTGGGAGGCGCTCGTGACCGATAATGGCCCCGTTCGGTCTCAGGCCGCTCCAGGCTGTCCAGCCGTCGCGGCGGTCGCGCCCTGCCGTGGCCGTCTGATCTGACCCGATTCAGGATACGAAATACCAGGAGAGTCCATCATGTCACGAGTCAAAAACAGGGGAGCCCGCATCCAGGGATCGCTGTTCGACCCTCTGTGGGAACTGCGGGGCCACCAGCAGGGTAGCCCTGTCAAGCTCGACCTGGACGCCCTGATCGCTCAGTCCGAGGCCAGGGTGCAGGCCAAGGCGAAGGCCAAGCCCAGGAGCAGCCGCAGGCAACGTGCGGTGAGCACGGGCGAACTGTGGGGTGGCGAGACTGTCTGGCATATCGTCATGCAGAACACCAGCGGCACCAGCAGCAAGTTTTGGAGGATCGAGGGTGTCCGAGGCTCGAGCACCGTCCGAGTGAGCTGGGGCAAGATCGGTCGCAAGCCCCAGGGTCGTCAGGTGATCTCTCTGATCGAGGCCGTCAAGCGCATGAAGAAGAAGCTGAAGGACGACTACGTCTACGGAGACGAGTACCAGGCCGTCAACGCTCCGTCGAGCATCATCGGTCTGATCTGATGTCGTCATGGCAAGTATGAAACCAGGCGAAGTGGACATTGAGCTGGTCAACGGCGTCAACGGTAAGGTCTGGGCCAGGGTCGCGGTGAAGCCCGATGGCTGGTCCGAGCGGGCGTTGTCCAAGTTGGAGTTGTCTCTTGTTCCGCCATCGGAGAGCGAGGTGGCCTTCGCCATCAAGACGAACCGGGAGCTGATGAGTGTGCTCGAGCGTCGGCATGGGTCTATCATTCTGGCCATCGTCAAGATCGACTGTGTCCCGGTTGTCGTCCCCGCGCTGTTGCGGAAGCTGCGGCCTGAAATGGGGAAGATCGACTGGACCGAGAGGCTGGAGCACAGGGTCTACCTGGTGTCGCGGGAAGGAGACGACGAGCTGATCATGGTGCGTATGCGGAAGCTGTCGAACTTCGACGTGAGAAAGAGCCAGAGCATCTTGGGGACGCGCTACAGGATGACCAAGCGGATGGTGGAACTGGAGAAGCGGCGCAGGGGGACACGATGACCGTAGGCAAGCTCGTCCGAGGCAGGCGCTACGTCCATC
>Ga0208904_1001117_pt1 | contig 18938 bp, 37 predicted proteins | sample AntAceMetag02UKB_FD_184774 | JGI IMG/M metagenome (GOLD analysis project Ga0208904, IMG submission 184774) | Saline lake microbial communities from Ace Lake, Antarctica - Antarctic Ace Lake Metagenome 02UKB (SPAdes) (version 2) | ecosystem: Environmental > Aquatic > Non-marine Saline and...
AATTATTTTTTCTATCTTTTGTTTATTCATATATTTTCAATCTCCTTTAACTAACTATCTAATGTTTCATTTATCCAACTATTTATCTCTTTTAATGTTATTCTTGTTCCAGCAATCACTTCATTACCACTCTCATTTTTTACAATGTTTCTACTTGCCTTTAATCTTTGTCTAAAGTCCCTTATCATTGTTTTTGCCATCTTTTCTTTTGTTTCCTTTTCTATAGTGTCTAGGGCTTTTGATATAAATTGTTTTATTGTTTTAGTAATGTCCCAATAGGCTTCATCTTTAACTGCTTTATCTATATTGCCAAATTCATCATTAAATTCCTTTAATATCTTTTTTTTACTCATTTATTCTCCTTTTCCCACTCTAACAAATCTAAATACCACTCTAAATATCCTAAAAGTAACTGTCCTTTACAATTAGCACAGTCTGGATTGTAACCTTTACATTTATCTCTAGTAAAACCTTTTTCAACAAGCTTAATTACTTTCTTTATTAATTTGCTTTCTTCTTTTAGTTTCATATATTTATTGTGTAATCCAATCTAAAAAATAGCCAATAATTAATATTACTCCAACAACTACAACCACTATAATTATTCCCCATGCCACCAAGCGTATCATCTCAAGTATTAGATCTATCATAGATTTCCTGTTAAACTTTTAAACTTCTTTATCAATTCTTCATACTCCCATCTTTTAAACTGTTTTGTCCCTTTATCCTTCTCTTTCAATTCTTTAATAACTTTCTTTCCATATTTCTTTAACATTCTAGGATAGTATTCAATCATATTGCTTTTTAATGGTATATTGCAACGATAACATTGAGAGTGGACATTTCTAAGGTCAAAAATAACTACATTGTGCCTACCTTGTATAAAGTGTCCTGCTTGTAAGTCTTTAAAACGACATATCTTATCACAAGTAAAGCAGTTGCCTATATCTACTACACCTGATGTTTTTACACAGTCTCTAGTTCTAACATAAATACTAAGCCATTTTAAAGCTAATTTTTTCATAGCTTTCATGCTCTTTAACTTACTCTTTTTTGGAAACTTTGCTTTCATACTCCTTACGCTTAAATGTTGGTAACTCTAAATAATCAATATAGACTATAGCACCTTTTTTAAGTTGATACTTTTCATAAATCCCCTCATCTAAATATCTTGTTAAGGTTGACATACTTACCCCTAGTATTTTACTAGCTTCTTGTTTTCTTACTAATTTCATAATAGTTTTTTAAGTAATTTATTAACCATAATCTTATCTCCTTTAAATACTTTATTTCCAAATCTTTCAGTTTGCTTAAAATCATCTATAATCACTTCCATAAGCTCTCGTAAAAACTTGATCTCTCCTTTTGTTAGTTTCATAAAAATTTCAAATAACTTCCATCTGTATAGGCTGCCCAATGATGTTTGCCAGCTCCCTTATTATATAGTATCTTTGCTATTTCTAAATTATTGTCAGGATTTCTTAACCATGCAATTCTACCCTCTTTTGTTTCATTGTGAGAAGTTGGTATTTTATCTTTATGCACAGATTCGTGAATTTGCATAATCCCATGACAGCACCAACTTGACGCTTCATTTCTTAATCCACTTTCCCCTTTTGCAACAGCTAACATAAGTTCAGGTTCTTTTGGAAAAGTAGCTTTAATCTTATCTTCAATGGTATCAGGTAGCCTATCCTCTGCAAAAACCTCAGGAACAGACGCTTTATGCTTGTTTTTAATAGTGTCTGTCTGTGTTTCAGACACAGGAGTTATTACAATTTTCTCAAAAGGACTTCTTATCCTATAATTTGAGAAAAACCACCCTATCATTCCTGTCCATAGTCCTAATATTACTGCTGTTATGATTATCTTTTTTTTCATATTTTCTTTTGAACTTTTAACTTCAAATCTTGTATCTCCTTAACTCCGCAAAATCTACATAATCGGGGGAGTTTAAGACTAGGTCTTACACTTTTCTCGTAATATTCCATCTCCCCCATTGTTAGTTCTTTGTTACATTCTTTACATTTCATATATTTATATATCAATATCCTCAGGCTTAACATTTTCGCTTAACTTTTCTTGAAATGGATCTTCTGAGTTGTATAACGCCTCTAAATTTATATCCATACTCTCAAACTTAGCCTGTATCTTTTTATCTAATGCTTTTTTAGGCATAGCTTGTGTTTCATACTTGGTATCAAACCCTTCTCCATCTCTTGTTACTTCTACGTCATAACCTAAAGGCGTTCCCCAATCTTTACTTTTGGCTAAGGCACGAAGCGAGCTTTGGATACCTTTTTGAGTAATTTCAAGTATCTGTACTAAATCCTCTTGGTAGTTCCAAACAACTAATGCCCAAAAGTGTTTAACCTTATCAGGCTCTTGAATATCACCCATAATCAAGTCCTCGTTCATTCTCTTTCTAATAGGCTTTCTCTTTCCATCTTCCTCGTTCCAATATTCCCATCCTAGAATTGGAGATGTTAATACTCTAAAGCGATTAACTCCCTCTTTCCATCTCATATACTTATCTTTTGTTGGTATTTTGTAATCTGAAGGCAGGAAATCTGTGTTTGTCATATAAGTTTTTTAATTTTTAATTTAAGTAATTCTTCCTTAGCCCAACCTAACATCATGTAAGATCGTAAAGACTTTTGATATTCGGAGCAGTTATCTCCTTTTGCGTATAGCCAATCTATTACTTTTTTATAAGATTTTGTCATATAAGTTTATAAATTTATAATATTATGCTTTCCTCGTCCTCTGCATAGATTTCTTCATCCCTTAATTCCTTTCTCCATTCAGGCACTTTCATACAATCACAAGTACCATCTGTTTCTAGTTTACAGTCATGATCTTCGTTCATATATTTTCACCCCCTCCATACCTACTCAAACCATTATTAACTCTTATGTCGTTAATCCATTCAGTTTTTTTTAGATATTTTGTAAATCTGCCTTTCATGTCTCTTTTGTAGGTTTTAGTAGTTTTATTTCTCATAGCGTCAATCCAGCAGTACAGAATTGAGAAGGTTATAATAGTAAATAGTATTATATTTGTTATCATATGGTTTCATATTATACTATGTGTTATTGTTTGTCAAGTGATAATGTATTTATTCTTCAAATAAGTCTAATTGACAAGGTTTTTTATTATAATTTTTTATAATAATTTCTTTTTTAATTTCTAAAGGTTCAAATTTATAATTTTTCTTCCTTTTATCTTCTTCCTTCATCCATTTTTTAAAATCTTTAGCGTTTCCCATATTTCTTTTTAATACTTTTAAAAAGGATCCCTTTTTTAATCATTCGTTTTAATATCTTTCCAACTGACTCAAAACTATGTTTATTCATCTTCTTTCCTTTCTTCTGTATCATAAAATCTAAACTCATCTTTCTTAAACATAACAGAATATGTTTTTATATCATTATTACTAAATGTCCAACCATTTCTATTTTTTAATAAATCAATTCGTATTGTTGATAACTTATAATCTAAACCAAATTCATCATCTCCCTTATTTTTCCATAAAGAGACTACAACATCAGCGTCTTGTTCTAATGCTCCTGACTCTTTTAAGTCTGCAAGATTAGGTTGATTACCTTCTGCCTTTCTTGAAAATTGAGAGGCACAAACAAAAGGAATATTAAATTTTGTTGCCATTTTCTTTATATCAGATGAAATATTTGTTACCCTTTCATACATATCTCTTGTTTTTATTTTAGGTTGAAGAAGTTGAATATAGTCAACTAAAACCATATCAAAATCAGTAGCTTTTTTTTGTATCTCAGACTCAATAGTCTGCATATCTCCTGTAATTAAAATATTAAAGCTCTCTGGAATTATATTTGGCGGATAAGTCATTAGAATTCTTTTTATAATCATTTCCTCAGACATTTCAATAGAAACAAATAAAACTTTTTTCCCTTTTTCTGCATTTTTAAGTCCTATGTATTGTAAAAAAGACGACTTACCAATAGAAGGACGACCCGCAACTATAATATATTGCCCTTTTTGTAACCCTCCTGTTGCCTTATCAAGCAATGACAATCCATAAGTTGTAGATGTAGCCTTTTTGTCTTTTTGTAATTTAAAAGCTAACGCTCTAATATCTTCCCCACTTAACCATCTTGAATTTCCCTTTTTATAGATCTGTTCTAATCGTTCTCTTAATACGTCAATATCAAGCTCGTTTATTTGACTATTATGAATTTGGATCTTAACTGATATTTCTTTTAATGAATTAACTCGTTCTTCAAATATCTTTTTATCGGGAATAATGGTCATTCCCATATTATCTTCAGACAAAGCAGTTAAACAGACTTCTTTTGCTTGTTTGGTTAAGCTAAGAACTGCTGTATAATCTATATATTTATCTTCATCTTTTAGCTTTTTAATTGCTTTAAAAACATCTTGAAAATGAGAAAAGTCTGGCTCAGATAAAGTAAACAATATATCTGTCCATTTAGGAGTAAATATTGTTGAGTAAAGTATTTGAGCTTCAAGTATTTCTGTATCCATATTTATATTGTAAACGGCGACGCCGAACTTATAACAGAGTTAATATTGCGATAAAAATGACCAATGTTCCAACCAGACTTAGTTTGCCAAGTATCCCAATTTATATACCACTTAATATATGTTTTTAAGTTTTTAAGTGGATATGTTTTTAAAAGATCTGCCATGTTTATGTAATCGGGTTTAAAGGGCTTGTATGGTTTGTTAAATCTTCTATTAAAAGTATCTGTAAAGAATAAAACTAACTCCGCTTGCGGAGTATTATCTTTTGTATAAGTTTCTTTTGTAATAGTATCTTTTGTATGTATACTTTTCTTTACTAGTTGAGTCTTATTTTGTTTACTAGTGAGTCTTATTTTGTTTACTAGTCTAGTTTTCTTTACTAGTGGTTTCCATTTAGTAAAATCTTTGTTTATGTGATAGGAAGCTCTAACACCTAGTATACTTTTCTTTACTAGTAAATTATTCTTTACTAGTTGTTTTATTTCTTTACAAACAGAAGCTCTGCTTTTAGATAGATATTTTTCAAATTGAGTTAGACTTATCCAATCTTCCTTTTTCTTAAATCCCCAAGTTTTTCTAATAACTAAAAGCATTATTTGATATTGAGTAGCATTTAATCTTTGTTTAATAAGAGCCATTAATATATCATTCTCTTCTTTACCAGAGGCTATTTGTATAAAGCCTTTCTCAAGTTGTGGAGTTTTGTTTTTCATCTTGTAATTCATCTAAGATTCTCTTGATCTTTGGTATATAATCAAGGTAACTTGTAATAATTTCTTTTGCTTCATCTTCACCAACTTCATCAACATTGTATCTGTGCTCCATTTTAGAAATGGTCCAAGAAATTTGTTGAAGTGTTTTTAGTGAGTTTCTAATTCTTAGTAATTTTGTAAAGTATTTCATCGTTAGTATTCATCTAATTTTTAATAATCGCCGATATTCCTTATGCTGTAAAAGAAAGCAAGACAGCAATACTATAAAAGCGGAAACAATCTTGCGTTCTCTTACAACAAGTGTAAGAGAATATTAAAGTCTTTTAGAACTTTAGCATAATCACTATTTTAATTTAAACAGATTGCAAATTGAATGTCAAGCGTATTATTTGACAAAAGAGAATTTACTGTATAGAATGGTATCAAGATGCCTACTAAAAAACTTGCAAATAAAGCTCCTCCCATAAAATATATTCCTGAAATTATTTATCCTAAAATAAGAGAATACTTATCTATGTGTGGTAAAGAACAAACAACCCTACCAAGCATTGAGGGTTTAGCCCTTCATCTTGATGTAAACCCTGATACAATTAATGATTGGTCTAAAAAATATCCTGAACTATCCGTGTACATAAAAAAGGTAGCAACAAAACAAAGACAGCAATTAATGGATGATGGAATGTACGGAGGAAAAGAAGTTAATGCTTCAATGGCTATTTTCCTATTAAAAGCAATACATAAATTCAGAGATACTCCACAAGTAGCTATACAATTTAATAGTTTTGTAGATAGTCAAAAGAATGAGCAAATACCATGATTACATTAAACTAATTCCTAAGTATTTTCAGATAGTTGATAAAACTCAACAGACAGTAGACTTTACATTAAATAAGACTCAGACAGATTTTGTAGAAAACATGGGTGAGAAGAATCTTATTTTAAAAGCAAGACAGTTAGGATTTTCTTCAGTAATCTTAGCAATACTTACATTAAGATTTCTATTTAAAGAAAACCAAAGGTGTGTAGTAGTTGCACATGAAACAGGAGCAACACAAAAACTATTAGATAGAGTAAAGTTTTATATAAAAGCAATGGAGCAGAAGTTTAAAATCAAAGTACCTCTCAAATATAATTCTCGGTCAGAAATGGTTAATGAAGGAATGAACTCTACATTTTATATAGGAACAGCAGGATCAAGAAGTTTTGGACGTGGTGATACATTAACAGCATTAGCGTTTTCTGAGTATGCTTTCTTTGTTGACCCTGAGATAATGCTATCAGGAGTATTACAAGCATTAGTTCCTGGAGGACTTCTTTTTGTAGAGAGTACAGCAAACGGATTTAATTTCTTCAAGACTCTATGGGATGAAGCAGAAGAACGTGGATTTAAAAAGAATTTCTATTCATCTGTTTGGGGATATAGTAAAGAATATTTAGATAAGAAGAAAAAAGAATTAAAAAGACTTTATCCTCAAGAATATCCATCAACTGCATTACAAGCCTTCTTAACTTCAGGAGACCCATATTTTGACAAAGAAGCATTACAGCATTATTTAGAGAATGTAAAAGAACCTATAAGTTTACAATTTAAACTATGAAAACAGTAAGATTACATAACCCTATAACTAAGACTTATTATAAGGTAAGACGTAAATCTATATTAAATAAGAAAAAGAAGACTTGTAATCACAATTTTGAGTCAGACCTTTATGAAAATGGCAAGGAATTAGTATTTATTTCTAAGTGTAAGAAATGTGGAAGAAAAGAAATAGAATCTTGTAAGTTAGATAAAATTTTTAACTTTGTGGCACATGTAAACCTTATAGCATATCTAGCTGGAAAATGTGAACCAAAGACGAATTAAAATTGAATAAATAATATGAACGATTGGAGACAATACAGAAAACTAGAGAATAATGAATTTATATTAGTTGGTGTAGATACATCAGCAGGTGCAGGAGATTATACAACAGCAGTCTTTATATCAAAGACTAAGATTGATGTACCATTAGTATATAGAAGTAAGAAAACAGCAACAGAATTAACAAATCAGTTAGTTATAGTTTTAGAACAAATACACGACATTACAAACAAAAAACCTATAGTAGCTTATGAGAGAAACAATGGCGGTAGTTTTGAAATGGATAGATTAGCTGCACTTAACAGACTGAATAAATACGATATATTTAAAATGCCTAACTTTGGGAGACTTGACCCACCCGAATCTGTTAAATACGGATGGTCAACTAATACTTCAACAAGACCTACAATGTTACAGGACTTGAAAAATATAGTAGACAATAAAGGAATAAGAATTTATGATGAAGATATTATAAATGAAATGTACTCTTTTATAGTAATGCAGACATCATCAAGTTGGAAGGCACAAGCTGAAAAGTATGCGTTTGATGACCTTATATTTGGAGCAGCTATAGCATGGCAGTTATACCAACAAGCAAGAGAGCCTGATGATAGTGTAGATGATGAGTTACCTCAAGAGAGAGATTTGAATACACCATTTTATTAATATGATATATACAGTAAACATAAGCTCTCATAACAAACAACCTCATCTTGACATTGAAGAAGAAATACAAAAGGTTAAGACAGGTCTGTTTACTTTTGTTATAAGAGTAGTAGACACTAATATAGTTGATGTAGTTTATTTATCCTATGAGTCCTTTAAACCCAAAAAACCTTGATTTCCATTTTATATTAGAAAAAGAGGTTAAACAAATAAAGTATGGACAGATGACATTCAATGTAGTGTTAAAAGATGGTAAGGTGCTTGTTGACACACTAACTATAACAAGAAGCAGAAGGAAAAAGTATCATATTAAGTAATGGTACTTGACAAAGAGATATGGTATGTGTTAATCTGATAGAGATTGGGTGTGCAATTAAAATGTTTGCCTAGGTCAGAAATGACTTGGGCTTTTTTTTATGGCTAAAAAGAAACTAACTTACAAAAGAGGAAAACTTGCTGAACAAATACAATCACGTTATCAAGTTTCCTTTGACTCACTTGTTGAAAAAAGAGCTTTATGGACAGAAGCAGAAAATATATTCTCCAATAAACTAGCTGATGGAATATCCTCAAAAACTAAGAGTCAGGTAATTGATCCTAAACTATCTACAATGATATTAGAAAGAGAAGCAAGAGTTATGAATAAGTTTGCTACAGGTAAGTTTAAGCCAATTTCAGGAGATGATATAGCTTCTTCTTCTATTATGAACTTGATAATGGACAAATATATACTTAAACAAGCTAATGCTCAATTTTCTATGCTTACTAAACTTCGTATGATGCTTAGATACTCAAATATTTACGGAAATATGTTTGCAATGACTGATTGGGATGTTTCAAAGAATGGGTATATAGGACCAGACTTATGGTTACTTGGAATAAGAGACGTATTTCCTCAAGTTGGTTCTGTTTCAATAGAAGACTCCGACTATATAATAGTAAGAACATGGAAAACTCTGGAATATTTTAAGAATTTACCAAAAGACGGGAATTTTAAGAATGTAGACAAGATAATTGAAAGGCTAGAAGACTCATCAGGAGATAAAATGAGACGAGATACAGAAAATAAGAGCGTAAGAGAGGACCAGTTTGGTTCAAATGCTCAAAACGCTATGCAAAAGGGTTATTTTGAAGTATTATCACAATATGAACGTGATAGATGGGTTGACTATGTACCAACTGCTAGTCTTGAATTTAGAGATACTAAAAATCCTAACAAAGATGGAGAACTTCCAGTAGTTTGTAAATATTCAATTCCACTACTTGATGACTTTATGGGAATGGGAGATATGGAACGTGGAAAACCTATGCAATATACATTAAACTCTCTTTGGAATCTATACTTAGACGCTGTTAAGATTTCAATATTTCCTCCTACTATTTTAAACAAAGACAATATCATAGCTTCAACAATTAAATGGGGAGCAGGTGCTAAATGGATGGTAAGAGGTAGTGTTCAAAATGCTGTTCAACAGGTAGCAGTTAGTCCTAGAGGAACTGAGGCATTTCAAACTACATACCAAACAGTTGTGGCTTCACTTCTTAATATGTTTGGTACTTCAGATACTTCAACTACAAGTCAAACTGATCCAGGATTCGGTAAAACTCCTCTTGCATTAAAAATGCAAAGTCAGAGAGAAAGTGCAAAAGATAATACAGACAGATTTTATATGGAATTGACTTATTCTCAGATAATGAAAAAGTTTGCAAATATGTGGAGTAAGAAACAACCTAAACAACTTGTACTTAGAATGTTTAGGCGAGAACTTGAAGATTTGAAAAAACTATATCCTGAAGTTGAGAATATGTATGATGAAGAAACAGGTAAATTAACTCTTGATAAGAGTATAACAGGTTCAACTTTATTTGATTATGAAATAGTAGCAGGTTCAACATACGCTATTGACGAGGAAAAACAGTTACTTTCATTAAAAGAAATGTTTGCAATCTTAACTCAAAACTTGCAATTTGGACAAGATGGGCGTGTAACCTCTCCTATTTTAGCTAAGATGGAGTCTGAAGGGACTACAGTTAGAATAGGTGAAATGTTTACAAGAATTATTGCAGGAAGTGGAATACAAGATTGGACAAAGATAGTAGTTGATAGTAAAGACCAACAGCAAACAAGAGAAGTAACACCTGAAGAACAACAATCAATGGATGCAGACCAAGAACAGTTTTTGAAAGTAGTACAAGGGACACAACCACAACAAGAAGGTCAAATGAATCAAGGTCAGATAAACCAAGTTCCAGCACAATAATATGGATGAAGCAATAAAACCAGATGTTTTTGCAGACTTTAGGAATGTTGAAGTTCCAACAAAAACTAAAGAAAAGAAAGACCCTGAAGATATAGCTTTAGGTCGTTTAGCAGGACATGATGGTTGGAAGGTATTAGAAGAATATATTAATAGTTTACAAAAAGGAATAAGAGAGTTAGCCAATCAAGTTATGAGTGAAGGCAAGAGTTTTGAAGATGTTGGCAAAGTTACTGTAGTTAGTAATTTAGCTTGTGAGAAGTTAGAACAAGTTAAAGAAAGAGTATATGACAGTAAAGAAGCCATCACAGGAAAATGAGCACCTTAACAATGGAGAACAAGAAGGAGAAATACTTGATTTTACTAAACCTGATTTTACCTTTATACCAAAAGGGAATCACGAGTTTAGACAAGAAGGACCATACTTAGTTTGTTACTCCTGCCAACTTAAACACGCTGTATATATAGGAATGAATAAAATGATGGTTGGCATAGATAAGACAGGTATGCCAATCTTAAAGAATAGAGAGTTTAAATAAGCAAGTATGAATGTTTATTTGAGTTCTTTATTGACGGATAAAGAATCAAAGGTTCTGCGACCTTAAAACGCTGATTATAAGTTCAAAAACCTATATGGATAATGAACAAAAGGCGGAAAAAGATGCTGCGGAAAAAAGCAGCGTTACTGAATCGCCAACAGTAGAACCAAAAGTTGTACCAGAGGTTGAAGAACCAAAATCTAAAGACTCTGACGTAGAGACTAAAGATGAGGAACAACAGCCAAAGGTAGAGGAGAGTCCAAAGTTAAAACCCGTTGAAAAACGGATTCATAAGCTTGTTGGAGAGAGGGATAAACAGAAAGCAGAGAACGAGTCTCTGGTTAAACAGGTGGAGGACTTGACTAGCGAGTTATCTCAAGGTCAATCCCCACAAGAATATGGTCCTACCATAGAACCAGGAGCAGAGGTTTCTCAAGAACAATATAAAGCTGATGTTGTGAAAACAGCACAGAGTATTGCTCAGCTTGAAGTTCAAAAAGCTAATGTTATTAATAAAATAAATAGGGAAGCAAACGAATCAATGCAAGAATTTCCCGAACTTAATCCAAAGAGTAAAGTGTTTGACGCGGAGCTCTCTGAATCTATTACTGAATCTGTTAAGGCACAGATTCAAGTGAATCCATCGGGTTCTGTAAAGAAACTGGTAACTCGCTTGATGAAACCTTATAAGCGTTCAGTTGAAAGACAAGTAGCTGAGTCTACTGAGGACATTGCAAAGCAAGTCTCAGAAGGTGCTCAGCGACCTAGCAATGTCAAAGTGAAAGACAAAGCTTTTGACGAGCTTTCATTAGAAGAAATGGAAGATAGGCTAGGGGTTATGAATTAGTAAATAGATTAAGGGGGTGAAATATATATGGCATTTACAAGAGAAAACACAAGTGCAAACTTAGCTCAAGAAGTCAGTACATATTACGAGAAGGTCTTTTTAGCAAGAGCTGAATATCAGCTAGTAGCTAAAGAGGGTGGCCAAATAAGGACACACGCATCTGGTGAAGGAAAAACAATTAACTTTACTAGATATACACCTTTGACAGTAAACATGGCTTCAGGATTAATTACAGAGAGTTGTAACCCACTATTGTGTTCAATTACCGCATCAACCATTTCAATGGGACTATGCGAGTATGGTTTGACAGTTCAAACCACTAAATTCCTATCAACAATCTCCATAGATAAAAATATGGCAGAGAAGATAGCTTTAGTTGGACAACACATGGGTGAATACTTGAACAAATTAGTTCTAACAGAGTTAGACAACGGAACTGCAGCTTTTGCAAACAGTAAGAATACCTCCACATACGCAGCCTCTGATACCTTTGCAGCTTCAATGATAAGGGACATAACACAAACTTTAGAATTGAACAAAGCAATGGAGTATCAAGATGGTTACTTTATGGGGAAAGTTCCTCCTCAAGCAAAATATCAGTTACTTGGAGATAGTGTATGGATTAATGCTAAAACCTACTCTGATGTAAAAGACCTTTACAAAGGAGAGATGGGAGAACTGTATCAAGTAAGATGGCTTCTTAACAAGGATCACACATCCGCAGTTGGAGACGCTTCTGAAGCATCAGTTGTAGCAGCATTTAATACTTATATTCATGGTGCTGAGAGTTTCGGTTGTTACGACCTTTCAGGCGACAAACCAAGACTTTACATTCTACCTAACCTAGTGGACTCAGGTTCACCAGCAGGAAGGATTAGTAAAATATCTTGGGCAGGTTCTTATGCGACAAAAATACTCAATAGTGATTGGGTAATCGTAGCTAAAACCCCCGCGAGTTGACGATAATGTTGACTTAGGGTATTGTCTGTGTTATACTAGGGGGTATATGAATAATATATCCCCAGATAACACTAAAAGATGTTTATTATGTAAAAGAAAGTTTTTTAAAAGAACTAATGAAAGCGTGAAAGATTGGGCAAGACACAAATTTTGTTCAAGAAAATGTGGAAATGATTCAAGAAAAGGTAAACCCTTTTTTGATAGTACAGGAATACCAAGTTGGAATAAAGGGAGAACAGGTTATATGTCAAAAGAGGGAAGAAAAAGAATAGGAGAGTCAACAAGACGCACTTTAAAAAATCTAACCAAAGAACAAGTAAGAGATAGAATAAATAAAACAGTTAAAACAAGAAAAGCAAGAAATAATTATAAGGGGCAATTAGGGAAAACTAAGGAGCAAATTTATGCTTGGAAGGGAGATAAAGCAAGTTATAGTTCCAAACATAAATGGATACAAAAGCATTGGATTAAAACTGGAATATGTGAGAATTGCGGAGTTAGTCCAAAGCCTTATGGAAGAAGAAAGTTTGGGACTGAGTGGCACAGTATAGATAACAAATATAATAGAGAAGATAGGACAACTTGGATGGAAGTTTGTAAAAAGTGTCATTTTAAATTAGATAAAGAATTATGATAGATACAGGCAGACATCACGACATTAAGGAGCTTGATAATTTACTTAATAGAACTTCTGATGTAGGAAGAAGGCATAGTATTATGGAATCTATTAAGAAGATTAGCAATGAATCAGGATTAGTAAGAAGTATGAGAGAGAGTTTAATTAAAGCACATAGAGACGGAAATGTAGATGAGATTAAGAATATACACAATTTTATTAAAGGAAAAGAAAAATATGGACAATAGTGTTTATAGAAAACCTGAAGAACCTGTAGCTCAGCCTCAATCTCAACCTGTAAAGATAGGAGATAAGGCGGGGACACAGGATGTAAAGGTAGAAGTTCCCTATACGGAATATGAAAAGGAGAATAATCAACCTTATATGGTAGAACACTTTAAGTTAGGAGATAGTTGGAAAGATAAGTTAGGCGGGTTTGAGAAAGAAGTCGGACTGATAGAAGATTATTTCAAAGGACAGATTGAACAAGGAAAGCTGAAAAATGAGATAGGGGCAGTAAAGGAGAAGTTGAGTAAGATTTTTAAGTTATGCAATATAGATAAGACTGAAAGGGCAACAATGCAGATTGAAAAGCTAACAGCATATCTTGAGTTTTTAAAGAAAACAGAAAATATAGATTTAAACAATTATAAATATAGATAAATATGTCAAGAATATCAGAACAAACAATTTTAGAAAAGGTTTATGATAAGGTTTATAAAGCTTTAAGCGTACAAGGCTATGGGTTTGATGGTGTAAGTCTACAAAGATTAACAGCAGACGCTTTAGCAATTAAAGTAACTGTTTCAGGAGACCTTACATATATTGGTATTGCAGCCCCTGGAACAGCAGAAGCAACAGCTAAGTGGCAATGTAAAAAAGTAGATGAAAGTGGAGCAAATGACACTATTATAACTTGGGCTGATGGGGATGGTGACTTTGACAATGCGTCAACAGACATGACAAGCCTTTCATACTCTTAACATGGCAGTTTCATTTGATAAACTACTAGGTAAACCATTACTACATAATCACTCGGGGTATGTAAGTACAACAGGTGATACCATGACAGGATTATTAACCTTATCAGGTGCTCCAACTGCCGACCTTCACGCTGCCACTAAAAAATATGTTGATGATACGGCAGGTTCAGGAGGGGGAGCAAGTACAGCATTAGACAATTTAGCTTCTGTTGATATTAATGCTTCGCTTCTTGTTGATACTGATTCTGCTTATGATTTAGGTTCATCTGTAAAATACTGGGCAAATGCTTATTTAGATAAAATCTATCTTGACGCAGATTCAACTATCATAAATACTGATGTTGACGCATGGAACGCTCACTTGACAAATGATGGTAGCGACCATTCGTTTATAGACCAAAGTGTAGTTAGTGGTGCAACTCCTACTTTTACTGGAACAAACTTTACAGGAATAGATATTTCAGCAGGAACTAATTTAGCAGTTACTTCTCCTATTGTTTTAACTGATGATACTTTAAGTTTAGACCAATCAGCAGTTGACCATGGTACTATTGGCGGGTTATCAGATGATGACCACACACAATACATATTACATTCTTTAGCTGCTGCTGCAAATGACTTTTTAGTTGCTTCAGGAGCGAACACTTATGTCAAAAAAACATTAGCTGAAACAGGAACTATTTTAGAAGGAGATATTGACCATGGAAATCTTCAAGGACTATCTACTGGAGCAGATCATTCATACATTGACCAATCTGTAGTTAGTGGTGCAACTCCTACTTTTACAGGGACTAATATTACAGGAGTACCAGCAGCAAGTATTTTAGCAGGAACATTTGGAACAGGTGCTTATGTATTTGATAATGCAATAAGTGGAATAACAACTTTAGGAATGGGTGGAAATTTAACTAATTATGAAGCAGTAAATGATGGAAATCCAGAAATAAGGATAGGAAGTGCTGACGCTAATGAAGGGCATATTCAAGCAGTTTATAATAGTGGTGCACAAACATTAGATTATTTGGAAATTAAGACTGATTCAGCAGGAGAAGGAGATATTGTGTTAAGTCCTGCTGGCAACGTCGGCATCGGGACGACGGGGCCAACTTACAAGTTAGATGTCAGTTCTCCGACGAGTGATGTTGGCACTAAAGATGTCCAAAGATGGGGGCTGTTAGGACAAGAAGCTAATTACAATCTTCAGTATCAACAAGTGGTTGCGGCTGGTCTTATCAAGCACGTCTTCAACGTCACGAATGGAGGTACCCCATATGATAATAATTTGGTTTTAGACCGCGGCAACGTCGGCATCGGGGGGACAGTTCCTTCAGCTAAACTAAGTTTTGGAAATTATTACATAAACACTGCAACGCCGACAGCTGACCAACAGACAAGCCATATAAGATTGTATGACGCTGGCGATGGGAATACAAATTATGGAATAGGAGTTAGCACTCAAGCTTTAAATATTGCTGCTAATCAAAACACTGGAACAATTAGACTTTATACTAATTCAAGTGAGAGGGTAAGAATAGCAAACACCGGCTACGTCGGCATCGGGACTACGAGTCCCGCAAATCCATTGGCAGTTAATAGAAGTGCCGATGGCGTGATAGTAGACTTTGAGTCAGCAGACACAGTAGAGGGTAATGTATCAATTTCGGGTAACACTACTTCTTATAATGCCTTTGTTGGTTCTCACTACACCCAATTAAAAGACGAACAAAGTGAACCGCCAGTAGGTGCAGTTGTAGTTAGCACGGGTGAAATTATCCCCTGTGAACACAGTAAGGAAGAAATAAAAGAAGTGTTGGTTGAAAAAGACGCTTTTGAGGAGATAACTATTCCATCAATAGAAGCTAAAGAACCTGTAATCAAATTAGAATATTATATAGAAGATGGCGAAGTATTGAATAAAGAGATAATTACTCCAGTTATTGATGCAGAGGAAGTTAGAATTGAAACAAGGCTTAAAGAAAATCATAGATTAGATAAGGAAACTGGCAAAATATACAGAAAAGATATATCGCTTAAAGTACAAGATGTTTCCAAAAAAGAATACTTTACCTATGTTGATACTACTACAACCAAGGGAGATAAAAGAGCCTATGGAGTTTGGTTTGGCAAGATGAGTGACGACGCCAAGGGAATGAGTTTTGGACAAGACAATAAGCCAGTTTATTTAATAGCTCAGGTGGGATTTTTTAAGATAAGAGTAACCGACACGAACGGCAATATCGAGAATGGAGATTATCTTGAAACCTCAGAAAGACCAATGGAAGCTCAAAAGCAAACCTCATCGGCAAGGTTAAATTCTACTGTGGCAAAGGCATTGGTAACGGTAGATTGGACAAAAGAAAAAGTTGATACCAAATTAAACTACAAATGGAAGTTGATATCTTGCACTTTTTAAGGTATGAAAATTAAAAGTTTGTGCTTATTTATAGATAGTGTATAATAAATATATATTAATAAAAGGCAGGTGAATAAATGTGAAACCACTAGAAGCACTAAATATATTAGATAAAGCAGTTAGTCAACTTTCAGCAAGGAGAGAAGTTCATGTAGGGTTACAACAAGCAATAACAGTATTAAGAGATGCTATTAGTCCTAAGCCAGAAGCTATTAAACCAAAAGAAGAAAAAGCTAATTGACAAAATAATATTACTATGATATAGTTTTTCAACTATCAATAAATAGTTAAATACTATGAAGATTGTTGTAATTGGAACAGGTTTCTTAGGAAACAGTTTAATTAAAAAACTCAAAAGCTTAAAATATAATGTTAAGGTTTATCACCATGACGATAAAATAAACATCAAAAAAGCTGACTACATATTTTATTTAGCTTCATACGGAAATCACTATCATCAAAAAGAACAAGACAAGATTTATAAAGCTAATTTATTTGACTATATTAAACTTCTTAGAGAGACTGTTAATATCCCTTACAAAGCATTATTCTACTTTTCTACTTCTTCAGTAGTTCTTCCCATTCAGACTGATTATTCAGACTCTAAGTTTATGGGAGAGATTATGAGTAAGAAATTCTTTAAAAAGTATAAGAAACCTATTACCTGCATTCGTCCTTTCTCTATTTATGGAGAAGATGAGGCTGATTTTAGGTTTATTCCTACAGCTATTTCAAATGTAAAGCAAGGTAAAGATATGCCTATAACAGAAGGGTGGCACGATTGGATATATATTGATGACTTTATTGACGCAGTAATTTGTTTAATGGATAACTCTCACAAGTTTATAGGCAAGTCTTTTCCTATTGGAACAGGGAAAAGAACAAGTAATCACGAAGTTGCAAATTTAGTAATGAAAATATTGGATAAGAAAGTAAAATTAGTTGAATCAGACAAAGTCAAAAGACCTTATGATACTAAGTATTGGGTTGCTGATATAACTCAGTTAAAGTCATTAGGTTGGAAACCAAAGTATAGTATTGAAAAGGGATTAAAAAGAGTTATAGAAAAACTATGAACAAACTTGAAAGAAGAATAATTGATATAAGTTATAAACATCATTTATCGCATATTAGTAGCTGTTTAGCTACAGTAAACACTTTAGATAAGATTTATTCTATAAAAAAGAAGAACGAACCTTTTATCCTTTCAAATGGTCATGCAGGTTTAGCACTATATGTTGTTTTAGAAAAGTACGAAAAACAAGATGCTGAGAAGCTTTGGGAAAAGCACGGAACACACCCAAATAGAGATATGAAAGATGGAATATGGGCTTCTACAGGCTCATTAGGACATGGAATAGGCATAGCTGTTGGTATGGCACTTTCAAACAGAGAAAGACTTGTTTATGTAACAGGTAGTGATGGAGACACAAATGAAGGTAGTTGGTATGAGGCATTAAGAATAGCGGCTGATTATAGATTAGAAAATTTAAGAATTGCAATTATTGCTAATGGATATGGAGCATATTGCAAAATTGACACAACTGATTTAGATAATAGATTAAATGTTTTCTATCCAACTATGATGATAAAAACAAATATGTTTGCTTATCCTGACTTTTTGCAAGGACTCGGTGGGCATTACAAAGTTTTAAGCAAAGAAGAATATGAGGAGGTAATCAAATGTTAAGAAATAGTGGATGTTTTAAAAAAGGTTGTGTTCCTTGGAATAAAGGAAAAAAGACTGGCATAGTACCAATAACCGCATTTAAAAAAGGAGAACATTTTTCAAGAGTTACAGAATTTAAGAAAGGTAGAGAGGGAAAGTTGTGTTGGAATTGGAGGGGTAATAATGTTGGATATCAAGCTCTACATAGTTGGATAAGAAGAAAGCTTGGAAACCCGAAAAAATGTATTAAGTGTGGTTTAGGAAGAAACGTCCAATGGGCTAATAAAAATTATAAGTATGAAAGAAACTTATGTGATTGGATTTCTTTATGTTATAAATGTCATAGGCTATACGACAGAAAAAATGGTTGGGGAAAGGCAACTCAGAAATATCCTTATTTATCATATAATTATGCGTAGACAATTTTTTAAAGAATTATACAAACAGATGACTGTAAATAATAATGTATGGGCGTTGACTGGAGATTTGGGGTATATCGGTTTTGATAAAATCAGAGATAATTATTCAAAAAGATTTATAAATTGTGGTGCTTCGGAAACTGCAATGTTAGATATAGCTGTAGGATTAGCCTATGATGGTAAAATTCCTTTTGTTTATAGTATAACTCCGTTTTTAATTTATCGTCCATTTGAAGTATTGCGTACATATATAAATCATGAGAAGCTTAATGTAAAACTTTGTGCAAGTGGGCGAGATTTTGATTATGAAATTGACGGATATAGTCATCACTCACCAGATGTTAAACAAGTATTAGATTGTTTACCAAATATTGAACAACACTTTCCTATGGACAAGAAAGAGATACCTAATTTAGTTAGTAAAATGGTTAAAGTTAATACAGCACAATTTATAAGTTTAAGACGATAAT
>Ga0208904_1001118_pt1 | contig 18923 bp, 21 predicted proteins | sample AntAceMetag02UKB_FD_184774 | JGI IMG/M metagenome (GOLD analysis project Ga0208904, IMG submission 184774) | Saline lake microbial communities from Ace Lake, Antarctica - Antarctic Ace Lake Metagenome 02UKB (SPAdes) (version 2) | ecosystem: Environmental > Aquatic > Non-marine Saline and...
CGAGCCGAGGATATTAGAAGCGATATCTTTCGTGTGCGCCAGCATGTTGACGAGATTGTTATTGATCCATATTTTGCTCATCTTTTAAAAGTTGATGCGTAAATCAAAGACAAGGAATTTGCCCTGGCTAAGCGTCGGGGTGGATTCCTTTTTAAAATCTAAAGGAGTTTAAGACAATGAATGGTCCTTATGATGTTGTAGATACAGGAAAACACCTAAAGGTTGAATATGGCGAGACTATAGATGTCAGGACAAATGTCACATCAGATGATGAAGGCAATCCTGCTAATTTTTCCGACTGCCATGATCTGACAGGATGGGAGTATATCGACGTTTATATAAAGCTGAGCGGAACCGACCCGTCTTGGGATATTACACCGATTTTTGGTCAGGATGATGAAAATTTTAATTTTCATGACGCTGAAACAATAACTATACAGAAAAACGAAATACGACGTCTTCATATATGTGGCGCTCCATGTTTATATTTTAGGTGTGATGGTTCAAGTGGGACATTGCCTAAGATCGACTCATTGCGCATTAGACCAGTGAATATAGTTTTTTAAGGGGGTCAATTTATGTCTGTACATAGTATAGATTTAAGCAGAAAGAAATTTATCCTGCCGTCTTTAGAAAAAATTAAATGCCGAGGATTATATCCTGCATGTGACGAGCAGAAGAATGGTTATGCTTCGTTTAACGGTGAATCATACGTTGATACAAAAGATTCGCGAAATTATAGCGGAAGCGGTAATTTTAGTATTTGCGCATGGATAAGAAAAGCAGAGTCTTCAGCAAGTTATGCTATGTGTCAGGCGCATTCATTGGTGGGGTATGGTTCTGATTGGATTATTGCAGGGGGAGGCTCATTGTTTTGGATGAGGAGTAAATCATTAGGCAGTGAATTTTGGTTGAATGATTACAAGTGGCATCATGTGATATTTGCGTGGAATAGGGTACGCCAAACATATAAAGGATATTTTAACGGAGTCTCTTTAGGCGAAAGCGATATTGTCGAGGGATATGGAGGAACTGGCAGTATTAAGATAGGCGTCCGTGGAGATGCTGCTTCATCTTTTTGGTTAGGTTCAGTAGCCCATGTAAAAATATTTTTACGAGACATAACAGATACAGAAGCAAGAAATATATTTGAAATGGCAACGATTACGCATGGGCTGGGTTCCTATTATCCGCTTCTTGAAAATGTCAGGGATTACAGTGGACATGGTAAGAATGGAATAAATAATGGCGCAGTATTTGTTAGGGGATGGTAATGGCAGAACAATTTGTAACAAAAGAAATATGCAAAGAAAAGCATAGCACATCTTCTCGGGACTGTGGGCAAATAAGAGAGCAGTTAAAAGAGCATGAGGAAAAATTAAGAGAGGCTGATATCAGGTTTACTGAACTTTCAGGTGACGTGAAACATATTAAAGACAGAATCGATAACGGGCTTTCAACAACAATTTGCCAAATAAAAGAAAAGATGGATGAGTTTATTCCGCTTGTAAAAGACAGCTCTGAATGGGCAGGAAGATTTAAGCAGGCGATTTATTATATCGCGGTTGTAAGTGTTGGAGGCGGGCTTGTTAGCTTAGCAGTTCATTTAGTAACAATATTTTTTGGGAAGGTTATCAGATGAGCCTTAAAGAAAAACTTTTAGAAGACAGCAGTGATATCTTCTTAAACAACAGCGAGTTTGCTGAGGAGATCACATATATTTCATCAACCAGCAAAGCAATACTTATTGACGCTGTTGTAGTCAGGCTTGGATTAGAGCCTGGCGCTGAAAATGTTAGCAGATCCCTTAGAAATCAGGCAGAGATTTATGTTGCCAATGATGGGGTTTCAGGAATTATCAAACTTGACAAAAAAGATGATCGAATAGTTTTAAACGACTCTGAAGGAATTAGGCGCAATGCCCGCATCAATGAAGTTTTAAACAGAGACCAAGGTATGTGGCATTTATTGATTGGATGGTAAGCATGAGACTAACAACCGAGGTGGATAAGCGCGCGCTTGATAAAGCGATAAAGATTGCGCCGAGAATTCTAAAGTTTGAGCTTGGTGACGGCATGGATCGTATCGGTAAAGGGTTTTTAAAAAGATTTAGAAGGGGTCAGCTTCAGGGACCGCCGGGCGTCAGAGGCGCATCAGGTCACGGGCTTTTTGGCACATTTAAGAGAGTATCACTTGTGTCACCTACGATTGAAGGCATGGGTATGCAGGTGTTCTCAGATTCAAAAATTGCCAAACTTCACGAGACAGGAGGGATTGTAAAAGACCCAAGCGGCGGCAGGCTTTCAGTTCCTTTATCAAGCAGGACGCAAATGTTTAGCGCTAAAGGAAAATTGAGAAGACGATACCGTAAGCCCAGCCGAATCAAGAATCTTCATCCAATAAAACTTAAGGGCAAGACTTTTTTAGCAAGAATAACAAAGCGAGCGCAAAAGATATTGCCTTTGTATGTTTTAAAAAGGCAAGTACGCATTAAGCCGAGATTAGGATTTTATCGGACATGGGATGGCTTGGTTAATTACAGGATTAACATTCTAAATAATTCTATTGATAAGGCATTAAGGAAGCTCTAGTGGAAACCATAAGAGAACGCATACTTGAACATATTAAAAGAACGCTTGAACAAATATCCATTGAGGCTGGATATTATTTCGATTTTACAGAAAAAACAGTCCAGCGTTGGTCAATGCATGGCAATCGTATGATTGATTTACCAATGGTAGTTATTAGTCCGGGTGATGAAGAGGAAACCAGCCTTTTAAATGGATTTGAAGAATGCGTAACGAGTGTTTATCTGGATGTGTTTTTTATAAATAGTGAAGGTGATGATGAAGAATTTTCAACAGATACATATTTAAGCAGGCTTCAGGGAGATATAAAGAAAGCTATTTTAATTGATTATACACGAGGCGGGAACGCAATCGATACTGACATTGCTGGAACAACGCCTTTTGAAACAACAGAAGGTCAACACTATGCAGGGATAATCGTGGAATTAAAAATACGTTATCGTCATAAAAGAGATAACCCAACAGAAATTAATTAATCAGGAGGAGCATCATGTCACTATTGATACGTAAGAGACAATTAGCAGCAAAGATTGAAAGCGTTGAGGGCGTTGCAGAGGCTTTGTCCGTTTCCGACGCTGGAATATTAGTAAATTTTACACCTAAAGCAAATTATGATCCGCAGATGTACCAAAGGGATCCAGTGCGTTCATCACTTACCAAAATGGGAAAGCTGACCGGCAAGCGATCTGCTGGACTTGATTTTAGTATTGAGCTTAAAGGTTCCGGCTCATTAACTGAGGATCCTGAATGGGCAAAGCTTGTCAAAGCCTGCGGTTTTGAGATTAACGATCTTATGAAGATTACGATTGGAGCAATTACCTCAGGGCCGTTTGAGCATGGTGAAACAATCACTGGAAACACCTCAGGTGCAACAGGCAGAGTTGTTATAGAAACCGAGGATGGCACAACCACGCTTTATTTTGTAGAGATATCAGGAACGTTTCAGGATAGCGAAACCATTGAAGGTGATACGTCTGGGGCAAGTGCGTCAAGCGCATCGGTACCGTCAGATGCCGGTAAAGAAATAAAACCGATTAGCAGCGCAGCTCCATCTTTGACTATGGGTCTGTATGAAGACGGTGTTCGTAAGCTTCTTAAAGGTTGCAGAGGGAGCTTGAAGTTTAATTTTAAGATTGGCGAACCTGCAACAGTGGATCTTAGTTTTAAGGGCGTTGAGTCAGGCGTAACAGATACACCTCTTTTTACCGGGATTTCATTTGATGAAACAGTTCCACCTGTTTTGTTAAACGCTGTTATGTCATGTGATGAGGTTTCTTTAAATATCGGGGAGCTTGAAATTGATATCGCAAACACCTTAGCGGCAAAAGATAAGATTGACGATGCCAAAGGTATCCTGTCTTTCATGATAACCGGACGCGATACTCAAGGTTCATTTAACCCTGAGATGGTGTCAGTTGCAACACATGATTTCTTTGATAAATGGTTTAGCAATACGCCTATGATTCTTGATTTAGCGTATGGCGAGACAGACGGCAATAAGTTTAGAATTTATGCTCCGGGCATTATCTATAACAAAGTTGACGATGGTGATCGTGACGGCATTCAGCTCGCACAGACATCATTTGACGTAACTGGCTCAATGGAACCTGGGGATGACGAAATAACACTTTTACTTTTATAAACAGGAGGTGATGCATGTTAACAGGAATTGATGTAACAGCGACACGCAAGCATGTGTCAAAGCTTGATCCAGATAAGGATAATCCGACTACATTTCATATTGGTCTTTTGGATCCGACTTTAAGGGCAGAGGTTGATGACGAGAGTTCAACTTATGAAATGAGTTCTACTAATCCTAATGATAAAGCTAAAGTTAAGCTTAACTGGAATAAACGCCAGATCACAGCGATTAAGTTTGGATTAAAGGGAATGGATAATTTCCTAGATCCTCAGACTAAGAAACCAATAGATTTAAAGTTTGAGGCTATTCATTACGCTGGAAAGATGAGAGACGTTGTACCTGACAGGATTATTGCAATGTTTTCAAGTGAGCTTCGTTCAGAGCTTGCGGAGGTGATTCTAAATGAGTCAAGATTGTCGGAGGATGAGCAAAAAAACTAACAGTGGCGGTTCATCTGGGCGACCTCACCATGAGCTGCCATAGCTGTTTAAGCGGAAGAAAAATTAAATGTGAATATGAAGTGCCAGGTCAGGAGATCTGGGAGTTTAACGGCGAGCGTTATAAAGGATGCCCTTTTAAAATCGTGACAAAACAAAGCGCGAATTTTTTAAGGGCATTTAATTTTTACAGGCAAGGGTATTTACCAAATCAAGGTGGATGGATAGAACAGTCAGCAAAAATGCTTGATGCCTTTGAGGTAATTGAAAAAGAATTGCAGTCAATTGAAATTGAGAAGCAACGAAGAAGGGAACAGTTTAAAAGATGAGCAATAAAGAGCTATCAATAATTTTAAGACTTCGCGATGAGGCAAGTAAGCGCCTGCAAGGCGTGCGTGGTAATTTGCAGAGGTTTGCCAATGCATGGAAGAAGAACTGGCTTGCGATTACTGCGGCAATTACAGCAAGCATTATGGCACTTCGCAAAGCATGGGAGATGATGGAACTTGGCGCAAAAGTTGAGCAACAGAAGATGGCTTTTGAAAATCTTGCATCCTCTCTCGGTATGAGTTCAGAAAAGATAATAAAGGATTTACGCAAGATGTCCGGCGAGACCATGTCTACTGCGGAAATCATGGGAAAAGCCTCGCAGGCAATGATTTTAGGAATCGATCCGACTAAGCTAGCCAAGATGATGGAGATATCGCGCGCGTCAGCTCGCGCCTTTGGAAAAGATGTAGGCTTTATGTTTGAGAGCATTGCTATTGGTGTCGGCAGACAGTCAAAGCTTATTCTGGATAACTTAGGGATTATTGTTAGTGCAGGAGCTGCCTATGAAAAATACGCCAAGATTTTGGGTAAGTCTACCAAAGAATTAACCGAGCTGGAAAGAAAGCAAGCTTTCTTAAACGCGACACTTGAGGCAGGGGAACGCATTCTTAATCAGATAGATACCTCTACAATGACAAATCTAGAGAAAATGCAAAAGCTAAAAGCAGGGTGGCATGATTTTGCTGTAACAGTAGGTCAGGCATTATGGCATGTTCTGGGTTTTATTCAGGGGTTTATGAGTCAGATTGTATCTGGATTTTTTAAGCTGTTGGAAGTTGCAAACACGGTTTTTCAAAAACTCTTAGTTCCGTTGATAAAGTTTTATGAAATCTTAGGAAAGCTGCCCGGGAATATAGGCGAGACATATAAACAAGCAGCAGAGAGTATAAGAGAATTATCAATTGATATTGAAGCAAATAAAAAGACCTTTGAGCTTGCCTCAATTAAAAGCGCAAAGGTTGCTATGGATCAATATGATTTAGTGTTTGCAAAAGTAAAAAGTACAGGCGAGAACACCGCGCAAGTTTTAAAGAGTATTGCCAATCAGGTTGGTGACTCTGCAAAAGACGCAGTGAAGCAGTTTGATGCAATGGAAGAATTTGCAAAACAATCAGCGCGTAATATGCAGAATGCTTTTTCGCAATTTTTCTTTAAGGCGTTTACCGGAGAGCTGAGCAATTTAAAGGAAGTGTTTGCTGATTTCGGAAGGACAGTGCTTCAAATGATTTCAAACATATTGGCAAAGTTGCTTCTTATAAAAATGTTTACCGCAATGGCAGGCTCCAGCGGAACAATATTTGGCGTGCCTGTTAGCGACTTGTTTCATCAAGGCGGTGTAGTCAGAAAACATCAGGGTGGAATGATAAGGGCTCATAATGGACTTGCTCCGGATGAGGTTCCGATCATTGCGCAAACTGGAGAAGGTGTTTTATCCAGACAGGGTATGCGGGCCTTAGGCGGTTCAGATAACTTAAGATCGCTTAATCGAGGAGAATCTTCATCAGGCGGAGTTACCATTAATATAAATCAAGTTATACAGGCGTGGGACGCACAGGATGTGTGGCGTAATAGAAAGGCGTTATCTGCTGCGATATCAAGTGAAATTAGCAATAACGCGGGCATAAGAAAGGTAATAAGAAAATATGGCTGATTTTACATATTTACCTGATTTTGTGTTGGTTGAAAATAAGGAATATAAAACGCTTATATCTAAATTTGAGAATGGCGTAGAGCAGAGGCGCGGCAAATGGGGAAGTCCTTTGCACTCATTTAATCTTCAGTTTAAAAATCGCACTCAGCAGGAAATGGAAGATTTAAAAACATTCTTTTCTGATAAAGAAGGAATGCTTGACCCCTTTACATGGGAGAACCCGATAGATTCGACAGAATATACAGTCAGGTTTAAAGAAGATGGATTTACAGCTGAGTTAGTCGCATATCAAATATACAACGTCGTGTTGAAATTTATACAGGTGAAATAATGCCAAGAGATCTATCAAACACATTCAGGACTGAAAAAAATAAACAAACCAATAAGCCAATCAATCTATATACCATTAAAGAATACGACGGAGCAAACGATTTAAGATTTGCTGAATATGACAGCGACGTAACTTATCAAGGAGATGTTTATTCAAAGTTTCCATTAACACACGAAAACATAAGCGAGAACACGCAAGGTGAAATAGACCATGTCACTGTAACGGTAAGCAATATTTCGCGGTTAATTCAAGGATATCTTGAGAGCTACGACTTGAGAGGCAAAAAAGTAATCATAAGAAAAGTTTGGGCAAACCAGCTGGCAGATCCAAACGCATACACAGACTCAATTTATTACATCGATAGTTATACCGCAGATGAAAATAATGTTGTGTTTACCTTATCAAGCAAATTTGATGTTCTGGATTTAGAACTTCCCGCAAGAAGATATTCACGCAATTACTGTTCATGGAAATTTAAGTCAGCTGAATGCGGCTACGCTGGTGCAGAGACATCATGCGATAAGACATTACAGAGATGCAGAGAGCTGTCTAATCAGATAAGGTTTGGCGGATTTCCTTCAATTCCAACGCGGAGGATATTTGTATCGTGATAACTGAAGAATTCATAGTTAATAAATATTTAGGCATACCTTTTAAGCACAGAGGGAGGAATTTTTCTGGTCTTGATTGCTATGGTCTGGTCATAAAGATATATGAAGACTTAGGCTACAAGATATTTGATTTGGAATCATATGATGAGGCATTGCTTAAATCAGACGCTAATTATTTCATTGATAATTATCACAAAGAATGGGTGAGGATTGAAAAACCAAAGATATTTGATGTGGTGTTATTCAGAAATAATAGCTGTTCAATAGTCACACATTGCGGCGTTGTTTTAAAAGAAGATAAGTTCATACACTGCAGTAGAAAAACCAAAGGCGTGATCGTGTCCAGGCTGTTTAGTAATGCATGGGTAAAAGCAACAGAAGGTTTTTATACCCTACGGGCACTTCGTCGATTAAAGGCAAGGCAATGATAACGATTAAACTCATACCTAACATGCTTTCCAAAGATGGTCGCAAGGAAAGGACTTTTGATTACAGTCGGGATTTGACAATAAGAGAATATTTAAATGAGTCAGGTTTTGATCATCAGGATATGCGGATTGTTGTTTCCGGCAAAAGGATAGAGGATGTCGAGAGGCGTATTGATAATGATGACGAGATATTGATATTGCCGGATATTGAGTTTGATCCGGGGACATGGGCGGCAATAGTTGCGGTTTTTAAGGCTGTTGCAACGGTTGCCACATATGCCTCTATGGGATACAGCATTTATCAGGCAGTGACTTTTAAAAAGCCTTCTATGCCAAATTACAATACTAATGGTGACGGTTTAGATGAAAGCTCGCCAACGTATGGATGGGATGGTGTTCAGACTATTCAGGAAGTTGGTGTTCCGGTTCCAATCATATATGGCGAGCATATTGCTGGTGGAAATATCATAAATAGTTTTGTTAGTACAGACGGAGATAAGAATTATTTAAATGTATTGCTCGCTTTATGTGAAGGTGAGATTGAAGGCATAAATGACCTTAAAATTAATGACAATCCTAGTGCTAATTTTGACGGCATTGAAACCTACGAACGGTTAGGATTAAACAGCGATACTGTAATCCCTAATTTTGGGGATCTGCACAATCTAGTCGCGCAATCACAGTTATTAACCAAAGACAATTCTTATGTATACACCACGACAAATTTAGATGTTGAGGCATTTGAATTGCATTTAACTTTATTAAATGGATTGTATCAGCAGAATGAATCAACAGGTGCGCTTGAGACATGGTCTGTAACATATAGAGTTGAGTATAAACTTCATACGGCAGGGACGTATATTGATCTTGGAGAAACAACCATAAGCGCTAAGTCACGCACAGCAGTAAGAAGGATATTTAGAAAAGATGCTTTAGATGCTGATCAATATGATATCAGGATCACAAGAACGTCTGATGACACCAGTACTTATAAAATGGGAGATCTTACATTAACTAATGTTGATGAAATACAAACTGATGACCTTGCATACCCAAATACCGCTAAGCTTGGAATAAAGGCACTTGCGACTGAGCAGTTGTCAGGTAGCATGCCAAATTTTAATTGTATTATTAAGGGAAAAAAAGTTAGCGTTCCTCAGATTAGGTATGATGGCTCTGATGTTGATTGGGATAATTATTATTGGGACCCTGCAACATCAGAATATAAAAGGTTCAGTGATGATGCTGTCTGCAGTTGGGATGGGTCGACCTATGTTGAGAAATGGTCGGCAAATCCTATTTGGTGTTTTAAAGATCTTCTTTTAAATTCAAGATATGGAATAGGTGAGTTTTTAGAAATTGAGAATATTGATGATGGTTTGTTTTTAGAGATGTCAAGGTATTGCGATGAGAGAATTGAAGATGGAGAGAGCGGATATGAGAAACGTTTTCGAATGGATATTGTTATTGACAGTCCGTCCAGGGTGCCTGATTTATTGATGCAGTTAGCTGGAGTGTTTCGTGGATTAATATTTTTCTCAGAAGGTGCGGTTAAAACAAGGATTGATAAGCCAGAGGTTCCTGTTCAGTTGTTTGGTATGGGAAACATTATTGAGGGTGGATTCAGCCAGCAGTGGAAGTCTTTGAGAGATATCCCAAATGTTATTGAAGTTCAGTTTTTAGATAGAGACAAAGATTATAAACAAGAAAAGATTGCTGTTGTTGATGAAGACGCGCTGGCTAACGGCGAGCCAATGAGGACAAAACTCATCAGGGTATTTACAACAAAAACATCATATGCTCTGCGCGAGGGACGGTATGCCTTAAAGGTAGCAAAATATATTGATAGAAGCGTTACTTTAAAATGTGGCATTGACAGTATTGCAGCTCAGGCAGGAGATGTTATAAGCGTTTCTCATGATGTTCCTCAGTGGGGTTTTTCAGGTAGGGTTATGGGAAGCGGCGTTGGAACAGTAACATTGGACAGGGAAGTTGTTGTTGAGGTAGGCAAGACGTATAAGGTTCAAGTTAGATTTAGTGATGACACAATTCAAGAAAGAACTGTCAGCAATACGGCAGGAACATATACCACTTTAACTGTATCAACTGTTTTTAGTCAAGACCCGCAAGCGTATGACGTTTATGTTTTTGGCGAGAGTGACAAGGTTGTTAAGCCTTTTAGGATTGTTGGTATGAGTATAAATAATTCTGATGAGGTTGAGATAACCGCAATTGAGTACGATGAAAACACGTATGACGACAGCAGTATTCTTTTACCAGAAAATAATTACTCTGCACTTTCAACAGAAATTCCAACAGTCCAAGATTTAGATACAACTGAAAGAGCTGTTACCTTACCAGACGGAACAATTGAAAATGTTATTGACGTGTATTTTGATTATCCAGATGATGCAAGCAATCTCAATAAATATAAAGGCGGTAAGATTTATCTCTCAGACAATGGAGGTAATAACTATAACCTGATTGGATATACCGAAGGCAGGGAATATGCAATTTCAGGAAATATTCAAAAAGATGCAACTTATTACGTCAAGGTCGTAACTGTTACGTTTAACGGAATAGAGGACAGTTTAAGTCATTCGCCAACAGACAGTGTTTTTATTGTTGGAAAAGATGTTGAGCCTGATATGGTCAGCAATTTTCAATATTCATGGAGTGATGTTCTTGCTCTAGCTTGGTCACCTAATACTGAGCCTGATCTTGCAGGATATGAAATCAGATTAAATGATATGAACTTTGGCGTTGATGATTCGGATCTTGTGTATCGTGGGCTTGCCACAAACCTAACCTTAAGTCCTGAAGAAAGGACTGTCGGAACATATTATTTAAGGGCTTATAATACGTCCGGTCAATACTCATCGTATAGCGTTTCATTAGACCCAGTTAATGAAATTCCAAGTCAGCCGACTAATTTAGGTGTTGATGTGTTTTTTAATGTGGCACGAATATGGTGGGATGATGTCGCAGGTAGTGATGTTTATAAATACGAAATATGGAAATCTCAAACAGGAGACTGGTCAGGAGAGGAAGAACAGCTTGAGAGTGTTAGCGGTCGTGGCGCTGTCATTGATGGAAATCAATCGAGAGGTGGAGAGGTTGATTCAGCAACAGCTACAACACTAGTGTCATCTTCGCTTCTTGGATTGGAGGATGATTCATTGAATGGTGATTTAATTATTATTACATCTGGCGTTAATCAAGGTGAGGAAATTCAGATAACAGATTTTAACGGTACAACAGGAACGATTACGATTGGGGCTAATTGGACGGTTACACCTGAGGCTGGAGATTTGTTTATGATCTTTGATCGCTTTGAAATTAAAGTCAGAGGTCATGATTATTATGGAGTCGGAGAGTTTTCTGATCCTTTAACAGTCACTCTTGAGGGGATAGATGAAAACGCGATTGGTGACAATGTTGTGACCGCAAGAAAGATATATGTCGCTTGTTTAAGCGCGTTAACAGCAAATGTTGGATGTTTAACTGCAGGAACAATACAAGGTGTTACATTCCAGACAGGTGCGGCAGGTGCCAGAACTATTTTTGATTCTGATAGCTTTAAGACATATGACTCAAATTGTGTAAAAACATTTGAGGTTTGCGACGGTTGCGTTGTAGCAAAGTCTATGAAGCTGGTTGATCCTGTTTGTGATTGTTGTTACTCATATTTATCTGCAGGGTCATGGTATTTTCATGACGAGTTAGGAAATTCTACCCCTTATGTAAAAAGAATATGTTCTGGTACAGCTTGCACAGGAGATACTGTATTTTTGCCGGGATGGTGTAATCAGCCAAACATAATGGTAGGAATTAATAAACTTAATGCATTTGATCAGAATTATGCAAATCAAACACAGCAATGGGATGTGTATAGTTCGGCACCAGCGTTTTATTGTAATTGTGCGACTGATTACGGATATTGTTTTGATGTTCATGCACGGTTATCTTTGGCAGCTTCTTCAGGTTCAGCAGTTGTCCATAATGTTAATTTTGGAGTTGTGCGTTGCACGTGTGCTAATGTTTGCGCGACATGTGTGAGGTTGAGGTTTCAGTTGTGGTGCAATGCGGCATGCGCGAATTATTATTATGGATGTCTAGTCTACAGAATATGTTACCGGGCGCAGGGAAGTGGAGTGTGGTGCCAGCAGGAGTTTACTTATGTTCAGCCTCATGCAAGTGTTGGACAGATGCAGTCAACAAATGATGAGTATCGCAATCTCACTTTTCCCGGAAGCTGTATTTGGGAAATAATGCCAATTTGCCAAAGCTTTGGCTGGATTAATTCAGGGATACCAAGCGGATCAACGACATATCATCTATGCTCAAGGGCAATCAATGGGTGCGCCGTTAATAGAAATCAAACATGGTGCTGTTGCTGTACAGGCACGTGTAATAATTGGACATGCAGTTGCGGTTATTCTGACAATGTCACTGTTGCTGGAAGCAAGCCAGCAAACACATATTGTTCTTATGTGACGTACAACTTAACAGATTATTCTAATTGTCTTTATTATTGCTTAAATCATTATACGCGTTCTTGTGGATGTGTTAGGACATGCGCGCAATTTTTAACAAATGAAAATACATGTCTTTATGGGGCGTCGGGATATAAAAGTGCAACCTGTTGTGGTGTTCTTGTAACGTGTTCAGGAAATGCGAATTGGGGGCAAAGCACAACAGTTGGTTTGAATAATGCGTATTCGTATAACAACTTTAAGATATGCAGTTGTTTTCGAGATAGCTGGAAGCAATGCAGTATTGGATTTTTACGTTTTCATCATTATTTAAGCACGCAAATTTGTGCAAGTGGAACAGTATATCATTGTTATTGTTGCACTAGTGGCTCAGCAGGAAGTTGTGCATATTGCAATTTTTACAGTACACAGGATACCTTTGGAACGCAGACAATCTTAGACCCTAACGGATGTTTAAACTGGCTGGCAATAGCATACAGCTAACAACAGAAAGGAAAATCATGATAGAAGAAATTAAAAACAAAAAAATTAAGAATATTCTTTTTGTAGCTGAGGGAGGCATCGGAAAAGTTATTGCTTCAACAGCGGTCGTAAAAAGGTTAGCTGAGGAGCTTCCCGATAAAAGGATAATTGTAGTAACGGGTTATCCGGATATCTTTTTGTATAATCCTCATATTTATAAGGTGTTTAATTTTGGCAATCCTTTGTATTTTTATGATGATTATGTCACGCCCGAGAGCTATGTGATTAAGCTTGAGCCGTACACGAATTATGGATATATGTTCGACAATAGACATTTAATTGATGTGTGGTGCAAAATGATTGGCATTGAGTCTAAGGGATCACTTCCACAGATGTTTTTTATGGACAATGAGCTTGAGGCAAGCAAATTGTATGTTGAGAAAATAACTGGAAAGGGAAAGAAGAAATTTGTAATGCTCCAGTGGATTGGAGGAATTGTTCCACAGTCAAAAGACAAGATGGCTGTTTTTGATACTCTTATGAGAATGCATAAAAGGTCATTGCCTATTAACGTTGCTCAGAAGGTAGCGAATAAATTAATTTCAAGGAATTATACAGTTGGTGTTGTTCAGCATGAGAATTTTCCTGATATTCAAGGTGCTGAGAGGATGTTCTTTTCTAATACGCCAGTTAGGGGAGTAATCGCATTGCTGAAATATGCCGAAGGGTTTATTGGTATTGATAGTTTTCTACAACATGCTGGAGTTGTGTTTAATAAAAAAGGTGTTGTTGTTTGGGGAGGAACTCATCCTAAAAAGTTAGGATATGAAATGAATAAAAATCTAACACGAGAAGCTTGTAAGCATCCATTTTGTCATCGACCGGATAGCTTTGTTTTTGATGCTAATCCCAATACTGGCATATGGAATTGCCCGTATAACACAAAATGCATGGAATACGACGCTGATGAAATTATCAGCGCTTATGAGGAGGTTATTAAAGATGAAAAGAAAACACAAAAAAGTTAAATTTAAATCAGGAGATATTGGATTCTCAGCATCAAATACGTTTTTTTCAAAAGCTATTAGGTTTTTTCAATCTTGGCATACGCAATCGGCAAGCCGTTCACATACGTTTGCTTTTGTGGGTAAAGAGCTTTGTGTTGAGGCGCTTAGTAGGGTTAAGGTGAATCATGTTTCAAAATATGAAGGTAAAGACGTTGTTGTTTATCGTATTCCATTAAGCAAAGAAGAAAGGGAAAGCTTTCGCATTAATATGCTTCAGCAGGCATCAAAAAGTTATGGGTGGGCAAATATTCTGATGTTTGGGTTAGATGCGATTGCGACAAAACTCACATCAGTTTTTGGTCGTAAAAAGCCGATATTCTTTTTTACAAAACACGCCAAGGTTTTTAATATTCCAGTTTGCAGTCAGCTTGTAGCTTGGGGGCTTCATAAGTTTACATCTTATGAACTTAAGGATGAAACTGGACAGAAAGTTGACTGGCGTATTGTTTCACCTGACTATTTTGAGGATCTTCTAAAGATTAAGCATAATAGGGCGAGATTGATATTTGAGTCAGAATAGCCTTGCAATCCGATGAGATGTACGGTCTAATCACGACATAAAATTAAGAAGGAGGAGTTAAAGATGAATGATAAAAACAAAGAAACGCGGCATGGACTTATGTTAAAGGCTAAAGAAAAGGGTATAAAGAATTTTAGAGTGCTTAATAAAAATGAGCTTATGCATATTTTGGCAGAAGGCATTACTCAACAAGAAATTGATGCGATTGTAGCCAGCGCGGTTGTTAGATGGAAATCCGGTTGGAGTTCAAGGAAGGTGAAAAATGAAAACTAAAATTGAATTAGATTTAAATGTTACAATGGGCAGTGTATCTCATGATGGTACTGGATGTCAGGGTTATTTACCAGAAGGCACGAGGTATGATGATGTTATCCGAGTATTTGGCGAGCCTCAGCTTGGCAAATCATTGGATGGAAAGATAAAGGCAGAATGGATTGGCAGGATCAATGGGCTAGTGTTTGCGATCTATGACTACAAGTCAGAGGTTGATGTTGAGAAGAACACCGACTGGCATATAGGTGGAAAGAAAAAGATTGTTGAGGTTTTGGTTAATTCGTATTTCAATTTTCAAAAAAATCTTGACCCAAACAAGAAGGCGTAGTATTCTATAAATATCAATTTTAGATTAGTCCCGAGTTGAAGGGGGAACCTGGACTTTAAAAAAGTAAAACCTTCGGTTAGTTGGCCTGCCAACTGTCCGAAGGTTTTTTTGTTTTTATGGAAAATACAGCTTTTGTAGTTTTATACAAGCTACATTTATTTAATTTTATAAACATCTAGCTTAAATTCTATAAAAGACGTAGCTATTGTTAAACTACAAAAAAAGCTATTGACAAACAACCTTTTCGTGTGCTATATTTTGTGAGTGGTTAATGAGAGGATAATAAAAAAGGTTGATATGCGTTATTTTATTAAAGATATTTCAACAGTTCGCTCCGGCGTTCATTTTCGATCTAAAATTGAGAATGCCGTTGATGGATCTGTTTCTGTTATTCAGCTGAGAGATGTTGACGATGCTGGGAAAATTAGCAGTGAGCACATTCTAAAAACAGATGCTTTGAATGATATGAAGGTCGAGTACCTTAATAAAGGAGACGTTCTTTTTAAGGCAAAAAGTAATCGTAAGGTTGCGGCTGTTTTTGATGAAGATTTTGGACTCACTGTGGCCACAGTGCATTATTTGGTTTTAAAAATAAAAAAGAAATTGGCATTGCCGGAGTATGTGGCTTGGTTTTTGAATCATCGAAAGGCTCAGGTTTATTTTGGTCAAAATGCAGAAGGATCATCTTTCCGGTCATTGAGCATTATTAAGAAGGCATTATTAGAGAAGCTAGAAATTGATGTGCCATCTATTGAATGTCAGAAGAAAATTATAGAGATAAGTCGTTTATATGAGGAAGAGAAGAATATTGAACAGGAATTGAGGCAAAAAAAAGATTTGTTCATTGAAGAGGTTTTATTGAAGAAGGTGAGTCAATAAAAAAAGCTCCGTGCGGAAACACAGAGCTTAATTTTATTAACCTCGTTGAGAACTGCAAGGTTAAGTTTTTTACCTAACGATAGTATACAAAATTATCGTGCTCCTTGCAAGGCTCAACTACAAAAGTTGAAGGAGGTTCAATTTCGAGTAGTTTGGGCGGTTTTAAATGACCGAAACAATCAAGTCAAAAAATCAAACTTTAAGGAGAACGTAGTGAACAAGATTATTTCTGAAATTGAAGAACACATCAAGAAGTGCGGAGGAGGATATTCCGCATGGTATTGCGGAATTGCTTCAAAGCCTAAGGACAGGTTATTTGAAGATCACAATGTAAATGAAAAAAGTGGAGCATGGATTTACAGAGATGCCACAACGGATACAGCCGCTCGAACAATCGAGGATTATTTCTTGAAGAAAGGATGTAAAGGTGGCGATGGCGGAGGCGACCGTCAATCGAAGTATGTTTATGCGTATAAAATAACATCAACAACAAAGCAATAGTAAATGGACGGGGGCGGCTCTCAATGAGCCGTCTCCGTACCGTTAATCATAAAAAGGAGTGAGGTAAATATGGCAGAAGATAATCAAGTTAAGCAGGGAGAGATTAACGCCCTTATTTGGAAAACCTGCGCTACATTTCGTGGGACGATCGATCCGACGATGTATAAGGATTACATATTAGTTTTCTTGTTTCTTAAATATTTAAGCGACGTGTGGAAAGAAAAAAAGGAAGCCTACGAAAAGCAATTTGGTAAAAATCCCGAGCGAATTGAGAGGAAGCTGAGCCGTGAGCGGTTTGTTTTAGAAGATCATTGTACCTTTGATTACATTTATGAGAATCGTGACAAAAGTAATATTGGGGAGTTAATTAATATCGCTTTGGAACGCATCGAAGAAAAGAACAAAATGAAACTGGATGGAGTGTTCCGTAATATCGATTTTAATTCTGAACCGAATCTTGGGCAGACAAAGGATAGAAACAGAAGGCTTAAATCATTAATTGAAGATTTTCATAATCCACGTCTTGATTTTCGCCCATCAAAGATTGGAAATATGGATGTTATTGGGAACGCTTATGAATATTTGATTTCTCGATTTGCCAGCGATGCGGGCAAAAAAGGTGGAGAATTTTATACGCCACCAGAAGTGGCTATTTTGCTTGCCAAGCTATTGGAGCCTAAGAGTGGAGATCGCATTTCGGATCCGGCATGCGGGTCAGGGTCGCTTCTTATTAGGGTAGCGAATGACGTCAAAGATCGCAACTTTTCAGTCTGTGGGCAGGAAAATAATGGAAGCACGTGGGCTCTTTGTAAGATGAACATGTTTTTGCATGGGATTGATAATGCTCGCATTGAATGGGGAGATACGCTTAATAATCCTAAATTACTTAAAGATGACGAACTGATGAAATTTAACGTTGTTGTGGCAAATCCTCCGTTCAGTTTAGATAAATGGGGAGCAGAGCATGCGGCAGGAGACCGGTATAGACGATTTCAGCGAGGGGTTCCGCCAAAGAGTAAGGGAGACTATGCGTTTATTCTTCATATGATTGAAACCATGGTCGAAGAGGACGGGCGTGTTGGCGTAATTGCTCCGCATGGAGTGTTATTTAGAGCAGGATCGGAAGGAAAAATTAGACAACAGCTAATAAAAGAGAATTTACTGGATGCAGTTATTGGATTGCCAGCAAATTTATTTTTTGGAACGGGAATTCCTGCAGTTATTTTGTTATTTAAGAAGAATCGCAAGAAAAAAGACGTTTTATTTATAGATGCCAGTAGGGAGTTTAATAAAGATAAGGCGCAAAACAAACTTGGTGAGGATCAGATTGATAGAATAGTGAAAACATACAAGTCTAATAAAACAGTAGAAAAATATGCATATAGGTGTGGTTCTGATGAAATGATTGAAAATGAATATAATTTAAATATCCCTCGTTATGTGGATACGTTTGAAGAAGAATCGTTGGTGGATTTGTCGTCAGTTAAAAAAGAAATTAATCGTTTGGAGAGTAAACTTATTCAAATTAAAGACACTATAAGCGAGCATCTAAAAGAATTGAATGTGTAGAATTCGTTTATTAGTTCAGGGAGATATAGATGATTTCATTTCAAAAAAAGATTTTAATCAAACGGTTTTGTGGGGCTCCGCAGGAATGGAAAATCGTTAAAATTAAAGAAGTGGCAGAAGAGAGAGTGGAGAGCAATTCGGATTTAGATAAGTACCCGCTTTATAGTTTTACAATTAGCAATGGGGTAACAGAAAAAACAAAACGATACGAAAGATCGCATCTTTTAAAGGATAAGGATAATAATGAATTTAAAGTAGTTCATAAGAACGATCTTATTTTTAACCCGATGAATTTAAGATTTGGAGCAATTTCAATATCGAGAGTTGACGATCCTGTAAGTGTGTCAAAGTATTATGAAATTTTAAGAATAAATGAGTCTATGATTAAGCCATATTTTTTAGAAATGGTTTTGCAAAGTTATCAAATGTTTGATGTGTATGATCGGGTAGCTATAGGATCGTTATTAGAAAAAAGACGAGTTCACCTCTCAGAATTTAAAAAGTTGTGTATTTATTTGCCATCAATTGAGGAGCAAAAAGAAATTGCAAAAGTTGTTAGTAGCTGGGACAAAGTAATTAATGCTATGAATGAATTGATTGAAACAAAAAAAGAATACAAAAAAGGTTTGATGCAGCGACTTTTAGCGGGTGAAGGACGGCAGAAGGTTTTAAGTAGTAATCAAGGTGTTAGAAAATTAAAAGGATTAATTAGGGATGTTTCTGTGCGCAACAAAGATCTTGGTATAGTGAGAGTGCTAAGTGTCACAAATTCAAATGGTTTTGTGATTCAGACTGATCATTTTGATAAGG
>Ga0208904_1001119_pt1 | contig 18921 bp, 17 predicted proteins | sample AntAceMetag02UKB_FD_184774 | JGI IMG/M metagenome (GOLD analysis project Ga0208904, IMG submission 184774) | Saline lake microbial communities from Ace Lake, Antarctica - Antarctic Ace Lake Metagenome 02UKB (SPAdes) (version 2) | ecosystem: Environmental > Aquatic > Non-marine Saline and...
CCTATTTATCGTAACATCTCCAACCTCACTTAATGGAAATATTTCATATTTTCCTTTATCACTTATATACATAATATTTTTCTTAGTTATAAATACTGCAGTATTATACTTTTCAAAATCTTCCATTGTGCCACTTGTATCAATTACTAAAATATTTTCAACATCTTTTTCTTTTGCTCCCAATACATTATCTTTATTTTCCTCAAACACCTTTTCAACTTCCTTTACAGTTATCTTAAAAGGCTCTTTAACATTTGTTGAAACCTCTCCATTTTTGATTTTTAATTCAAGCTCTTCAGGATATGCTTCAATCAACATAGCCGGAAGATTGCGAATATATGACTGTGTTTTTGAGAGAAAGTTAATAGAAACAAAAGTAGTCGAAATAATTGCAAATAAGAAAAAGTAAAAAATAAAAAACTTAAAACTAAAAGAAAAAGGAGCTTTTAATATTTCCTTATAATAAGAAGGTTTTGTAAATGTATTTTTTAAAACATGGATAAAAGTTTTTATTTTCCCCATTACACATATTCAATCATAAATAATTTTTAAAGTCAATAGTTATATAATATATACAATATATATGTTAAGAAATCTTTTAATTATTATCGTATCTATAATTTCAGTAATTATATTTATTGTGTTTTTTTATAATGAAAAAAAAACTGAAAATATAAAAACTGAAGAAAAACAAGAAATACAAAAACAAGAAAAAAACTTAGAAAAATACGAATACAAAAATTTGAAAAAAAGAAAACCAAAAAATGGAGAAATCATTTTTGAAAAAATATTAAAAGATGAAAAAGAATTTACATCATATATTTTCTTTTTTGAAACAGATGCAAAAAAAGTCAGTGGCTTAGCAAATATTCCAAAAAAGTGCAAAGATAAATGTCCTGTTCTAGTCTTACTACGCGGTTATGTTGACCAAACTATTTATACAACGGGCCTAGGCTCGGAAAGAGTGGGAAGAGGATTCGCAAAAGAAGGATATATTACACTTTCCCCGGACTTTTTAGGCTACGGAGAATCAGACAATCCCTCAATTCATCCTCTTGAGGAGCGCTTTCAATCATATACTACAGTTTTAGATCTTCTTGCTTCTGTTGAGGACATTAATAAATCGCTTAAGGCTTTAGAAGAATCCAGTATATTAGCTGATGAAAAAGTAATGAGTATATGGGGGCATAGCAATGGAGGACAAATTGCATTATCAATTTTAGAGATAACAGAAAAAGAATATCCTACTGTTTTGTGGGCTCCTGTTTCAAAACCATTCCCATATTCAATACTATATTTTACAGATGAATTTGAAGATCATGGAAAAGCACTTCGAAAATTAGTTGCTGATTTTGAAAGTATTTATGATGTTGAAAAATATTCTCCTTCTAATTTCTATAATTTAATTAAAGCTCCTATACAAATGCATCAGGGGAAGCTTGACGATGCAGTTCCTGAAAAATGGAGTAATGAATTAGAAAGTGACTTAAAAAAAGAAAATATTGATGTTGAATATTTTACATACAAAACAGAAAATCATAACTTTAATTTGAGAAACTGGAATAAAGTATTTGAAAGAAGTCTAAATTTTTTTAATGAAAAATTAGAAAAAACCAAATAGAGTAGAGAAGAGCATCCTCCCTATTTAAATATCCTCTTTATACTTTCTCTTAAACGTGTTATTACTTCGTAATTAATTGTTTTAGTTTGTTTTGCTATTTCTTCTGCTGTAATTTCCAAATTTCCTTGTTTTTCAATAACAACTACTTCATCTTCTTGCTTTATGTTTTTAATATTACTAGCATCAACAATTAAGATATTCATACATACTCTTCCCAAAATCCTAGCTCTTTTTCCTCTTATTAAAACACTTTCTTTATTGCTTAATTTTCTATCCAATCCATCATAATATCCAATAGGAATAATTGCAACTCTAGTTTTCTTTTTTGTTTTAAAAGTGGCACCATAACTTATATAACTTCCTTTCTGAAGAACTTTTATTTGTGCAACTTTAGTTTTTAATGTAAGAGACGGCTTTAAAAATATATTATTTTTTTGACATATTTTCCTAACACTTTCTGAAGGATAAAATCCATAAATTGAAATTCCTGGTCGTATTAAATTATAATGAGTGTCATTGTTTAAAAGTAATGCTCCAGAATTATCACATTGATAAATAGAAATATTAATATTATTTTTCTTTAATTCATTTATTATTTTTTTGAGGGTTTGTTTTTGATTTAAAAAATATTTTTTATTTTCCGGTTCATCAGATGTTGCAAAATGAGTTGCAATACTTAAAACATTTATGTGTTTATGCTTTTTAACAAATCTAATAAATTTCACAATGTCGGAAGGAAGTACCCCTTGTCTACCCATTCCAGTGTCTACTTTTAAGACAATATTTACTTACTTTTTGAACCTTGAAATTATTTTAACAGTTTCTATATTATATACGAATGGAATAAGCCTTAATTCAACTGCCTTTTTTAGATCTTTTTGCTGAATATATCCAATTACCTGAATAGGAATTTTAACTCCTGCCTTTCTTAATATTTGGGCTTCTTCTATTGATTCAACTGATAACCAATCTGCACCTGAGGAAATAAGAGTCTTTGCAACTTGTAAAATTCCATGTCCATAAGCATTGCTTTTTACACATGGTGCAATTAATACTTTTCTTCCTGTCAAATTTTTAATAACTTTAAAATTATACTTTAATGCTTTTTTGGATATTATTATTTCAATAAGGCTTTGCATATATATAGCCACAATTATATCAAAATATATAAACTTGAAAAATGTGTGTGATATAATTTAAAAACTTATGAAAAAGAAAATAAAAGTATGTTTGCTTTTTGGAGGAAAAAGTGGAGAGCATGAAATATCTCTTCTTTCAGCAAAGTCTATTTATAATGCATTAGATAAAACAAAGTATAAAGTAATATTAGTTGCAATAGACAAACAAGGTAAATGGCTATTACTTAATGCTTCAAATTATCTTCTTAATTCATCCAATTCCAAGCTTATTAAAATAAACAAGGCAAATTCAAAAAATATAACTTTCGTTTCAAAAGGAAAAAAGGCTGAACTTTTATCTTTAGAATCACGTATTACAATTACATCTGTTGATGTTTTCTTTCCAATAATTCATGGAACATTTGGAGAAGATGGATGTATTCAGGGGCTTCTTGAGCTTTTAAACACCGCTTATGTTGGTGCAAATGTATTGGGATCTTCTGTTGGAATGGATAAAGATATTATGAAAAAATTACTTCGAGATGCAAAAATTCCTATTGCAAAATTTAATACTTTTAAAAGGGGAGAGAAAGTAAATATAAAAGGATTACAATATCCTGTATTTGTAAAACCTGCAAATATGGGATCTTCCGTTGGAATTGTTAAAGTCAAAAACAAAAAGGAATTAAATTTTGCCATTAAAAAAGCATTTCTTTATGATACAAAAATTCTAATTGAAGAATATATAAAGGCAAGAGAAATAGAATGTTCAGTATTGGGAAATGAAAATCCAATAGCATCCGTCCCTGGAGAAATTATTCCAAAACATGAATTCTATTCATATATTGCAAAATACATAGATAAAAATGGAGCAGAATTAAAAATACCAGCTAAGCTTTCAAGCAAAAAAATAAAAGAAATTCAAAGTCTTGCAATAAAAGCATATAAGGCTCTTGAATGTTCTGGAATGGCTAGGGTTGACTTTTTTTTAACTTTAAAAGGCAAAATAATATTAAATGAAATTAATACATTGCCTGGATTTACAAAAATAAGCATGTATCCAAAATTATGGGAAATATCAGGAATTCCATACACAAAACTTCTAGATAGACTAATTGAACTTGCAATTGAAAAGAAAAAACAAAAAGACTCACTTAAGCGAGAGTTTTCTGTTTAATAAGCTTTAACTAACCCTTTATAAATTAACTATTGAAAGAGCTGAAAAATCTAGACATTATGTAGTGCCATTGTCAGAAGAATCTGTTCTTTGAGAGCTCTGATTCCTAATTCTCAACTCCATAGCCTTAACCATTTCATCAATTTCTCCTTTACGAAACATTTCTGGTTTTCTTTTTTCATCTGCCTTTAATCTATTTGTTAAGGACTCCGTATATAACCTTAAATCTATGGAATAGCGCCTAAAACTAATAATTTCATGTTTGCTTTCATTAGTCATTTAATTTCTAAGTTTTGAATCAACTTCTGGTTTCTGTAGTAAAACAGTATTGCTAGGATTTGGTAGGTTAGAAATAAAATCAATTATTGCATTAGGTATTGGAGACATTGGAGGTATTAAATCAATAAGCTTTCCTAATTGACACAATACTCCAAATACTTCCATACTCTTTGGCAATCTTATTTGTAGTCGTCTTACTTCTTTGCTCATATCTACTTATTATACGGTACAAATTCTATATGTAAACAGATTATTAAAGGAATATTTACTTTTTGTAAGAAATCTATCTTCTCTATGGCATATGTAGCTAGAGTAGAGAAGGCTTTAGAGGATATTAATAATCTAATATAATGTTTTACATAATGGGGGATTATCTTATAATACTCAAAATAGCCATATATGTCAAAATGGAGGATTTTAGGCTTTTTTTATTAAAAATATATTTAATATATTTTTTAAAAAAAATAAAAATATTTGTCTTTAGAAAATTATAAAAAATATAACTCCTCTACTGGTAATCTTGGGTAACGTCGTAAAAGATACAATTTACGACGTTGTATGTATATTCCTCCCAATATGTGTATACTACTAAATTTAGCTTTGCGAAATTCGCTATTTAAGGCGCGTATTATAAAAGAGCAGGAGGTCTTTACCTCTTTTCGTATTACCTCCTAATATTTAAGTACTTCTTTTATGTAATTCTCTTAAATCTTTATGAATATACCACTATCATTTTTAACAAACCCCTCTTCTTTATGTTCTTTACAAATGTTATAATTTAGATTATTCTACTTATCTAAAGTCATACTTTTGAGGCTAATTCTTCTACTTTTAGCTTATTAGCAAACATATATAACAACTGTTAATTTAGATTGTTATAACTGTCTAAATTATTATTTTCAAGGCTGAATTTTATATTTTATTTATTTTTTTTATTTTTAGTTTAGACTGCTGTAATAATAAAAATTATTAATTTAGCCTCGTCTTACCGCTTCTACCCCTAAGAGAAGTATGGGTAAATTCTTGTAAATACGCTTAAATTTAGCTTGTTTTAACAGACTAAACTTTTGTTTTTAAGGCTAAATAATTATAAGTTATCCACAATATGTAACATCTATTTTAGAGTGCAGTAGCAAACTAATCTTTGATTAGAGACTTAAAAATATATAACATAAGCAGTTTATTTAAAACAAAACATCTTTTAGTCTATATATAATATATCCTATAGTAATGAATGAATATTATTAATATTTATGTTACGTTCGTGAAATATTACTCCCCTCTTCTCTACTTTATTATTGATGCCATTATAATTTAACGCGAAAGATATTTCATTCTTTTTTATTGCCAGTTAAAACTTAGCAGCATAATTAAAAATACAAATCCCCAAACAAATAAATACTCTCTAATTGTCTCTTTAAACAATCTTTGATCAAGAAATGTGTATATAAGTCCAGCCAAGCTATAATATGAACCCGCTATAAATAATGCAAAAATTGATACATTAAGAGGAACAAATGATAAAACAATAACAATCTCAGATAGTATAAGACTTAAAAAGATAGCATACATAATACTTTCTCTTTCAATAAATGGCTTAAGCCTGATAGTCCAAAACAAATGTATGCCCATTAAAAAAATTAGAATTGCAGATAAAACAAAATTGAAAATAAAAAGAAGCTTAAGAGAGAGAATAAGGCTGAAAATTAAAAAGATTACAATTGTATGGTATAAAAAATTTACAGAAAATGCAGCCCTGTAAAGCTGAAGGCTTTTCTCTACTCCAACATTAAAGATGTTTGAACTTAAAAGCATTGCATATATAGAAATAGCATAGAAAATTACAAAAGGCAGTCGTGTAAGCCATCTTCCTGGAAACAGAAAATAAAAAAGGTAAAATGCTACTGTCAATAAAACAGGCATAAAAAACAAAGAAAACCATTCAATCTTTTCTATATCTTCAAGAATTGAAAAATATGTTAATAGATAGGCTACAATAATAAAAAGAGGAATGAAAATAAATGCTTTATTAAAGTAAAAAGAAGTAGAAAAAGCCATAAGAGATGTTAATATTACTGCACTTATACCAAACCTATATCTTTTATCAATTTTTGCTATTTTCTTGTTTATTGTTTTTATCATATGTACATTTTACTTTAAATATTTGATCTGTAAATATCAAAATTTGAAAAAACTTGCTGTACATCATCCAGCTCTTCTAATTTTTGAATAAGAGATAATATTTTTTGTGCTTGTTTTTCATCATTAACCTTAATATATGAAAAAGGCTTATAATCTAATTCTGCAGATTCATGTGGAAAAGAAACCTCCTGTTGTATTCTCCCTAATTCCTCAAAAGGAATATATACATAGAAAAAATCCTTGTCCTGATTAATATCAATTGCATTTAATTTTTCAGAGACGATAAAGACATCGTCTTCATTGACCTTTTCTTTTAAAAAGGTAATTAACCCACATTTTTTAAAAAAATAAGAAACTGAACCCTTGCCTCCAAGTTTTCCTCCATTTCTATCACATACTACTCTAATATTTGCCAATGTTCTATTTTGATTGTCTGTTGCCGCTAATATTATTAACGCAACCCCTGCTGGGGCAAAACCTTCATACAAAACCTCACTTAATGATAATTTATTTGGACCTGTCCCCTTCTCTATGGCTCGTTTTATTGTATCTTTGGGCATATTAGCTTTTTTTGCTTGATCTATTGCCAAACGAAGCTTTACATTTATATTTTCATCACTTACTCCACCACCTTCAATAACAGCTATAGTAATTAAGCGGGACATTTTTGTAAAAATATTCCCTTTTACTTTATCTTTAGCTTCTTTTTTCCTTTTAATATTTGCCCACTTTGAATGTCCTGACATTTGCCTTTATTATACTTGACAATTCCTAAAATTAAAATATACTAAAAAATGCATTGTTATTTACTTAAAAAGTAAAATAATAAAATTATAGTTTTCTTATGAATAATATAGACATACTAGAAGAAAAAGCAATAAACGCTGCAGTTTCCGCTGACTGGGAACAAGCAATAAAGCTAAACGAGAAAATATTAAAATTAAGTCCAAAGAACATAGAGGCATGTTTAAGACTCGGATATGGATATTTGCAACTTAGCAAATTTAAGCAAGCAAAAAGATATTATAAAAGAGTTCTCCGTATACAATCAGGCAATCCAGTTGTAAAAGAAAACTTAGAAAGAATAAATATTCTTGAAAAAAAATCACAAAAGAAAAATAAACAAAACTTTTCTATTGATCCTGACCTTTTTCTTGAATCAAGTGGAAAAACAAAAAGCGTAGAACTTACTAAACTTGGACAAAAAAATACATTAGCCAGTCTTATGGTAGGTCAAAAAGTATATTTAAAAATACGTAAAAGGAGAGTTGAGATAAGAACTGAAAATGACGAATACATAGGTTCTCTTCCTGACGATCTATCAAAAAGACTTATTTTTTTTATTAATGCAAAAAGCAAATATTCAGCAAATATTAAAGGAGCAAGCTTAAGTAGAATTGAAATTTTCATTTTAGAACAAAAGAAAGGAAGAAAAGTATATGAATACTCTTCATTTCCAGATGATCTTCAATCTAACCTTGAAAATCTCGCACAGCAAGAAAGCGAAGATTCTGATGAAAAAACTGAAGAGCTATTTTCAGAAAATGATATTGATCAACTTGCAGAGAAACTAACAACTGAAGAAAAGGAAGAATATCTTTCTTTTATTACCCAAAATCAAGATGATGATGAAGAAGAAGAATAATGCTTGATTCTATTTTTGAAAAAAACTATTGTTCCTTTTATCTTATTATTCTTTAAGATTCTTTCTATTTCAACAGGCATAGAAAAATCCTTCATAGAGCGCAAAGCTAAAAGAAAAGAAACAATAATTATTATAATTAAAGCAATTACCATATATAGTTTGAAAATTAAAAAATTAATCAATATTCCACTCATTTAAACCTTCAACATCAAATATTATATCAGATATGTCTGTTTTTCCTTTTTTTAAACTGCAATTAAAAAAACTGGCCAGTTTTTTTGCTGCTTGGGAGATTTCAGAATGTTTATGAATAACTGAACATTCTCTTTTTTGATTTTCTAAAGCTTTTGAAATATCAGCAACTCTTATACCTTCTCCATCAATCATACGGCTTAACATTAATGCAGTTTTATAGCTCTTTGTATACATAATTTGAACAATCCTGTTTTCTGTTCTATAGGACTTTTTGTAAAACCGACCCTGGTACTTTTTGAAAAACTCTTCTCTATCAAATATTAATTGTTTTTTTTCTTTTATTAAAGGTAAATCCGCCAGTAATTTAAATTGAATTTTTTGCTTTTGTATAAATGAATAATAAAGATATATCTTATCAAATAATGTGGCATTTGATCTGTTAAGAAAAATTTGAGCAAAGTTAGGGAATTTATTGAACTTTTTATTAGTTTCATAGTATATTATAGGCTTTACGTCATAAAAGTATAAGTCAACAAATGATGAAGTATTTACGCTAAATGTTCTCTTAAATAAATCAGGTTTTTTTTCTAAAGCAACTAACTTTCCTAAAGCGCCTAGTTTATAATAACCATATCCTCCTGGAATTAAAACTTCTACATCTGCTGAAAAAGGAACAAGATAGCTTATATTATTTGTTGAAAGTGAATAATAAATTGTGTCTTGTCCGTAAAACACAATATTTACTCTTTCCTCTCCTTTAAAAAATACTGATACAGTAATATTTTTATAGATAAAGTATATTAATAAAAAACCAAAGGCTGCTCCTATGAGGATTTTTTTTGATTTAAGCATTAAATCAAACCTTGCTCAATTTTTAATTTTTTTATCCTGCTTAATATTTCTTCCTTAGGAAGTTTGTACCACATTAATATCTTTTTTATTATTGATAAAGAAGCTTCAAATTCAGGTTGAATTAGCATGTCTGCACCAATGTCTTTGATTCTTTTTTTATCCTGCTTTTGATGTATTCTGCTAATTATATATATTTTTGAATTAAGCTTTTTTGCATTAAGGATTATTGATTCCTGAGATATCTTTTCAGGAACTGCAAGTATTAATATTATTGCTTCATCAACCTGAATATAGTCAAGAAGGTCAATGTCAGAAGCATCACCATAAATAATATTTACTCCCTCTTTTTTAGCTTGCTCAACTTTTTGAAAATCATAATCAATTGCAATAAATGGAATGTTTGAAAGAAGCAATGTTCTTCCAATATTGCTCCCCATCCTTCCATACCCGCAAATTACTATATGATTTTTAATACTTAGTACATCTAAAGGAGAATGGTTTTGTTCAAATTTATGAACAATAATATTATCCAAAAATGGAAAATATTTTTTAATATTCCTTCTTATTAGGCTGTAAAGCTTATCTTTATTCTGAATTACAATTGGAGTCAGCATAAATGATATCAGAGCTGATGTTATTATAAAAAGATATTCGGAAAATGATACGATTTGAGACATAAAAGCAACAGACATAAGAATAAATACATCCTCATCCACCTGAAAAAGATAAGCGCTTAAACTAAACGATGTTTTTGGATGGAATCTAAAAAACAAGAATATTCCAAGAACAATAAAGCCTTTAATTAAGATTACTAAAAATGTAAAAGCAAGTATTGCAGGAATAAGTGTAAAAATAGCACCAAGCTTAATATTTATCCCAATAAATACAAAAAAAACAACAGCAAACAAATCCCTTAACGGCCTTACCTCTGAAAATATATGATGGTTTTCAACCGTATGGGCAAGAAGAATACCAGCTACAAATACACCAATAAGTATAGGTATGCCCAATACAAGTGATATGTATGTAACAAAGAAAATAAAGACTATTATAAAAAGGTTTAAAAGCTCTCTTGACATTCTTGATATTTTATTGAATATAACTGGTATTGCTTTTTGTCCTGCGTAATACAAAAGAAAAATTATAACTACAGATTTTAACAGGCTTAGTATTATATCTATGCCAATATTAAATACTGAAACAGTATCGATTGTAATTGAAGTAAAAATTATCAAAAATGGAATAAATGCAATATTTTGATACATAAGAATCCCTAAAGCTATTTCTCCAACAAATGTATTTTCTTCTCCTCTATCTTGAATAATTTTTGCAACAAGTGCCGTTGAAGACGATGACATTGCAATACCAATTAATAGAGACTGTAAAAGCCCAAATTTAAAAAGAAGACTTAAGATAAATACAAAAACAATAGAAAGAAGAAGCTGCAATGTTCCTCCTATAATAATATACCTTTTTAGCGTAAGAAGACGGGTAAAATTAATCTCAAGACCTACTGTAAAAAGAAGTAGAATAATTCCAAAATATGCAAATTGATTTACTGTATCTTTTGAAATAAACCCACCAAAGAAATTTCCAAGTATTAATCCTCCAATAATATATCCTACTATGGGTGATATTTTTAATCTTTTTGCAAGCATTCCAAATATAAATGGGGGTAAAAGGAAAAAAAAGAAATTAAATATTGTTAATGCAGGAATATCTACCATTTAAAAAAGTATATCAGTTTGAGGCATTATTTTCGCAGCCTTTTTTCAGCCTCAATACAGTATGAAGCTTCGGGAATAAGCTCCAGTCTTTGTTGAGATATTAGCTTATGTGTACTTTTGCAAATACCATATGTTCCTCTTTTAATTCTTTCTAAAGCATCATTAATATTTACAAGTTTGTGCTGAAGGTTTTTTAACTGTGCCTGAACTGTTTCATGACCGATCTGCTCTCTGGCATCTGTATCAACTGCAGCATTATCTGAAACATGTCCTGGATCTAAAAAAGGATCGCTTTTTTTAAGTTCCGTTATTTGAGATGTTATCTTCTCCATCTCTTTTTTTAGTTTGTTTTTTTGTTTTGCTACAAAAGCTTTTGGGTGTTTTTTTGACATATGATTTAAGTAATCTACCTAATAAAGATACTTTTTTAAAAATCGTATCTTTAAAATATACTATATAATAAATGCTTGCTATTATTAAAACTATTAACGAAAAACTTCTGTTAAAACTACTATTTACGAAGTATAAATGATTCTCTTTTAATTTGTCAAACATAAAATACACAAGGCTAAAATACCAGCAGAAAAATATAAAAGCAAAACCATATTTGTATTTCCCCCTTCTTATTTCAAACATCATTCGGTATGAGATATAAAAGGCTAAAAAAAATAAAAGAGATTCATATAGTGCTGTTAAGTGACGAGATCCATCAAATCCAATATATTTTATTGAAAGCAGAAAATTGGTTTTAGTCCCAATTTCTACTCCTGAAATAAAGCTTCCAAGCTTCCCTAGACCAAGAGCTAAAAATAAAGGATTTATTACACAATCAATAATTTCTGTCCATTTAATTTTCTTTGATGCAAGAAAAAGAAAAAATCCTAAAAATCCTCCAATTATACAGCCTATTAGAGACATTCCAGGATATCCATTAATAAGAATAAATTTCAATATACTAAATCCAAAGTCTTTAAAATCTAAAATTACATATATTAATCTTCCAATAAATAAACCTGAAGCTAAAGAAATAAACACAGCGTCAAATATTTGCTCTTCTTTTCTTGAAGTAAGCTGAACATTCTTCCATAATAAAAAACTTGACCAAAAAAAGGCTAAGACTAAAAATACTCCAAATGTATATATTTTTACAATTTTTAAATCTAAAAGAATAGGTAGCATATATTTAAATAGTATATCAAATCCTGAAATACACTATAATAGAATTTTAAATATCAATATAAATAACAAAGCTATGAAAAAGAAAGGCTTTTTACCCTTGCTTGCTATTTTACTTTTTGCTTTTATTCTGCGCATTTATGGCATTAATTGGGATCAAGGAGCCCATCTTCATCCAGATGAGCGTATGCTTATTATGGTTGCAGATAGAATTCATTTTTTCGACAATCTAAGCCCAGACTTTTTTAATTACGGATCTTTACCAATATATGCAATAAAGGCAATATCTCAAGCAATAGATTTATTTTTTCCTTTTTTAAATTTAGCTTCTTACAATGGAATGCTTTATGTAGGAAGATATATGTCAATATTTGCTGATTTAACAATAATATTTATAATATTTAAAACAGCTAGGCTTCTTTTTAAAGAAAAACAAGAAATTGCTTTTTTTGCTTGTTTTTTTTACTCTATATCCTTTTTTGCAATTCAAAACACACACTTTTTTGTTGTTGATGTGTTTTTGAATTTATTTATTGCCCTTACTGTTTATTTTCTTCTCTTATTTATTAAAAAACCATGTTTAAAAAACATAACATATATGTCTATTGCATTTGCGGCAGCACTTGCTGTAAAAATAACTGCAATAATTATGTTTCCTGTTATTGTAGTGGCTATAATTATTAAAGCTGCAAGAAAGTATAAAAACAAGAAAATATTTAAGGCATTGCTTTATACTATTTTATTCTCCTCACTTTCTTTCCTTTTCTTCTTTATATTCATGCCCTATGCCATTTTTAATTACAATCGCTTTCTTAATGATATTTTTTCTCAAATAAAGATGAATTCAGATCCATATATCTTTCCATATACCCTACAATATGTTGATACTCTCCCCTATTTTTATTATTTAAAGAATATTGTTATATGGGGCTTGGGTCCTATAATTTCCTGTCTTAGCTTAATAGGTATAATATATTTTGCTTTTAATATTAAGAAACTCAAAAATAGAGGCTTAATCCTTGTTTATTTAATATTTTATATCTTCTATCTTTTAATAATAGGCCGCTCTTCTGTTAAATTTATGCGCTATATGCTTATTCTTTATCCATGTTTAGCAATATTTGCAGGTTATGGCATATATTATTTAAAAAAGAAAAATATGCGTATAATTCTCTACCCTATTCTCTTTTTATCCTTATTGTGGACTTTAATGTTTGTAAATATTTATTCTCAAAAGCATACAAGAATAGAAGCTTCTGAGTGGATAAATAATAATATTAAATACAATAAAACTCTTGCTGTTGAACATTGGGATGACAGGCTTCCAATTTACGAAAGTGAAAAATATACTATTCTTGAACTTAGGCTTTATGAGCTTCCAGATGATGAAAACAAATGGAAAGAAATTAATAATGTACTAGATAACGCTGACTATATTATTATAGCTTCAAATAGGCTTTATACACCTTTACAAAAGCTTAATGACTGTAAAAAGCATATAAAATGCTATCCAAGAACAAGCACTTATTACAAATTGCTATTTAATGAAGAGCTTGGATTTAAAAAACAAATTGAATTTTCTGTTTATCCTAAGATTAAAATAGGAAATTTTAAACTGGAGATTATTGACGATAATGCGGATGAATCTTTTACTGTATATGACCATCCAAAGATTATGATTTTTAAAAAATCTAAGTAAATGCTTTGCTATCTCTTTAAAATGGATTTACAATTTTGTTAAAAAAAGTTAGAATATATTTTGAATTAATTAATAAATTAAATAAGTATGCAAGAATCCGGAGAAGAATTTTTACATAAAAGAAACCCTCAGCTTCATACCACTTCCCCTATTAAAAGAACACAAGAAAGGCTAAAAAAAAGAGGAGAAAAAACATCACAGAAACCAGTTGATAAAATAGAAGCTTATCTTGATCGTATCAAAGACATTTTAAATCCCAAACCATTTAATGATGATAGAGATTTTGACAGAAGAAAACGCAATGTTGATTTTTTAAAAACAAGTCTTTATGAAAATGTGATTATTAAATCAGACGATATACCTGAAAGCTATTATGAAAACCAAAGCAGATTAGATCGCGAACAAGGTCGTGGAGATATTGCAATTACTGACGAAAGAAGAAAACAATTAAGCGAAGTCATTATAAGTAATCAAAGGTCCAGTTTAGATAATTGGGTAAACTATTTTACTTCCCCCTATTCTAAGAGTTATCCTATGTGGGCTAAGTATTGGGCCTTTACCGGTACGTTAAAGCTTTCAACTTATGATAAAGAAAAACACGCCTTTGCAGAAAGAAATAAGGGTAGTGTGGCGCCTTTTCCTGATCTTAATCGGGAAGCATTAGCTTATGTAATAGATAGTATTGTCAAAAAAATTAATAAAGAACATATATCAGATGCAGAAGATAATCCTGAACTACAACTATTACTCCAAGGAGCTAATTTTGGCAAACTCTATGCTTATGCAATTGAAAAAGTAACACCGACTGAAGAAAGTGAACTCATAAATACTCAAGGGAAATGGATAAAATTTCCTCAAGACTGTCACCCCATGACTTATATACCAGAAGGATTTAGTAAGCCACTTATCCCATCGCTTCAGGGTCATGGCACAGGCTGGTGTACTGTCGGAGAAACAACAGCTAAAGATCAACTTAAAGATGGTGATATTTATGTCTATTATTCTTATAATAAAGAAGGAGAACTAGTTATTCCCAGAGTCGCTATTCGTATAGAAGACTCGCAGATTATTGAAGTGAGAGGTACTGCCGATGAACAAAACCTTGATCCATATATTGCTAATATAGTTGATAAGAAACTAAAACAATTCCCAGATGGAGAGAATTACAAAAAGAAATTAGATAATATGAGGCAGCTGACAGAAATCGACAGAAAAAATACTGCTGGAGAAGAATTAACAAAAGACGATCTTTTGTTTTTGTATCAACTTGACTCGATAATAGAAGGGTTTGGTTATGAACAAGATCCAAGAATTGATGAAATATTAGCTAAAAGAGATATTAAGTCTGATATTTCGTCTATAACAGACTATTCTAAAGAACAGATTAGCACAACAGGACAAGAAGCTTTAGAAGATGGTATCAAATTCCATTACGGAAATCTTGATTTAAGCAGCCTCCAGTTTGCTGAAATATTAAAGTTGCCGGAAACAGTATATGGTAGTGTTTATTTAGACTCGCTTCGATCTGCTACAAACGTAGAGTTTCCAAAAACAGTACATGGTAGTATTGACTTACATCGCCTCCAGTTTACTAGAATATTAAAGTTGCCGGAAACAGTATATGGTAGTGTTTATTTAAACTCGCTTCGATCTGCTAAAAACGTAGAGTTTCCAAAAACAGTACATGGCCATGTTTATTTAGATAGGCTCCCATCTGCTGAAAAACAAGAAATTAGAAAAAGATATCCTAAATTATTTATTAGATAATTCAAAGTTTATTAGACCTTGAACATTTATTCTTTTAATTCCTCCTCTACCTTTTGCTCAAAATGAAAGGATTATGATTTTTAAAAAGATCTGAGTGAGCCCTTAGAATAAATTGTATGATATTTAAATGATAAATAAACAAATTAAGTAATAATTTATTGACACAAGTCCATAAATTTAGTATAATTTTATGGAATGATACAAAGAACACTTGGTAAAAAAATAAATAAGAGTTTCAAATCCGGCTTTATTACAATTATTTATGGTCCTCGTCGTGTGGGGAAAACCATATTATTAAAACAGCTTACTGAAAAAATTGAAGATAAAAATATACTTTGGTTTAATGGCGATACTGAAGAAGCACAAAAATCACTAAGAAGCACTTCTCAAACAAAACTTGTTAATCTTGTTAAAGATAAAAGTATAATTATTATTGATGAGGCACAGCGAATTGAAAATATAGCTTTATCGCTAAAAATTCTTATTGATACCTTGCCTAATAAAAAAATTATTGTTACAGGTTCATCTTCATTAATGTTAGCTAGAGGCATTCAGGAAACTTTAACCGGAAGAACTATTAAATATAGGCTCTATCCTTTATCTACAACTGAACTTACTTATAATATAGAAAGTTATAAAAAACCATATCTTTTAGAAGATCAGCTTATTTTTGGTGGCTATCCTTATTTAACTAAACTATCTAGTACAAAAGAAAAAAAAGACTATCTCAAATCTATTGTTTCAGATTATCTATTTAGAGATGTTCTTTTACTTAAAGATATAAGTTCTCCTGATACGCTTAAAAAACTTGTTGCGCTTCTTTCTTTTCAAATAGGAAACGAGGTTTCTTTAAATGAGCTTGCAAATAATCTGGGGATAGATGTTAAAACTGTCAATAGATATTTATCGTTGCTCAAACAAAGTTTTGTTATTTTTGAACTATCTGCATTTTCTAAAAATCTACGTAAAGAGGTCGCAAAAAGCAAGAAATATTATTTCTGGGACTTAGGCATAAGAAATGCAGTAATTAATCAATTCATGTCATTAGATAGTCGAACAGATATAGGAAACCTATGGGAGAACTTTCTTGCAGTGGAGCGAATGAAAAAACACGAGTATTCACACACTCAAAGAGATTACTATTTTTGGAGGACCTATGAAAAAGCTGAAATTGATTGGATTGAGACACAAGAAGATAAACTTTCAGCCTACGAATTCAAATGGAAACCTCAAAAACCCCATACTCCTAAAGCCTTCAAAGAAATGTATGGTGAAGAAACCTGTATTATTTCAAAAGAAAACTATCTTGAATTTATAATTTAATAAAATTGCAGCTTTATTCTGTAATGTAGTTTTCAAAAAGCTTGAGCAAACTCTCCTATAAATATCTCAGCAGTTCCATCTGGAAGATATATCCTCTTTTTTATTTTAAACTCAAGCCCTTTATATCTCTCTTTAGCCTCATTAATATCATCTTTACGAAGTGCAAATAACTGCTTTTTATTGCTGTCTATTTCAATAGGATTGCTCATTACTCTACATTTTCTACAGTTTATTTGTGTATTATAAAAACTTAAAAGAACTTCACCCCTATTAAATCTATGTGTTATTAACAACTCATCATAGTACCTTTCCTTTTCCTCGAATATCTCCATTACTGGTTTATACCCATACTGCCATCCAAAATACCCTGAAGAATAAGCAGGATATTTATTATTGTTTATTAAAAAAAATATAGCTTCAATTAAGAAAATTAATAATATAAATATTGCTATTACTTTCTTTTTATTATTTAAAATTCTTCTATTTTTCTTAATAAAGGCAAAAACATATGAAACCATAAATGGAAGGAAAAATATAGTTGTAAACACTGATATTGAATAGGGAGGCTCTTCATAATTTGTTGTTAGAACATCAGAAAAAGGGTATGCTAAAAAAAGTAAAAAGAAAGGTAAGTATAACCTTTTCCTTTTTTTGTCTTTATCAAAAAAAACATATAGTACTAATGCTGATAAAATAATTGGAAGTGATGATCTATACAGTTCTCCATTTCCTTGGATTGAATGTCTTTTTACATATCCCCCATTCATATCTATTTCTCCCTTAAAAAACAGATAATCTAATGAATAATACTTTGGATAATTTAAAATTACTTTTACGATTCTTTTTTTTACATTTAAATCTTTATTTGACTCATCTTTCTGATTTATTCTTGATATGTATGCATTATTAAATAAAATAGCTAAAACAATAGGCGTGTATACAAAACAGAATGAGAATATGAAAAAAAGCGTATATTTAATATTCTTCTTTGTTCTTATGTTTTTAAGAATAAGAGTTAATAATAATATAAGGAAAAATAGTGCAGAGGTTATTAGATAGCCTCCATATCCATACGCACTAATTCCCAAACATGCTCCGCTTAAAAAAGGATATATGATATTCGATTTCTTTTTGTTGTTTATAAAAAGAAATAAATAATATGAAAGCAATATAAATAAAAAAGAAGGCATTAATCCAAAGTTGGGTTTTGAAAAATGAAAATAAATAGGAGTAAATGCAAAGTATAAGATTATTAAAACAGGATAGTAAGATTTAATTTTTTTAAGTATTAAATACAATACAATTAAACATAATACGCTGTAAAACAACGTACTTAAACGTACAGAAAATTCATTTAATCCAAAAATATATACAAATGGAGATGTTGCATAAACTGGAAGAGCTCCAAATATATATTCAAAGTGTCTATAAAATAATGGCGTAACAAATTGAGTAAACCCGTTTTTTAATAAAAGATAACTATTATGTCCTATTTCAGCTTCATCACAGAAAAAACCTAAAGGGTTGGTATTGAAATTCCATGCTCTGGAAATTATAAATGCAAGCAAAACTAATATAAAGGGAAGAAGTTGTATGGGCTTTTTTGATAATAATCTCTTTATTCTTTTCACATATTCATTTTACTACGTTATTATATTTACTATTTACGATATTCGTATTTTATTTTAAATAATAATAGCTTTTTTTAGTTTTGCCTTTTCTATTGAGAAAACCTTTATTCACTAAAGCTTTTAAAAGTCTATGAGCCTGTTGGCGAGAAACATTTAATATTTCTGCTATTTCTGTAGAAACGACTTCTTTTCTTTCCTGAACAATATTCAAAACTTCTTTTTCTTTAGGAGTTGGGCGTTTTTCTATTTTGAGTTTTAACAATGCACTTTCTACCTTAGAAAAAGCTCCTTGAAGAGAATATTTAACACCGTCGGTAAAATATTCCAACCATTGAGTTTTATTCCCCTTGTCGGCAGTATGCAGCATATCTGAATACATTATCCTATCAATATCATAATAATCATCCAAAACAAAATATTTATTAATTAGATAATTATTTTGTAAGAAAATAAGAGCCGTCAATAGACGACAAACTCGTCCATTACCATCAATAAATGGATGAAGATAAACAAATTGATGATGATAAATACCTGCTTTAATAGTAATTGGAAGTTCGTTTTCTTTTTTT
>Ga0208904_1001122_pt1 | contig 18889 bp, 25 predicted proteins | sample AntAceMetag02UKB_FD_184774 | JGI IMG/M metagenome (GOLD analysis project Ga0208904, IMG submission 184774) | Saline lake microbial communities from Ace Lake, Antarctica - Antarctic Ace Lake Metagenome 02UKB (SPAdes) (version 2) | ecosystem: Environmental > Aquatic > Non-marine Saline and...
TATTTTATTCTTATACATATAGATTCTAGCTTGCTTTCTAATGCTTTTCTTCTATCTTCTATTCCTTTGGTTTCTATTTCTTTTCTTTTTTGTTCTACATAAGCCTTTTCTACTTTTTTTATCATGTAATCATTTTGCTTGGGATTATGTAGTTTTTCATAAATTTCTCTTATTTCAGGATATTCACTTTCTCCCCAGAGGTGTAAGTGTTCCCCATTTTCCCTTATCGCCAATAGCCATGATTCACTGCCTTCTGACACAAAGCCCCCTTTTGATCCATATATCTGGTATTTATATTTTATTCTTATTTCGAATTTATCTTTTAGAAAAGCTATGTATTCTGTGTTATCTGAACAATCTTTATAAAAATTCCATTTTTGATTTTTTAATTGTTCAAAAAATCCTTCTGTTAATATTAGCTTATCTTCCATTTATTTTTTTAGTTTTGTCTATATTTAAAGATTGTTGTGATTGAGTTTATTTTTTTTTCACTTTAATTTCTCGAGTCCAAGAATTCTCACCGGTTGTGTAGTCTTTATATGATTTTACAATTAAAGGTTTTTTGAAAAGTGGGCAATCTAAAACAAATGTTTCAAATTCTCCACCTTCGCCTGCAATGTGGATTTTGTATTTTTCGTTTAGATCAACTAGTTCGCTTAATGTTTTTTGATTTATTTTTTTCCCTAGCCATTTTTGATCTAGAGGGTATGCTGCGATTCCGATTATTATTGTTTTGAATTTATTTTTTATTAATTCTTTCATGTATAAATATTCAGGTTTTTGCCAAAGTGGATTTATACATTTAATGTTTAATTTGTCGCATATTTTTTGGATTCGTGAAGCCTGATAAACAGAACGTATTGCGCCTGTAACAATTCCTTCTATTTGGTATTTCTTAATTGCTTTCTTAATTATTTTTTCAAGATCTTTTAATTCTAATTCTTTTTCGCCTTTTGTTTTTTTAATCAATAAAGGAATTTCCATTGCCTTGGATTGCTTTTTCGTTTTTGAAATTGACGGTGTGTGAAACATGTAACTGTGCTTATTGTCTGAGAAAATTGAAATTAAACATGTTAGCTTATGTCCTTGTTTTTTTGCAAGATATGCCGAATAGACCGAGTCTTTCCCTCCTGAGAATAATATAGCTGTCTTCATATAGTTTTTAATACATAAATACTTTTAAATCTAACTTGTTATTGTTTTAGATGGAGGGGTATATCGGTCCAGAATGTAAAGTTTATTTGGATATAGTTAGGGCTATCGATATTATAAAAAATGGAGAATATTTAGATGATGTTCGTGAAAAAATTATTTCGAAGCTTGAAAATTTAGCAGAAGATATTGAAAATAAAGTTATAAAAGATCGGTTTTATTTTGAATATTTGGCTAAGCTTACTCCAGAATGTTATGTTGAAAAGATGATTTGTTCTTTTGAGAATGTAAAGGATTATAGAAAGGATCAATCTGATATTAAGATAAATTAATTATTCTTCTTTTTCTAATTCTTCATAAGGATTTCCATTATGCTTAAAGTAAGTGTGCTTCATCCAAATATGTATTTCGTCGAAATGTTTTTCTTGATGTAGCCATATTTTTTTTTGACCTTCTAAGTGTAATAAAGATGTAAAATGCGAGATTCGTTTGTCTTTTTCTTTTCCTGCCAAATGCGTGAAGTGCATTTTTTTTGTTTCCTTGTTAGTTTCAAAATGATTTGTTATTTTCCCAAATATTTCTTTTATTTTATCTTTTATGCTAAATGTTTTTTTCGGAAGTGAAATTGATGATTCTCGTAATGCATTTTTTTGAAGGATTGTTCGTTTTATTCTTCTGTTTTCAGTGTGAATAGCTTTATTTAAAGATTCAATTAATTCTTTTAATGTAACTTTTTTATAACGTGGCATTGGGCTTCGTGGTATTAATTCTGGAATTGATTCATCTAGTTCTATTCTTTCGAGTTCGTATTTTTTTTGTTCTTTTTTTCCAAATAAAATTTCATCTATACTTTTGATATATTTATTTAAAAGAATTTCAGATTTTATTCTTAAGAGTAGCGATGCCGCTAAAAGAATTTTACTTGAAACGAAAAAATCATTTTCCTGAAGTTCGTTTATTTTTTCCATAAATTTTTCAGATAATGATGTTAGATTGATATCCCATGGGTCGAGTTGTTCAGTATTAATTAGGTCGTAAATTATTTCTTGCCAGCTTATTTCTTTTCCAAATAATAAATCATGGATTTGATTTTGTTTGACTGAATTGATTCCATCCTCTTTTTTCATTTATAATAGAATGAATTTTAATTTATAATTATGTGTTTTTTATTTTAGTAACGTGAAATGACCACTTTGTGTTAAAAACGCCTTGTCATTTCCTAAGAGTAACATGACCAAAAGGTTTAAATAGGGTAATATGTTAGATTGAATATCACCTCTTTTTACCCAGGATAGAGGTTTTGGGAACTATTTTATGTCCTGAAGCATCTATCCCCGGGTTTTATAATATTAAACGATTTTTTATAAATAGATTAAGGTTATTAAAATTAAATTTTTGAAAAGATTATTCTTTTTTTTCATCAACTTTTTTTTTGCTTGCGAATTCTGCGTAATGACATTTTCCACAATATGATCGTCCTTGAGAAACCATTAAAAATGTTCCAGGTCCACATCTTGGACATGATGCCGATCTAATTATCTTGTCGCCTTCAATTTTATATTTTGTATATTTTTTACTTGTAGGTTTATTTTTATGTGGTTTTTTCCCTTTCTTTTTTACTTTTATTTTCTTTCCCATTATTCTTCTTTAACCTCTGGTTTTTCAGTTGCGATTGGTTCTTTGTTGGGCTGAGTTTCTTCAGGTTTGTTTTCTGTTTTTTGATCAGGTTCATTTTCTTCAGCAGGTTTTTCTGCAACTTTTTTTTCTTCCTCAGCTTTCTTTTTTTCTTCTGCTTCAGCCTTTTGAGCTTCTTCAAAAGCTTTAGCTTCATTTTTTCTTTGTTTCTTTGTTTTAACTAAAATTTTATTTTTTTCATGAGTTGATGAATAAATATGTGCTTCAATATTAAAAGTTTGAGAGCCGAATTTTCCCTTTATCCCAATAAGATGTAATTTTTCAGGATCTATTGAAAATTTTTCACAAATTAATTTTTTAACTTCAGTATTGCTTGGTGTAATAGTTGTTGTAATAGTTGCAGAAATTTCTTTTCTATCGAATAAGAGATTTTGATTTTCAGAAAGTATTTTTAATTCCATTATCTTGTTTTTATTGCAAACTCTCCTTTTTCAGTTAAGCCTATTTTTTTGGCGATTTCAGATTGTTCAGGATTTAATACAATAATTTTTCCCTTGAATGCTTCGGTGTGTTCTTTTGATTCACATTTTGGACATAATTTTTCTTCATGAATTGTTTTACAAATTTTACATGCTTTTTGTTTTGCCATTATTTTTTTGCCGCCTTTTTAGTTTCTTTTTCTAATGTTTTTTTAGTTTCGGCTAGTTTTTTATTAGCATCTTCTTTGATCCATTCAAGTTTTCCTAATCCAGGTTGCCTCATTGTTAATCCTATTTTTGGACTTTCTCTCTTGTAGCTTATTGCAACGATTCTTGCTAAACATTCATCGTCTTCTTTTAATCCTCGTTTTGAGTTTTTACCTAACAATGAATTTTCTTTGCTGAAGCTTACATAGTCGTCCATTGTTTGACTAATGTGAATCATTCCGTTTAACATTCCTAGATTTATGAAAGCACCGAAGTTTGTAATTTCTGCAATTTTTCCGAATACTAATTCTTGTAATTCAGGTTTCCATACTAATAATTTAAATGTAGAATTATAATACGCTGCTCCATCTCCAGGGATGATTACACCTTTTCCAATTTCTAAAATTTCAACTACCGTTATAACTTTTCCGAATTCTTTGCTGTAGTAGTCTTGATATGTTTCTCTAAGTTGTGTTTCAACTGCTTCTGAAGTAGGTAATCCGAATAATTTCGGGGCTACTCTTACATAATCTTGTACTTCGATTAAATAGAACATTTTATCTAAAATTTATAATAAAAGTTGGTTTAAAAAGCTTGTGAGTGGTTAGATAATTTCAAATCCTGCTCGATTCCGAATTATCATCACTCTGTTTGATATTTTGAATTGAAGTTCTCTGTCAATTGTCGCTATTATTGTCTTTGGATGTTCTTTTGCATATTTTATTATTGATTTATCAACGTGTCCTTTTCCTAGTCCTGGTGAGCTAAAATCATTTTTTTGCAAAATTCTTAATGCAAGTTCAGCGTCTTCTTTGAAGTGTTTTTTTTTGTTTGAATTAGTTATGTTTTTTAATTCTTGAATAACTTGTTTTGGAATTAAAATTTTATATCCACCTAATTCTAGTTTTTCAAAAAAATCTATTTTGTATCTTATGCAGCTTGCTATAAAATTTGTATCTAATAATATTTCTTTCATCTTAATTTTAAGATATTAAGGTTTAAATAATCTTTTTGTTTGATAATTGCAGAATAAAAGTAAGTGTAAAATTTTTATGCATTTGTTTTTCAAAGAAAAAAAATGAAAGAGCGTGATAATATTCTTAAGATTTTAAAGGGAACAGAAGATGGAATGAGAGAAAGTGATTTTTCGAAGATTAAGGAATTGAGCAATCAGACAATTAATACGGCTGCGCGGACACATGATCCAGATAATATTGCAGTTGCAGTTATTGTGTATTCTATTGCGAAGATTTTGGAGCGTGAGAGTTATAAGCAGGAAAAAGGTTGGGCTGCGTTTTATAAGATGATTGAGAAATCTATTGAGAATGCAATTAAAGATATTGATAATGAGGATGCGTTGAGAAAAGATTTGGAGAAGATTCGTTGGGCAATGGGGAGGCTTTCTGGAAATTTGAAAAAATATGTTGATGATGTTTTTAAGAAGGCGCAGATAAATAAGGCGTCGAGGATTTATGAGCATGGAACATCTATGGAAAAGACAGCGAGTCTGCTTGGGATTACAATGTATGAACTTGCAAATTATGTTGGACAGAAAAATATTGTTCCAGATAAAGAATCTAAAAGTTTTGATTTGAAATATAGAATGAAAATTATGGAGTATTTGTTTGAATGAAGATTCGGAAAGTTAAAAGAGGGGATTTAAAAAAGATTGGAAAATTAATGAAGACAGAATTCAATAAGCCGCCATACAATGATGGTTGGACAGATAAAGCTGTTATGATAACAGTTAAGAATTATTTTAAAATTGGATATGGATTTGTTGCGGTTGAAGAGAAAGAGATTGTTGGATTTATTATGGTCAGAAATGAACCATACTCTCAAGGTGTTTATGTTATAGTTGAAGAATTAATTGTAAAAAGGGATTTTCAAAGAAAGGGGATTGGTGAAGAATTAATTAAGATTGTTGAAAAAAAATCTAAGAAAAAAAAGGCTTACACAATATATCTTTATTCACATAAAAAATCTCATGCATTTAAATTTTATAAAAAGTTGGGATATAAGGAAAGTGAATATATGGTAACAATGGAGAAGAAGTTATGACACAAAAAATCCTAATTTTCGACGCGAGCACAATTATTTCATTTACGATGAATGGTTTGTTGGATGAATTTAGAGAATTGAAAAAAGCGTTTGGTGGTAAATTTATTATTCCGGTTGAAGTTCGTGAGGAGGTTATTGATAAGCCGTTGAAGATTCGTCGTTTTGAGTTGGAGGCGTTGAAGGTTCAGCAGTTGTTGGATGATGGTATTTTGGAAATGTCGAGTGTTCTTGGAATTAAAGATTCAGAAGTTTCGAAACGTGCTAAATATTTGATTGAGTTGGCGAATGGAATGTTTGTTAGTCGTGGGCGCGATGTTCGATTGATAGATTCAGGTGAGACTGCATGTGTAGCGTTGGTTAAAATTTTGAAAGAAAAAGGTGTTGATAGTGTTTTTGCTGTTGATGAAAGAACGACGCGTATGCTTATAGAGACGCCTGAGAATTTGAAGGATTTGATGGAGAGAAAAATGCATACAAAGGTTCAGTTGAAAAATGAGCATTTTAAAAATTTTAAAGGTTTAAAGATTGTAAGGTCGATAGAATTAATTTATATGGCGTATAAAAAAGGTTTAGTTCGATTGAAGGGTGATTTAGTTTTGGAAGCGTTGCTTTATGCTATGAAATTTAAAGGTTGTTCAGTTTCTGAAAAAGAAATTAGAGAATTGAAGAGGATTGGATGAAAGCAAAAAATTATTTTAGATAAACTTAAAAATTAATGAATTCTTTGATATATATTGGGTTCGTCGTACACTGGTAGTATATTGGTCTCCAGAGCCGAGGAAGGGGGTTCGATTCCCCCCGAGCCCATTTGTTACTTGAAAATGTCAAATATCAAAACATTTATATCCTTAATATTCATATATTATTTATGAGTATTAGAAAAAATTTAGAGAATAAATTAAAATTTTTAAAAAGAAAGAATGTTTTATTGGCAGGAGTTGGATCATTAATTATGTTTTATTCTACATTTGTTGGAGGGTGTTCAGATTTAAATAAAAATAACATTGAGGAAAATAAATCTAAATATGAAAATGCATTAATTGTGAGTCCTTTAGGTTTTTCTTTTGATGATCAAGTAGTTTTACAATCTGGATTAAATGTTGAAAAAAGTTTATTTGGAGATAGATATAGATTTACAAATAATTTTTCATGTTTGGATACAGATGTCGATGAAAAAAATGTTTCAGGAAAAAATTTAGATGTTAAAGGTGATGTGTATTTTTTAAATGATTGCGGTATTTTAAGAAAAGTTTTTGGGGATAAATGTAATAGGAATGGGGGTTTGAGTGAAGGTTTTTGTGAAAATAATAAACTTGTTGTTGAAAATTATAGATGCAATAATGGATGTTTAGATGGTGCGTGTGTTAAAGATTGTGTTTCAGAAATTTCAGAAGATAAAGAATGTGGAAAGTTTATAGATAATTGTGGCAAGATTAGTGATTTGGGAGAATGTTCAAATGATAAAGAATGTCTTGAAAATAAATGTTTTGGTTGTACGGATACTGATTTTTCATATAAGGATGTTTATAAATATATTAATAAATTTGAAAAAGGAGAGGTTGTGGGATTAGACACATTGGGAAATATTATAACAAGAATTGATTATTGTGTAAATGATAAAAAAGTTAAAGAATATTTTTGTAAAGAAAATGATTTGGTTGTGCAAATGTCTTTGTCGTGTGAGGGTAGTTCGGTTTGTTTAGATGGTGCGTGTGTTAACGAAAATATGAGATGTTTTGATAATGATGATCAAGATAAGGACATTCGAAGTAGTGTTGTTGGTGTCAATGAATACGATAAGGAATATAATATATTTGATTATTGTTTGAGTAAATATATTTTAAATGAAAAAGTTTGTAATGATGATGTTTCGGAAACGCTTAGAATTGAATGTGAAAATGGATGTTTGAATGGAAAGTGTTTGACTGATAATGAAGTGTTTCCAGATTGTTTAGATCTTGTCGAAGGGCATAATAGCCCAGATGAAAATAGAATTAATTTAGTTTTTGTTGGACATATGTTTGAAAATATAAATGATTTAAAAGATCGTGCGAATTATTTAATTGAAGGTAATGGACTTTTTTCATTGGAGCCTTTTTTGTCAAATAGAAATTTATTTAATTTTTGGTTTGTTAATGAAAGTTATGAGCTGTCTCAAAATAAGGAGAATTGTCCTAGTGTTGATACGAACTTAGAAGATTCATGTGATTTGAAAAATATTTATGCGATTAATATTTGTAATTATAAAACTTCTAAGGTTGGAAGAAGAAGTGGAAATGAAGTATCGTTAAATATTAATTCAGGCCGTGGTGTTATGAGTCATGAGCTTGGTGGGCATATTATTGGTGGGTTAGCTGATGTTTATCCAGGGTCACATGGTTCTCCGAATGCTGCAAATGATATTGATGAGGCAATTGGGTGGTGGAAAGAATATATTGGAAATGGTTGTGGTGAGCCAGGAGTTGTTGATTGTGATCCAGATGATGAAAATTATAATGTAGAAGTTTCATACGTTTCAGGGGAGTTTGAAAAATGTTTTAAAGATGGTCCAATTGAAGGATGTCAGGTTTCTTCGCGTGAATATATTTTAGATGAAAGTTCGGATGTAATTAAATATGATATTAGAATGATTGGATTTCAGGCGCAAGATAAAAATGAATGTTTGAATGGAAGTAAATATTGCATTTATTCTGAAGAGGATAATTTTTATTGCAAGGTTCCATATTTAGAGGAGTCTGAGAATTGCGAGGATAGAATTAATTATGATGTTTATGGTAATAATTTAGAAAATCCCGCTGAAAAAGATTATCAATTTTTAATTAGAGAAAATATAATTAGACCACATCTTGATTCGGTTATGTATTCTGCGGGAGAGGATACAAGTTTTGGAGAGGTTAACGAGAGAGAGATTTGTAAAAAAATGGAAAATCTTTTAATGACATCTTTGGATTATTGTGGAAAATTTGAATCTAATTGAATTTTTTCCCATATTTTTTTAAACCTATTTTTATTTAATTTTCAATGGAAATAAAAAAGAGTGATAATTTGGATTATTTGAATGTTCTTAATGCGTTGAATACTATTCCGTTTAGTGTTGGTAGAATTTTGCTTTGTGATTTTTTGAAAGGTAAAATGAATAATAAATCTGTAATAAAACATGATTTGGATGAGGCTCCTTATTTTGGAAGTTTGAGAAAATTAGATAGGGATGTTGTTTTTGAGATGATAGACCATCTTATTGCAAATCGACTAATAGATGTTTCAGGATTAGAAATGAATAAATTCATAAAAGTTTTAAGTATTAATGGAGTTGGAAAAAATGAATTAAAAAATCCTGTTTTAAATAAAAGAAAAATTTCTAATGGGTTTATTGAGCCGAAGACGAAGGTTGATGAAAATGATTTAGTAATGTTTGAAAAATATAATGGCTTTTTGGATGGCTATAATTCATTGCAAAAAAAAGTGATTATTTCAGAAGGTAAAAAAGTTTTATGTATTGCAGGTGCGGGTTCAGGTAAGACAACAGTTCTGACGAAACGTATTGAGTTTTTAAATAAATATAAGAGTGTTGATTCAAATAAAATTTTGGCGATAACATTTACACGAAAAGCAAAAGAGGAAATGCAAAAACGATTGAGTGAATTAAATGTTGATGTAAAAATTGAAACATTTAATTCATTTTGTGAAAAAATATTAAAAAAATATTCAAGTTTAATTTACAATCGTCCAACTAGAATTGCAGGTTATCAGGATAAAATTTTTGCATTAATTTCGGCTACTCAAAGTTTGGGGATTGATTTGAATTCTGCAATTGATAAATATTTTTCAAAAAATCAAAAAATGAATAAGACACAAAATCAACTTCAAAATGTTTTTATGGCGGATTGTTTTGCAGTTTTGGATTATTTTAAATTGAAAGGTTTTAAGGATTTTACGTCTACGTTTGATGGTGAAGATTACTCAAATGCAAAATTAGTTTATGATATTGTTAAATTTTTGAGGGAGCATATGGAGATTCAGGGATTGAGGACATATTCAGATCAGATTAATGATGCTGTTAAATTTTTGAAAAAAAATAAGGAATATATTCAAAAGTTTGATCATGTTTTGGTTGATGAGTTTCAGGACGTTAATGCTTTGCAAATTGAATTAATTGATTTGTTAAATGGCGCTGCTGTGGGCAGTACCTTATCTGACACCGACGTTCTATCAGAAAATTTTCGGAAAGCAGGCAATAGTTTGTTTTGTGTTGGTGATCCGCGTCAATCTATTTTTGGGTGGAGGGGGTCGGATGTAAATTATATTTTAGATTTTGCAATGAAATACGAAGGAGCGGAAGTTATTGGATTGAAGAAAAATTATCGTAGTAATAATCATATAGTAGATTTAATGAACTATTCTATTTCATCAATGAAAATGGATGGATTGACTTCAAGTTTTGAAAATGAAAAACATTTGAAGTTGTGCACTTTTGATTCATATGAAGAAGAGTGTGATTTTGTTGTTAGAAAAATTTTGACGATGAATATTTCTCGTGATGATGTTTTTGTTATTGCTCGTACAAATAAACAGTTGAATGATTTAGCAAAGATGATGGAGTCGAAAGGAATTAAGTATATTTTGAAGACAGATGATTTTCCTAGTGCAGATATTAAAAAAGATTGTGTGACTTTGTCTACTATACATTCGATTAAAGGTTTGGAGGCAGAGTTGGTTTTTGTTGTTGGTTGCAATAATTTTAATTTTCCGTGTAAATCTTCAGAGCATCCAATTATGGAGATTGTTAAAATGTATGAGTATGATAAAGAAGAAGAGGAGCGTAGGTTGTTTTATGTTGCGATTAGTCGTGCTAAGAATATGTTGTATTTGACGTATTCGAAAAAGCCGACGTATTTTATTAACGATAAGATGAAGCAGATGATGGATGAGATAAAATTTTAAAACAATAATATTTAAAAAGAATTGTGGATTAAATTTGGTAAGGAGGTTAAAATGAACAAAGGTGAGTTAATCGCAGCTATTGCAAAGGATAATGATCTTTCTAAGGTTGATGCTGGAAAAGTTCTAGAATCAGTTTTAAAAAATATTATGAAAGGGATGAAGAAGTCTCCAGTACAACTTGTTGGTTTTGGAACTTTTAAGAAAGTTAAAAGAAAAGCAAGAATGGGTCGAAATCCTGCAACAGGAGAAAAGATCAAGATCAAAGCTAAAGTTGTTACGCAATTTAAAGCAAGTAAAAATCCTAAATATTAATTAGGTATTTTTTAAGTTTTTATTTTTTTTATTTTTTAAGTTTTTATTTTTTGTCTTATTGGTAATAATTTGTTTTATTTGAATGACATATATTTTTATTAATTACTGGATGACACAACACAGAAAGGTTTAAAAGTGATAATGTATAACGAAAGTTATGAAAAAATCGATTACATCTATAATTGCTGCAACCACAATGGCTGCTATGTTATCTTCACCATTTAATGCAATGGGCCAAGAAACTGAATCTAGAACAATTGAGGTTAATCCAGATGGGATTATATGTTGCGATGTTAATAATGTTAAGGATTATGTAGATTGTCAAAATTGCGAGGATGTAGGCGTAAATAAATCAGAGGTAAAGAATTTGGGCGTTGTTGGAGCTTCTTATATTAATGTTAATTTAGATGAAATTGTTGATTCGGCTGAAATTATTGTATCTCCATCTAGTTTTTTAAATTTGGAAAGTGAGGCTACAGATTTACCTAATAATTCAAACCTTGAAGTTGAAGATTTATCCAATAGGGCAAATCTTGAAAATAAAGTGGTTTCTGATTCCGAGTTAAAACATAATCATTTAAAAATTGGTTCTATACTTAAAGGTGAAGAGGATATGTCTAAATCTTCAATTAAAACAATTGTGTCGTATCAGAATACGTATTATGCTGCACCTAGGGTTGCAATTGAGGTTAAAAATTCACCATGGCTTAAAAATCCTATAAATGAATACGAGCTTGGATTTGAAAGTGGTGCGATAAGAGATTTAGAAACTAAGATTTTTGTAAATGGTAAAATAAAAAATGATGTTAAAGATCCATCGCCTAATTTAAATGATGCAAAACATATTGTTGGAGATTATGGATATGCTGCTGGATTAGATATTTATACTGACGTTAGAGGTCTTTCTGTAAGGGTTGGAATGATGCAAGATTCAAAAAAAACTGAAGGAACGCAGGATTTTAAAAATACACTTGGTGGTTTTTGGGGAATTGATTATAATGATTTATTTAAATTTGATTTAGATGTTTGGAGTTCGAATGGAAATCAAAAAGTAGATGTTCATGGATTCTTGGGTGGAGAAATTTCTATTGATGATTATGGTGGGATTTATATGGGAGTTGGTTCAAGGGGGATTGAGGCAAAGCAGGCTAACGCTTTAATTGGTTTAATTTCAGATGATAATAAGTTTGGTTTTTATCTTGAATCGAAAGCAGATTGGGGAAAGGAAGTTTATGGTGGAAAGTTAATTTTAGCTTTAAATGGGTCGGCATACAATAAAGGTAATTATGATTTTAAAGGAAGTCTTCTTAATGATACAGGTATGACTCAATTTGGAAGTGATGTTTTGAGAGGATGGGCTCCTTTTGATGAAGATGCTGTTAAGAAGGGTTTTGCAATAATTATTGAAGGTTCTCGTGCGCATAGAGATGCAAATATTGATTCAAGAATAGCATATAATGGAGGCAATTTTCTTGTTAGTGCAGGTGTAAGATATAGAGAAATGAACAAAAGTAGGTTTGAAAATAAAAGAGCCGTAAGAGAAGTGTCGGCTTTAACTCGAGGAAATTATACAATTCAAAAAATTAATTTAGATTTGTTTGGAGAGCTTGAAGTTAATTGTAGAAATGGTAGACCGAGTGGGCTTGTTGGTTTTATGTATAATGGAAACTTTTAGAAATGGCACCAATAATTGAAGTAAGTGACGAAACATTAGAAGGATTAGATAATTTTGAAATATATTATAAATTAATTGAAACTCCAATAAAACCGATTGAACAAGTAGCTGGATTAGATAGAAGAGATTGGATAAACATTCCTTACGAACATTTAAGACAAATCAATAGACAAAAGGGAGGATCTTCAATGCAATTCAATCCTGCAAGATTAGCATATTCTCCAGAAGTTCAAAAGGCAGGTGAAAAACTTGGAGTGAATTATCAAAATACCTCAAAAGATTTATTGAGAAGATCTTTTGTTGGAAACAATAATTGGTTTAATTCGTTAAAATTTAATTTAGCATTAGGTAATAAAACTCCAAATTTAGCAGAATTTAACAATATAGGATTTGTTTTATTTCAAGGAATGCAGGGCAAACTAAAACTTTATAATGTTTCGGGGAAAGAAATAGATAAACAAATTTTACAAAATTACTTTAATGATATTTATGCTGTGAAAAATCCATGGAGAGCAGAATGGATTGATGCAGATTTTAAAGTTGAAGATAGAAAATTATATCTTAAGGATAATCATATTTTAGATAAAGATGGAAATTTAATTTCTTCTCGAACAAGAAAATTACAAAAAAATATTTTAATGCAAAACAAAACTCCAGGAATTTCTTTAACTGATTTTTTGACAAATCCAACACAACAAGGATTACCAAATAAAGAAACAAAAAAAGGAGATTTATATTATTGGCATCCTTTAAGCGACAACAATTCTGTCGCGAGGTTCAATGCTGTCTCGTGTGGGGCGTACCTGAGTTGTGACAGGAGTCCTTCCAATTGGTACGCGAATCTTGGGGTACGTGCCGTTAGGCACGAGTAATATTGTTCGCTGAAATAATATTTTTAATATATTAAAAAAATAATTACCCTTAAAGTAAATAAAAAAATAAGGAAAGGGGTAATTTGTGAAGATAGTATAATTATAAATTAATACTTTTTTCTTCTCGTGGTTTAGCTTCATTTACAGTTAAAGCTCGACCCTCAAGTTCTTTTTCGTTCATTTCTGCAACTGCTTTATCAGCGTCTGCATCGTTAACGAATGTTACGAATCCGAATCCTTTTGATCTACGTGTATTTCTATCTAAAATAACAGTTGAATCTTCAATTTCTCCGAATTCTTCGAAAGCTTCTCTTAATTCTTTTCCTCTAATCTTAAAGGACAAGTTCCCAACAAAAATCTTTTTACTCATTTTTTCCTCCCGTGTGTATTTACCTAATGTTTTGAATTTTAATGGGTTTATAAGGTTTTGTTATTATAAATTCGAGTGATTAAGCTCATAAGATTTGAAAGCGTTTTCCCAGTCTGAATCGTGTTGTAATAAATGTTGCATTAGAGTTTTTCCTGTTCTGTATGGTATTTCTATATAGAAAGCAGCGGATCTTCTATTATTTTTTAATAAATCGTACCATCTCCACGAACAAAATCCTAAACCTCTTAAGCTATTTAATCCGAATCCAGATCCAGTTAAATCAGAGATTTGAAACTCGGGAGATTTTGTGATCAAATATGTTCCAAGAAGAAATTGAGCTGCATTTACAATTGTATCGATACTTACTGAAAATTTTGTAGGTGATAATGAATTCATATCATATTTTTTTTCTTTTTCAATTTGTTTTTCACCTGGAACAAAGGATCCGATTGCATATTTCCATGGTTTTTCAGCTATAAATTTTATATATTTATTTTTCGATTCTTGTGTTTTGTTGTAGAGGTTTAAACTTGCATCTGAAATTTTTTTATGTACATATTTTCTAATTTTTTTCATATATTTAATTGTTATTCCTTCTTTTAAATCTTTGCTTCTGTGGAATGACAACAATAATAAAATTATATATGAAAAGGTTGGATTAATTATTATTTTTGAATTTAAAAGAAAACTTTAAATAGTCACATGAATTATATTTCATATGAATTGCTGTCAATATGAAACGTATCATAGGTTTTTTAGTAACCTTGCAAATAAATTAAGAATAAATATAATTATTGAACTTAGAAAAACAGATTTAAATGTTGGAGAGCTTTGTGATAAATTAAATATAGAGCAAAGTAAAGTTTCACATGCGCTTGGTGTTTTAAAGAAATGCAATATAGTTCATGTTGAACAAAAAGGAAAACATAGAGTTTATTCATTGAATAAAAAAACAATTGTTCCCATGTTAAAATTAATTGATAAACATTCAAAAACACAATGTGGGGAGTGTCCGTATAAATGAAAACAGTTTATTTAGACAATGCTGCGACAACAGAAATTGATAAAAAAGTTTTGAGTGTTATGGAAAAATGCTTGAAAGAAAATTACGGAAATCCGTCGAGTCAGTATAATGTTGGATTTGAAGCAAAGAAAATTTTAGATGATTCAAGAAAAATTATTGCAGAAAGTATTGGTGCAAATATTAATGAAGTTGTTTTTACATCAGGAGGAACAGAGTCTAATAATTTTGCATTGAAAGGTTTGTTTTTTCAGAATTATCCTAAGAAAAACCATATTATTACAACAACGGTTGAACATAAAAGTGTTTTGAAAACATGTGAGTGGCTAGAGTCTCAAGGTGCGAAGATTACATATTTGGAAGTTGATAAAGATGGATATATAAATTTGGATGCATTAAAAAATGCAATTAATGAAAAGACTTTTTTGGTTTCAGTGATTCATGGAAATAATGAGGTTGGTACGATTCATGATTTAAAATCTATTGGGGAAATTTGTAAAGAAAAAAAAGTTTTGTTTCATAGTGATGCGTGTCAAAGTTTTATGAAGGTTGATATTGATGTTGAGAAAATGAATTTAGACTTATTAACAATAAATTCACATAAAATTCATGGACCAAAAGGTGTTGGGATGTTATACATTAAAGATGGTTTGAAAATTGTTCAGATGATACATGGAGGAGGACATGAAAACAATTTAAGAAGTGGAACGGAAAATGTTTGTGGGATTTTAGGTTTTGCGGAGGCTGTTAAAAGTTCTAAGAAAAGTGATGTTGAAAAAATGAAGGAGATAAAGAATTATTTAATAGAGGAATTGTTGAAAATTAAGAATGTTGATTTGAATGGACCGACAGAAAGATTGTGCAATAATGTTAATATTAGTTTTAATAATATTGAAGGCGAGGCGATTAGCGGATATCTTAATGAGGATGATATTTGTGTTTCAACAGGTTCAGCGTGTACTTCTCATTCGCTGAAGACAAGTCATGTTTTGAAGGCGATTGGATTAAAGCCATTGAGGGCAAATAGTTCAGTTAGGATAAGTTTGAGTAAATATACAACAAAAGATGAGGTAGATTATTTTTTGGAAAAAATTAAATCTGTTGTTGAGAAACTTCGGAGAATATCTCCATTGGTACAGTCAAAAGAAAAGAGAATAAAAAAAATAATAAAGGACGCGTATTCGGAAATAGTTTCTAAAAAATGTAGTTGTCAGTGTGGCTGTGCTTCGAATTCAAATAAGATTGCAGAAGAAATTGGTTATGCGAAAGAAGATATAGAAAAATATTCAGATGCAAATTTAGGATTGGGATGTGGTAATCCTATTGCGTTATCTAAAATAAGTGAAGGTGAAACGGTCTTGGATTTAGGGAGTGGTGCAGGTTTTGATGCGTTTCTTGCTTCCAGAAAGGTTGGAGAGAATGGTAAAGTTATTGGAGTAGACATGACAGAGAAGATGACTGAAAAGGCTAATGAGAATAAGAAAAAATATGGTTATGAGAATGTTGAATTTAAATTGGGATATATTGAAGATTTACCAGTAGAAAATGAAAGTGTTGATGTTGTGATTAGTAATTGCGTTATTAATTTGTCTCCTGATAAAGATAAGGTTTTTTCAGAAGCGAATCGAGTTTTGAAAAAGAGTGGTAAGATTTATGTTTCAGATATTGTTTTATTGGAAGAGCTTTCCGAAGAGCAAAAAAAAGATGAGCGATTGCTTTATGGTTGTGTTGCGGGTGCATTGCAAAAAGAGGATTATATCAATAAGATTAAGAAAGCAGGATTTAATGTTAAAATTCTTGGAGAAGATAAAGAGATTAGTAAGAAGCAATATGCGGGGATTAATTTAGAGAGTTTAAAATTGGAGGGAATAAAAAAATGATTACAAAAGAAACTTTAATAGGAGATGTTTTGGAAATGCGAAGCGATGCAGGAGAAATTTTATTTGGAGCTGGGCTTTGTTGTGTAGGTTGTCCGATGTCGCAACAAGAAACAATTGAGCAAGGATGTCTGGCGCACGATTTAAGTAAAAAAGAAATTGACGAATTAATTAAAAGGTTGAATAAATGAAATACGGTAAAAAAGTAATGGAGAATTTTATGAATCCTAAAAATATGGGAGAGATAAAAAATTACGATGGGATTGGAAAAATTGGAAATCCAACATGTGGGGATATTATATGGGTTTATATAAAAGTTAAAAATAATAAACTTGAAGATGTTAAGTTTAAAACTTTTGGATGTGCGGCTGCTATTGCAAGCTCATCTATGATTACACAAATAGCGAAAGGTAAAACCTTGATGGCAGCTAAAAAAATTACACGGGGTAAGGTTGCTGAAAAATTGAAAGGTTTGCCTGAGTCAAAATTACATTGTTCGACAATGGCAATAGAGGGTTTGAAGTTGGCTATTTGGGATTGGGAAAAGAAAGGAAAATAATTTGTTCTAATTTTATAATAGTTACATGATGTAAAGTTTTATAAAGTAGTATTTTGTAAGATATTTGTGAAATAGTGTGAGGTGATAGGATGAAATGTGAAACAAAGAATAAGTATAACAATAGACGAAGAAAAGTTAGAGAAGATAGATGAAATTTTATTAGAAGGAATGTTTAGAAGTAAGTCTCATGTTTTAGAATTTGCTTTGGGTAGATTTTTGGAGGGTAGAATATGAGTTTAAAATATGAAGAGTTAAGATTGGGAGATATCGGAGTTGATATGTATAAGGATGGAAAAAGTATTGAGGAAATTGCTAGGGTGTCGCCTGTTTATTTGAATACTAATCTTGATTTATTGGGATTGAGTGTTGTGGACTATGCTATTGTTAATAATATGGTTGGAGGTAATGGTTTGATTGTTGGACGTTCAGGTTGTGGAAAATCTCAGTTGGCAGAAGATTTTTCGAGATATTATTTTGGTGGAAATATTGATGCAGAAGGTAAGGCACTTACAATTGAGGGCGATCCCGAATTAAGAATAATGGAAGATGTTTTTACAAATCTTAGCAAAGAAGATTTGAAAAGATCTTTGAATGATAGAGTTAATACAAACTATATTAATCTTGAAGAATTAAATCGTTGTCCTCCTATAACTCAGAATCAATTTTTTGCTCTTTTAAATAAGCGTTTAATTTTTGAAGGAAATAATGTTGTTCTTGGAAATGGTTTTTGTCCAACAGTTTCTACAGTTAATATAGGGAATGGAGATTATAAGGGAACTTTTGAATCAGATCTGGCTTTGTATAATAGATTTGGTATTGTTTTGGACTTGGATAGTTCGGAATTTAAACCAACTTATGAAGATAAGAAGCTTCTTAGAGTATTGAGACCAGCAGATTCGGGTTTAAAAAAATCCCCTATTAGAGATATAACTTCTAAATTAATTGAAGATAATAAGATTATTCAAGTTTCAACTTTGAACTTAGGACTTGAAGCTGAAATTGCTTTAGAATTTTTAGAAGAAGGTTTAACAAATTGTTGTAAAAATTCTGAAAAAGATGTTGATTGGAATATTCAGAATAGAGAATGCCAGAATTGTGAACACAATACAACTGCTCCAAATCCTCATTCTTTATGTTCTCTTATTCAGTCTCCAGTTTCTAGAACAATGAATAACGTTAGGTTATATTCTGCAGGAATAGATCATTTGTTAAAAATTAAGGGAAATTATAATGTTAATATTAAGGATATTGTTTTTAGAGCGTTTGAATTAACCGCATCTTATTCAGGGGTTTTGAATCCATTTATTTCTCAATCTAGTTTTAGTTCTAAAAATTCAAAAATGATGAAAGATGTTGTGGAAAAATTGAAACAAGATTATTCTTCAAGAGAGGATTCAATTTTAACAGCTTTGAATTCTTCCGAGAGAGGAATTCCAATTTCTTCTTTATTTTGTATTGTCAAACAAAATGGAGAAAAAAAAATATTCTAAGGGGCGTGAAAAATTGACAGAAGATATTATAGAAGGATATAATAATAGAGATGGAGATATTTCGTTTAATGAATTTGATTTTAATGATAAGGGTATTTTGGGATATTCATGGGTTCAGAAATTAGCAGATTTTAATAAAAAAAAAATTAAAACAGGAGTCTAATAAATGAAAAGTATAATTGGAAACAAACAAAGAAGTTTTAGAGAAGTTCCAGATTTGACAGATGAAATAATTAGA
>Ga0208904_1001123_pt1 | contig 18887 bp, 25 predicted proteins | sample AntAceMetag02UKB_FD_184774 | JGI IMG/M metagenome (GOLD analysis project Ga0208904, IMG submission 184774) | Saline lake microbial communities from Ace Lake, Antarctica - Antarctic Ace Lake Metagenome 02UKB (SPAdes) (version 2) | ecosystem: Environmental > Aquatic > Non-marine Saline and...
CCTGTTTCATCTAACGCTAAAATTTTATAATCTTTCATGGTTTCGTATTTTTGCGTGACAAAAAATAACTTTTCCAACATCTTTATTATACCAAAAAACCGCCAAAAAGGCGATTTTTTACTGGCTCCGCAAGACGGACGACATCCGAACCTACTGGCAGACAACTAAAGACTATTTCTTTATTCCAGAATTAACAAAACCATAACATCTACCCCACCCCGCCACTCACTACATCTTATCATTATCATATTATAATGCCTCAAGAAAATATATATAATATCATATTTTTTAGATAAACATTCTATAAATCTTCAAAAATCTGATATAATCGCTTAACTTCCTTGTACCTCGTTTTATATCTTTTACCCAAAGAATCTTCGAAAAAACCATATTTAATATTTTTATTATTAATAGCCGGTATTAATTCTTGAGCACTCATCCAAACTCTATGATACTCACCTTCATTCAACTTCTTTGGCAATCTCATTAAGGGACTAGCGGGATAATATGTATCTATTAATGTGTGCTTTCCTGTTTTCATAATAAAGCCAGTTTTTACTAATATAACAGGTGCCTTTTTATTATTAACAGCTTCTAGAAAAACAAAATTTGGATTCTCGGCTTCTTTGTTCATATAAATAAATCTTCCTTCCTTAATCTCTCCTATATATAACGAAACTGTAATTTTTCTTCTTGAATTTAAAAAAAGTTTTAAGGCAAGTAAAAAACTGCCCGTAGAAACTAAAAAGCTATATAAAGTCCCCCATTTAATTAATTCATCTATGCTCATATTAATTTACTTCTTTATATTATCTTATCCCTGGGTAAATTTCGTTATAAATATCCTCAAACAAATCCTTGCTTTTAGCCATCTCTTCTGGAAAATCACTAAACATAAAAGAACGCAAAGTCCATCCCCTTTTTTCTGAATCAAAAAGTTTCTTTGCCATAAACTTATTAATTCCCACAGAGGCAATTATTTGGATAAATCTTTCAAAATCATCCATAGAACAAATCATATAAGGCATTTCTTTTAACCAATCTTTATTTAACTGATAATTATCAAATTTTGCTAAAACTTTTTTATTCAACTCATTTTCTAATCGATCACCGAATAGATACCAATCTTCTAAGGTTAAAATTACTGGAAATATTTTTCTCTTTTGATCAAATTTATAATGAGGATAGAAATTATTCCTATAATCCTGTATCGTCTTATATACTTGTATTACGAATTCAGTCATTTTATTCAATTCTTCTGTTATAGCTTTGGTAGTAGTAATTTCGATCTTGGCCTCAAATCTTAATTTTTTTGCTTTTGTTTCAATGAAAAGAGCAGCTTCTTGATCTCCTACAATCCAATCTATTGTATCTTTTCTTTTCTTTTTAATATGATATTCTTTTTCAGAATGGATAACAAAACCATTCTTTGGAATTGCTTTTTTTATAACTTCTCCGGCATAGCCCTGAATAGACTCTCCAAATGGATTACTAAAATCTTTTTCATTTAATAATTCATAATAAACACCTTCTGTAAAACGCCAAAAAAGTAAAGTCGGTATTGGCGAAATCAAAGCATCTTTATTATGAAGTTGCATCTTTATTAGGGGGTAACTTTTTAAAGGATTAAAAGTATATACATAATTCTCATTAAATTCTTGACTTTCAATCAAATCTTTCTTTAAAGATTCTAAATCACTTGAAAAATGATTAAGAAATCCATCTAACTTTTTTTTGTTTATACCTAATACTTGAATATCAGGAGGATAAAATAAAGCGAATTTCTTTAGATAAACTCCAGTTAACAATAATCCTAAGACGTATAATTCTTTTGCATTTACACCAATAACTCTTTGTACAATGCTGTCTAATTTTGGGTGACTAAGTATTTTATAATACCTTGTTAACCAAATTCCATTTGGTTGTGATTGCCAAGGAAATTGACGATGTGCTATCCTGTATATCTCTAAAAGAATGTTTCTCTTTGGATATAATTTTGATATATTATTCTCTAAGTCCTTAAGTTTATCAATAGCACCAGAAAAACAAGACCATTTTTTAAGACTCTTGGGGAGTAAAATTGAATCTGATCTTGGCGAATTTATAATTATCTCTCTTACTATTGTCTCTAACTCCCATGGAAAAACTTTCTTTCTAAGCCAATCCTTAGCTTGTAAAAAATAAGGCGCTACTTCAATGTCCCTTGGAAGCTGTTCATTAAATTGCAAATGTTGTACATATGCTCGAATTACACTTAACGCCTCACTTAACTCTATCTGCCTAAGATAGTTTCTAAGAGGTTTATAATGATTAAAAATGGCTGTCATTTTTGGAAAACAATATTAAGAGTTTCTTTCATCTTTTCATCAAACTCAGCTTCTAATCTTTTTTCTTCTGCCTGTGTCTTAGGAATAAAATATTTATATCTCTCTTTACCAGTCTCCAAATTAATAGTCACTGATTCAATCCATTTATGTTTTGGCCTCCAGTCTTTATTAAATTCTTTGATTAATTCTTTTTTCATTTTTATTTGACTCTTTTATTTAAAAAATCTATTTCAGATCCTGTCCAATTATTTTCAATATCTTCTATAGCTATATGTTTTAGATCTACTTCTTCAACATATTCTGAAAATAATCAGTTCCTGTTCCACACCTATGCATCTTGTAACCTACCCATTCTGTTCTAACCTGTCTAATATCAGCATTTAGTTTCTTTGCAAATTTTACAATATCTTCTTCTTTGCCAGTATTCTTTGCCCTACATCCTAGAACTATTTCTTTTATTTTTAACCTATCTCTAAGGGGCATATAATAACACCCATCATCTTCATCCTCGTCTAAATCACCTTTTTCCAAATTGACCAATATTCTATATTCTTTTTCGTGTTCCCATTCTTGATATTTTTTCTTAGCTAATTCCAAAAATTTTTTTTCATCATCTATTTCATTAGTTAATTCAAATTTTGTTCTTTTCTCATCGGAAGTATAATCAACTTCGATAATCTTATCTTCTGGTATTTCAAAGCCTAGAGCCATACCTTTGTGTCCCCTAGCATAATATGCCCAAAGAAGTTGTTCTTCCCAAGAACGAGAAAAACATAAAAGACCCCACTTTTTTAGCATTCTTCTAAAAACACGATTATAAAGCTGTCTTTTTCTAAACCCATATCCCTTATATGGCATCCACTCAAAGGGATCATTTAATCCGTTTAGCGTGCTAACCCTAATTCTCTTTTTTTTTAAGTCATCCATTGCATCTTCAAAAGAAAGATAATGATAATAAATTTGTTCATCCATAATTAAATATGCTTTTAATGTTTTATAAACTTAATCTCTAAAATTCCACATAAATTATTTTGTTATTGCCTATTCTTCAAAAAGAAGTTTAAATTCTTTACTAATTTGTATCGTCTTAAAAGATCTTTCTTCTTCAATATCAACATTTAATTTCTCAAAATTACTTCCCAAAACTTTATATATCTCTTGCGGTTGCTTTGCTTTGGGAGTAAATGTTACCGACACATAACAATCATCATATATTTTTTTAAAATCAAGCCCGAATCTTTCGTTTTCCTCTAACTCTTTTTTATACCATTCTTTATCAATCAAGTAAGTAGAATATTCAAATTTACCATTATTGACAACTACATCTTTATCGTCTAACTCAGCAACTCTTTTCCCTTCCATATCAGATGGATCAAACAAACTATCTTCTAGAGTTTTGTATTCTACATATCTATATATAGAAATATTTAATACTGAATCATTAGGAATATTTGTATTGCCATTTATAGTAAGATTTCTTCCATCCAAATTTATATCAAAATTTAAAAAATGTTTATCAGGTAATTGAATTTCTTGTTGAATTTGTTTCGGTATTTGTTGTTCTGATTCTGTCTGCTTTTTTTCTCCATTACTACCGATGATAATAATAACAATAATTAAAACAATTATCCCAGCTACAATATAAATTAATTTTTTCATATTTATTTAGTTCTTTTATTTAAAATATTTTTGAATTTGTTTATCTAATTTTTCTTTTTCATTTATTTCCTTTTGTTCATTTTTTAAATAATCGCTATATGATTCTGGACGATCATGATTAGCCCAAAGAGCAAGAGAAATAACTCCAATCATAGCAATAAAACGAACTGAATTTTCAGAAGAATTCATAATTAGATACATCCCACCTATAAGAATAAATCCTGAAAGAAAATTCCATCTAAGAAAGTATTCTATCTTATTTAATGATTTTTTATTCATAGTTATTTATTTTTCAAGAGCTGAAGTATCGATATTTAAAGTGTTAACAATAAGGCATTCATTTACATTATAATCCCAATATACATGATCTCTTTCTTTGCATTCTTTAATCTCAAAATACCTTTGTTTTTCCCAAGTATCCCAAGCATAAAAGCCCACACAAACCATCAAAGATGTAGTTATCAGTATTAAATAAATTGTTTTAATTTTTTCTTTCATATTATTCCTCACACATTATCTTAACTGCTTTAAATTGACTGTTAAGAAGATTTAATTGATTTAATTTATTTTGATACTCATTTTTAAGTCCAGCGTCTTCTATCGTGTCACTTGACCCACCGCTCATTGCTGTGCTTGATTTACCGTAGAATCCCTGATATTTAGGACTTCCTTTAAATCCAGGGATTGTAAAATCCGATGGACCAATATTATACTCAGCACCTAAATAATCAGCTACTATCTCTACGCTAATACTACTGGGAATAATTTCATCATCATTAAGTTGAGCACCCGGAATATCAATATTTTTTGTAGTTCTAAATATTCTTTCATTAGATGAAAGAAATCGCGTAGAAGCTATTAAAAGTTGGGGTTCAGAACTATACCCATTAAAAACTGTAATTGTACCAAAAGCTTTCGTCCCTGATTCTCCCAACCATAGCTCTTCAGACATTTCATTTTGCAAGCATGCTACAATAGCATCTATTGTTCCTTCTATTTGATTACTATCCCACCATTTATTATTAAAATTGCAAGCTAATATTCTAGTTGCTTGATCAAAAAATTCATCCTTTTTTCTACATGCTTCTTCTTTGCTAATTTGAGTTTGGCTATATTGTTGTAGTAACTGCAATTCTTCAATTAAATCTTTTTGTTGATTAATGGTATCCTGTTGTTGATCAACAAAAGATTGAATATCAGAAGTAGTTTGCTCCTGTTCTCCTTGTTTAGTTTCTACAATACCTACTCTATCAACAAGAGAATCTATCTGTTCAGCTAAAATTTGCACAGCTTCAGCTGGAGTTTTTCCTTGAATAAGACTAACAACAATAGAACTACCTAATCCAATAGTTGGAAAGGCAGCTAAACCAATAAGAACACTGATTAATATTTTTTGATAAGATTTCATTAATTATCTCCCCTAACAATAGGTTTATTTTTTTTAATCTCTTCTTCTATTAAGGATTGATCTATAAAATCTTTATCTTGATTTGCAGCAATTCTTGACGCAGTTTCAACTATTCCTTCAACAATATCGGCACTACTATAGTCTTTCGTTAAAGATGCTAACTTATCAAAATCCATACTCTTGTCATATGGCCTACCAGACAAAGCAAGTTTAAAAATCTCCTTACGAGCTTCAAGGTCTGGTGGTGACACATAGATTTTTTTATCAAATCTACCAGATCGCATAACTGCTTCGTCAATCCGTTCAAGAAAATTAGTCGTACCAATTACAAGAACATTATTATCGGCAGCTTCTTCAAGTTGTGTAAGGAATTCACTTGTTTCCTCTTCTTTATGAGATGAAGAATCGTACGAATTTTTTCTGTCAGGCACAAGTGCGCTTATTTCATTAAAACAAAGTATTGTGGGTGCATTTTGTTTTGCCATGTCAAAAACCTTACCAATATTTCCAACCGAACCATGAATAAATGGCGTAGCTAGATCAGAACCCTTAACTTCAACGTAATTATATTCTAACTCTTCTGCAAGCTTCCTTACTATAAATGATTTACCGCAACCTGGAGGACCATATAAGACGATTCCATTCGGAATTGAAACCTTAAATTTTTTAAATTTTTCTGGATTTTTAAGAGGATTAATTACTTCAGCAATTAGAAGTTGCTTTAAATCATGCATACCAGCAATACTATCAAAACCTTTCACAGTAGTTAAATCTTCAACAATTGCCGATAATTGATTATTTGAATGATCTTTAACTATAACCCCAGGTAGTTCTTCGTCGTCTTTTTGTATTCTTATATGATCGTATTTTTCATGTTGATCAAATATTTCATTCGGTTTAAGATTGAGAAATAAATAAAGGAAAAATTTATTAGATAAAGCATAAACTTCAGTAAAAAAAACACGATCAATACGATTTTTAACAATTAGTCCGTCTTTAATCTCAAATCCATTATGCAAAATTGGTTTAGTAGGTGTTGCCATATTTTTTTTAATATTTCTTAGTGCAATTAGCGACCAAATAATTATTGTGCCTTTGAATTTGTACGTTATAGATATCAATCCTCGCGTCAAGACTTGCTAAATCTCGCTCATAATCTATGATCTTTGAATTATACTCATTTACCTTGGCGTTATAATCATCGATCTCCCATTGCGTAGAATAGTCATTCACATAAGAACTATTGATTTTGTCTTCCAAACGATTCAAAGCATTTGTACGATACTCAAAAACACTACTAGCACTCTCTATTTGTTGCTCGGTCTCATCAGGATTAAGTGCCACTACTTGGTTATAGTGAGACCTTGAACAGCTGTACTCTCCGACTATTACATTGTCATTGTTATTATTATTATTATGGTTTGATGTTTGCACTGGAGGGATATAAATGTTTGTAGAACTCGAGCTACTGCTATCGTCTGATAAAAATATTACCCAGCCAATAAAAAGAATAATACCACCAATAATAAGAATGTTTTTCCAATTGTACGTGGTAACTTTCAAAGGGACTTTCGGGGTGTTAGAATTTTGCCTAGCGTTGGATTTTGGTTTAGGTACAACTCGAATTGGCTCCTTCTTATCAAGGAACTCTAGGTCAATATCAAGATGTTCTTTTGAATCTTTCATACACTTTTATTTTTCGCACCGATCATAACACGCTTGCACGAGTGCTGGTAAAATAACTGCATTGGGAGTAGACATTGGAATTGAGGCGAAATGACTACTCTTTCCATCTTTATCTTCCCACAGAATCACCTGACCTTGATACATTTTTGGAATATATATAGTACCCGACCAATATACCATAAATTTTTCATTCTCTTTAAAAAATCTGAATTCTATTTTTGAGTATCCTTTTTTTGTGAATTCAATTTCACCAATTTTTACAGTTTTTCCACGATCAAAAATCTGTTCAACGATCCTTTTCACGATAAGCGGTTCAATTAGATTAGTTGATAAACCAACCAATTGCAACCAATCCTCTTTTGCTTTACTCTCGTCCTTTTCTGCGGCGAGAGACACTGAAATAGTTTCTTTTTCAGAGACAACCGACCAATTGTATACATATGACGTTCCGGTTGGTATGCCATAAAGTGAGCGAGAAGTCGCTGTAGAATCAAAGGAGTACGAAGTAGCATCTTTAAAAAAAATCTTTTTATTATTGTATTGGATAAAAGTATTCTTAAAAACGATAGTAGCACCGTAGAATGTTCCTGGAATTTCTATGACAAAAGAGTCTTTCGTATCGTCTTTAATATTTTTCTGTATTTGCTTAAACTCATCTTGTAGTTTATTTTTTAAGCTTTCCGTACCTGCCAGCTTAATTGCTATCTCTAAGAGTCTTTCAGATTTCTGCAGTTCGCTTAGATCATTATGTAAATCCAAAACAATCATACGCAAAGCATTAGATGCACGATCACGCATTATTCTAGTCTGACTATCTTCATAGAGTCCAAGATCAATTAGTTTATTCAATTCCTGTTGCACTGTAGTAACAAGCCGCTTAATTTCTTCTGATTCTTCCTTGTCAAATATGCCATCCTCACTTACTTTCATTTTCTCAAGACCCTCAATAGCCTGATTAATGACCTGATATGCTGGTTCTAAAATGTTCTTTTCTATCTTTTCTCCTTTTACTGAAAAAACATTTTGAAATTCGTTAATATAGTCACTATTTTTATGAATGCGGTATAGTTCAGTGTAGATATCAGATAAATATTCAACAACATGTCTTCTGAACTCAGATATAATATCTTCACTAGCGGTCTGCTCATCGTGGAGACCATAGATCTTAGAAAAAGATTTCCAAAATTTATCTGAGTTAATAATATCTTTCCATATATCTAAAGAACTCCGTAGATAATCATTATTGTCATTGATTGAAAGTGCTAGACAATACAAGATAGCAAGGTTCTTTTTATAAAAGAAAGCTTTTGTGCTTTGACCCTTAGACACATTTTGCCAAGTTCTAATAGAATTCAAATAATCTTTGACCCTAAACAAACCTAATGCCTTTTCATCAATACTATCTATGATCTGAAACCAAAAGAAATATTCTTTAATCCGTTTCCTAGGAGATTGAAGTCGTTGCAATGCGTCTCTAACTGTATCCTCTGTCCTAAAATTTTTAAACAATCCAATATCTAAATTATAATCAAAAACATCATCAACTTTAAGGTGATTAATAATTTCTTTTGAGCGTTTAAGAATATCTCTTTCACTAGCTGATGTATCTAATCCGAGAATATGATAAGAATTATTTTTGAGCGTAAGTGACATATATTTATCGCGTAATACCCGAAAGACTGTTTCTCATTGTTTCTTGTTCTTCTACTGGGAGTAATAATAATAAATTATGAACACAACTCTTTAGTTCGTCGATATCGTTAAGCTCTATTGCACGTCTTCCTTTTTTAGTATAATAACTAACTTCTTTTTCATTAGTAAATTTCTTACTGCCATCTATAAGTTGATGGAACTGGTATGCCCATATCGCCGGATTAGAAAATAGCACTCTACCACTAAGTTCCTTAATTTGCTCATTTACTCGAATTAAGAGAATCTTATCATTTTCAGCTATAGCTTTTTCTCCCTCTTCTTGTATTTTTTTGAGATGCTCTTCATGTTGCACTTTATCTTTATCGTCATCGAGTTCAATAATAATATTTTGAGCAGCTTCAATGCTCTCTTTAAACTCTTTAAGTAATTGCGGCATCTCCTTTTCTTTTTCAAGTTGATCAATAGCTATCTTTAAATCCTTAAGTTGTTTATTCGCCTTACGCTTTTCATCTTCGTCAATGCGAGCACCTTTTAAACTATTTGCTACTGAATTAATTATATTATTAAGCTTGTCTTTTTCCTCAGTAGAACAGTTTTCAGAAACCGATTGCGCTCTTTCAGTTTGAATATTTAAATCATATTTAATAGTCTTAACTTTCAATGTCTCATCCTGCTCGGTACGAGCTTGATACAAGGTGAGATCTATAAGAGGGATGTACACTGTAAGAATAACCGCTCGCGACTCATTCATTTCAATTGTTAACTCTAATGGAGTTCCTTCTGGCAAGTCGTGTGGTAAATCCTTACCTTTTATGATAACGTCACAAAGGTAGGTATTACGATCAGGAATTTCAGATTCACCCTCAACTAAAATAATGTCTAGTTTATTGTCTTCGCCTTTATTTAGTTTTTTTAAAGTCTTATAATCCATTGAAGCTTTTTTAATAGGAAGGATAGACCCCTTGTCAAAGATTGACTCACAAACATTTGATGCAATATTCCGGACATAATCCTTTTTAGCTACTATTATTTTGACTGAATGAGGTAATGGAACGCCAGATACTGACAAGCCATGTGTAATAGTAAATGAATCAGAATCAATTGGAATGGAATTACCATCTTTATCGAAAAGATAAATCCAATAGACATTCAATTCATTAGGTTCAACCGCAACCGTATCAAAAAATTTTCCACCTTTTAGTTTAATCTTTGAACCGCTATAAAATCCACTATCGGACTGAATTTGTATATAAAATTCATCTTTCGTATTTTTAAAATCGTCGATAATACCACTAATTGTCTCTTCTGTATCAGAAGTCATGGACTCATAATTCAAAACAATAGACCGTGTACCTTCCTTGGGTTTTTTATTATCATTTTCTGTAAATTCTTTTGGAATTTTTTGACCAATCCCAAAGATACAAGCCCCTCTCGCTACAACCGTAAGAGGATCAACAGATGCATCTGTCGTTATTTTGAGATCGCTTTCTATCCTCTCTCGAATATAAGGAATCTGAGTTGGTCCTCCGACAAGTATTACTTTTGCAACAGAGTTACTTTTGATACCGGCATCCTTTAAGGTTTCTTTTGAAAGTTCTATAGTACAATCAACCATCGGCTTAATCAATTTCTCAAATTCTTTTCTCGAAAAACCAATTGTAAGAAAAATTTCTTTACTTTTATCATCTTTACCAACATTTTCTACAACGATTGAAATCTTATCATATTCAGAAAGCTCAATCTTGGCTCTCTCAGCAAAAAATTTAAGTTGAGAAAAAACACTTCTATATTTCTTATTACTTCTATTAAAATTTTTGATGGAAAATTTCTCTAAAATCCTAGGAACTATTATCTTATCAACAACTTCCAGATCAAAATTTTTGCCACCAAGAAAATTGTCACCGTTATGACTAAGTACTGAAAGCGCACGGTCCTTTGAAGCTATCAATGCAACATCAAAGGTTCCGCCACCAAAATCATAGATGAGCCAATTCTCGTTCTTAATGTTTGCAAAACCATAAGCAATAGCCGCAGCGATAGGCTCCTGTAGTAATACTACATATTTAAATCCTGCGAGATTACCAGCTCGCTTTGTTGCCTCCGATTGTAAAACCGTAAAAGCAGCTGGGACTGTGATTACAGCGGCCACAGTGTTGAAATCTGGATATTTTTTTAAAATATCTTCCTTTAAACTCTTGAGGATCTCAGCTGAAATTTCTTCCGGTCCCATTTTTACGTCAGCTCTTTCAAAATGGAAAGCCTCTAAAGTACCCATTAATCTTTTGATTTCGGGTTTGTAGTTTTTTATCTCTTCTTTAGATGCATTTTTATAAAAACTCTCGTAAGCTTTCTGACCAACCACTTTATTTTTAACCTTATCAAAGCCGAAAATAGACGGTATATACTCTACGCCACCCGGTTTTTTTACGATTTCAATATTGTCATTGTTATTTATGGCAATTGACGAATTTGTTGTACCAAGATCAATACCTATCTGAATATTTTGTTGATTAGTCATAGAAATAAATTAATGATTAATAAGTAAAATTATTTTTGCCTTACGAACAACCTGACCTTTATATATAATTGTTGGTTCAATAGTCTCTTTCACTATTGACTCTGAAAGAGTGGAATCTTTCTCGATAGATAAAACATCAAGATTAAGTCCTTCATTATATTTTATATTATTATAATCCACAATTTCAATATCGTATTTCTTAAGATATCTTTGTAATTTTTGAATAGAGCTATCTATCCCTTTTTTGTAATTCTCTGGCAAAGTAGATGCGGATTTCATTATTCGTTGATCCATACGCCAAACTTCAACTGCCAATTCAACAAGATCATTTGACTTAAGTGATAAATCTATGAATTTTGGTGATATCGCATATTTAATATCTTCATTAATTTTTTTATACAGCTCATCAAACTTATCAACAGACTGATTCTTTTTCACATAAATCTTTTTCAATATAATATATAACAAATAAAAAAATATTGAAAAACCAATAAAAGTAAAAACTGACTGAATAAAAATGGTTGATTGTATAAATGTATTCATATTTACTATTTGATTAAATTATTAATATTAATACTAATAATTATTTCAAATTTTTAATTTTTCCTTGCATTTTGTTTTTTTATATCTGAATCATTTAGTCTGCTTGTTAATATTTTCGAATAGAGGAGATACTTTGTTTCGTTGTTATTTAATAAATATTCTTTTTTTAAAAATTCTTCAAACTCATCAAACCTCATTCTTCTTTCTTTAACAACATATTTCATATAATAAGCTTTTGCTTCTCGGAAATAAGGAATTATTTTCTTATCCAAATCTTTTTCTTGCTTTTTAAATTCTTCGTACTCCTTATGTTTTTTAAAATAATTTGTAAACATATCAATTATTATTTAAAAACTTTTTTTCTTTCATTTATTTGATTAATTTGATAAATAGTAGCCCAGCAATCTGGTTTTTAGATTGTAAGCTTCATCTTTATTAAAATCACCAGTGATGGTCATTTTGCCATCAATAATAGTGTCAGTAACAATTGGCGCTGATATGGGTACATCATCAATAAATATTGCAATCCGTTTATTTATATTCTCAGAGGTTATCTCCTTAAACATCTTACGTCCATTTTCATCAAGTACAATTAAAATTCCATATCCACTTTTAAGCTTATTAACTTCAACCTTATCTATGTTTCCAGCAGTGATACCGCTCTCTAACCAACTCACAATTATTTCCTGTAATTCATTTTTAATTTCGAATGGTTCATATTTGATTTCGAATTTTGCTTGTTCGATATAAACTCTTTCAGACTTAGTATATTGCAAATAAAATAAACTACCAATTATCAAGGCTAATATAATAAATGTTCCAATAATAATAACTTTTTTATTCATAGAATATTTTGTCCCTTCAAACTTACCATCATTCTTGAATTGCTGAATTGTTTTTTTGTTTCATATAAATTATTTGATCCATACTCATTTATAAATCGTGTAAGAAAATTGCAACACAAGCAAAGGAATATAAAGTAATAGCATAAAATGTGATAATCGCAACTCCCTTTATTGATGTTTCATTGAAAGGAAGAGCTTTCAATAATCGCTTTCCTGATTTTGTTTTCCACCATTTTTCTAAAATTTTATAGAGTGCCACTATTGCGACCGTGATTATTGAATATGCTACTAAATTAACGAGAAATCCGTAATCGTTTGACATATTTATTTACTCCTTTTATTTAAAAACAACAAAAATTATTTCTAATCTTTAATCCTTGATAAATGTTACTTTTACTCTTTTTGATTTAACGATATATAACCCCCAGACAATTGCCATAATTACGGTTCTACCAATTTCTATATCTTGTTCAGAAAGCACTTCACTGATAATCTGCTTCATCTCACTTGATGATGTAGTTAAAGATGATAAAATTATATAATCAATAACGATATACATAACTGATGCTATTAAGAAAAAGATATAATATTTAGGAAATTTTTTATTTTCCTTAAAAAACAGAAAAATAAGATACGCCGCAAATATAAAAAATAAAATCCCTACTATGAATTCAAATTTCAAAACATTTACATAACCAGGAACATACATTACTGTTGCAGGATTATTTAAAGCATCAACTACTCCATCTGTAAATAATGTAATAGTATCATAAGTGTTATAAATTTGAAATAAAACAGTTACAGATAACCCTATCATAACTAAGATCAACCAACCCCCTAATCCTTTATATTGAGATATCTCTTCCTCATTTAAATCCGTAGATTTATCTTCATAAACGAATCCTTTTTTACTCCATTTAAATATGAAGGCTCCAAGAACGCCCAATAATCCAGATAAGAATACTATACCAATAAATGGGTCACGAAATCCTTCTTCATACGAACCGACAAAACCAAAAAATATTGTTAGTAAAATTAAAATAATACCAGTTATATAGACATAAATTCTCAAAAAGTTAAATTCTTTGGATTTTATAATGACGCTATTATCTAACGTAGTCTTATTATTTGTATCACTAACAATTGCTGTCCCGCAACCATTACAAAATTTCACTCCTTTATTTAATTTTTCACCGCATTTTTTACAAAACATATTATTAACTAATTTTATTATCAATTCATATTAATCTCACTTTAGAATTGAAAGGATCTTTCCCAAAACTAACAATTAATACCAACGAATCTACGTTTCAAACTATCTTCTCCTGTACTAGTTTTAGCACAAATAATATTAACAACCATCTTAACAAAGAAAATTATTGACATAATAACTACCGCAATGATTCCTATTATTAAAATAGTTTTGATTAAATTTACTTTGCATATTTAATCATTAAATAATTCATTGTCTTCTATGTTTACAATATCTATACAAACTCCCTTGGCAATAAATAAGTCAGAAGATTCAACACTGATTTCAACCTCGTCCTCAGAGAGAGCTGATCCTTCTAATGCAAAAATAGGTTTTATTACTTCTTGTATACTAGCGATAACAGCATATTCATCAAAAAAACCTAAATATATTTCGTTATCCAATTTTTGTGTAAGGATTGTATTTACAATAGATTTTTCACACTCAAGCTCCAATATATAATTAATCTCACTAAAAAAAGATGATGAAAAATGAATAAATGTTTTTTCATCTCGATTAAATATATCATCAACATAACCCTTAAATAAAATTGGTTTGTCAATGATTAGCTTTTCTTGTACCTGTAATGTATAAGTTAAATCATCCTCCCAATTAGTTATGGCTTGATATTTCTCTACTAATTCTTTAATAAGCATTTCACTCTCTGAAATTTCCTCCTGCTTTCCATTTCGTTGTTCTTCTATTTGTTTGTCTCTAAAAAATAGATAGTAACCACCCACTAAAACTATAATAACTATTAATAATGGTGCAACTTTTTTAATGTTTTTCATATTATTTATTTCTTTTATTTTATTCCTCTTTCTTTAAAAAAATCGTTTAATGATTTTTTAGGTGCATCTTGTTTATTATCTTCTTTCCATTCTTTATATTCTTCAGAAGTTATACCATATTTTTCATTACAAGTCGCTAAACACACTTCGAGTTTATTGGCTTTTCCAGAGAAACCTGTTGAATAATCAATTTCAGCGATACAAACATCATAACAAAGGCCCATTTTAATCATTTGTTCTTCTGATGTCCTCGAACCAAAATCAAGATGACCATATTGGTATAAATTAACTGTAAAATAAATAATTCCTAGAATTAATCCGATAATAGCTAATACTCTTTTGTCTTTCCATTTTAAAGCAATAGCAGAGAATATAATTGCCAAAAGAGGAATAATTCCAAATCCTAAAAAAATAGATAACAATCCAAGCATAAATCCTATAATTGCCAATAAATTTATCTTTTTAGTAGATTTATTTTTTTTCTTTGGTTCTTCTTTGTGATTATTCTTTAGTTTTTTCTCGTAATCCTCTTTTTCATAATCATCTTTTGTTTCGTAACTAATATCTACACCAGAAGTTAAAAACTTTTTAAATTTACCCATATTATTTCTCTCTAAATTTAATAATCAAACTTATAAAAAATATTGCCACTATTGTATCGATAACTCCCCAGACTGATTTATTTCCTAAATAAATTGGGAAGATAGGATTAAAAAGAATAACTATAACAACTAAACTCCAAAACCAAAAATCTTGTTCTTTAATTATTTTATAAAGATAATAAGCATAATAAATAGCTACGCCAGTAATAATTATTCTTAGAAAATTATAATAACCATACGGCCAACTAAAAAAAGTTAATAGTAGCATTACAGCAGCTATTATGGCTGGCTTATTAGTAAACTTTATATCTTTAATTTTATCCATAGTATCTTTCTTAGAATTTTCTTTTAATTCTATGTCATCTCTATGTAATAAATCCGTATTACGATTACTTAACTCTAATTTATCAACTGTTTTAATATTTCCTATTAAAGAATAAATTCCATTTTTGTATTCAATAATATCATGTCCAATAATAGTATTTATCTTATATCTGTACTGTCTAATATTATTCTCATCATAATCTTTAGCTCTATCAAGATAATCTCCAATCTCAGTAATATTAGCACTTTTGTTAGCACACAAAAAAACGAGCATGCGATAAGCATTGCCCGTTAAACGAAGTTCTTTATTATTCTCGTCAAAAACTTTTTTGCCTTTAACGTCTAAATTAAAATATTGATGCTTATAAAACATAAATAAATGTCTATCTTTTTATTAACTCTACCATTAATAAACGATAAAATCAACCTCCCATTTACTAGCATATAAAGCTTTACCTGAGATTTTACCTTGAATAAAACTAACAACGATAGAACTACCAAATCTAATGGTTGGAAAAAAACTAAACCAACAAGAACACTAATCAAAATTTTTGATAAGATTTCATTTTTATCTATTAATTCTATCTTCTTTAAGAAGATCACAGCATTCTTATAACATTCAATAGATCAGACCTAAAATTTTCAGAAAAAAAGAAAAATTTTTCGCAAACAGTACAATATATAATATCTTCAAATATGTCCTCTGGGGGGAATGGGTATTAAAAAATAGAGAGTAATCTCTATTTTTTGTTATCCCTATTTACTAACCACCCTTCTTCTTATTGTATTCCTTTGTTTATCTTCGTCTATACAATCTAATACCCTACCAAATATCATTAATATATTTACTTCAAAACCATATATTCCAAATTATTCTCAAAGCATTTTACTTGAACTAAACAATACTGTAATGACCATACGTTCTCGTCTGTAAAATTAAGTAGAAATTTAAATAAGAAACTAATTTATAATAAAAGATTATAGCAAAAACTTAAATATGTATAAAGCATTACCTTTTAAATTAAAGAATAATTTTCTTTTTTAATTACGAAACAATTTCGAGTTCCTCAAAATCTTATTTCTAAATTAAAATCCGCTAAAGGTTTAATTATTATATCTTTGGCGCGGACCAGAAAATTATTCTTTAAATATTTTATAGGTTTAACTTTACACATATTACAGTTTTTGCTTTTTTATTTAGTATTAAAAATTAGTTCCTTAATAAATTTTACTACTTAATTCTCCAAACGAAAACTGGGTCATTGATACAGCATCGTTATAGTTTAATCAAGATGCGGGACTTTTGAAAGTAATTTGGAAATGGTTAAGCGAAGTAAATATATTGAATGAAATTCTTTGGTTAGAGTATTTCCTAAATAATTAAGAAAGGGGGTGATAAACATGATTAAAGAATTAAAGAACAGGCAAAAGACTTATGCCTGTTTTTTAAAAAGCCACTGCTCAGCTCCTGATTTTGAGATTGCAATAGAAGCTAATGACAAAAAGGATGCAGTTAAAAAGTTAATGAAGCATCCTTCGTTAGTAGAATTAGATAAAAAAGATATTGAAAGAAATATCTTTTGTATTAATTAGGTCGATAAATTAAAAAAACTAAGTATGGTCGATGCTTAATAAAAAAGAAAGGAGGTGATGAAAAATGAATATCTATTTCGAGAGTCTTGACCCTCAAACCAAAAATAAAGTTATTGTTCGCACAATGGACAATATCCTTAAAAAAGAAAGAAAGAGAAAACCTAAATCAGATAAAGACTGGGTTAAACTTTGGGAAGAGGCTTGCGATAAAATCAATCGTAATAACTTTGCGATTAATATTAAACATTAATCTCGCAAGAGAGAAAGGGAATAACTATGACCTACATTACTGATAAACCAATTGAAGCAGTAAGAATAGCTAGAACATTAATAACTGATTGGTACAAAGAACATTTCATTGGAATTTATTTCAATGAACAAACAAAGATTGAAAGAGCAGAATTAATAAGCATAGGAATCCTCACGGCATGCCTCGTACATCCTAGGGAAACATTTCGTCCCGCGATAATGTCATCATCAACAGGAATCACAGTATTGCACAATCATCCGAGTAGTGATGTTGAGCCATCTGAGGACGACATAGAAGTTACTCAACGGCTAAAAAAAGCCGGAGAGATTCTAGGCATAGAACTTCATGATCATATTATCTTTAACGAAAGAAAATATTTTTCGATGAAAGAGCATGAATTAATTAAAAAGAAAGGTAAATAATATGTGGAAAATAAGGATTGTGTTTCTAGTTTGCCGACTACTGGGATTCGAAATCCCAAAATGGTCGAGTAATTACAATTGGCAAACTGAAAATAACCAAATTAATTTATTCTTAACAAAGAAAAAGAGCCTGACCAGAGGCCAAACTCTTCTTTCTACTCTTAGGGTACTATACCCTGAGAGGATTGGTCAAGCTCGGAAAGGATACAAACATGCCTTCAATAGTAAATGATTTCAATCGAGTACAAGTGAATGAAGTTGTTGAACGAAATTCAAATAATGAAGTAATCAAAAGATCGCTAATGATAAATATTCGCGCTAATGATGTAAAAGAAGCAGATGAATTGTACAGAGATTTGAAGCAAGTCTTCAACGGTGATTCTATAAAAGTTAATCATAACGAAAAGAAAAACGGCAAAGGACCGATTTGCGAAAGATGCGGAGCTCCAATGATTTCAAGACGTGGCAAGAATGGTCCATTCTGGGGATGTATCACCTATCCAGGATGCAAATTTACAAGACCTATTGATGAAATAGAAGAAATTCCTACCATAGAAACATCAGAAGATATTCCATTTTAGCTACTTGGTAGCGAGAAAGGCCAATGGGCTCATCACCTGTTGGCCTTTTCTATTTTCTGCTTATAAATTTTGAGAATAAAAATCTTTTCTTTGCTCTTATACTACTGTTATATAAGAATATTATCACTCTTTTGCTTTACAAAATTATATGAATACGATATAATAAAGATGTAAAGTGATGTATATGAAATGTGCGTTCACTAGGAAGAAAGCTAGTTTTGTGGCCCTAATACTACAAAACTGACTTAATTCTATAGTGAGCTTCCTTGAGCATTTCAACATCATTTTTTTTTATTATTATGGCTACAAAATATATTTTTACAAAACAAAACCTTGAATTCTTTTGTATAAAATTTGAAACACTAGAGAAAAAGAAAAAACTTGCGGATCAAAAAGGATTAACTCGTATAAAAGATAGATATCTAAAGTTTTC